>ENA-OFCD01000354-OFCD01000354.1-metagenomes-genome-assembly--contig:-NODE-354-length-30737-cov-3.710123_pt1 | contig 30737 bp, 28 predicted proteins | sample MGYA00153392_OFCD01 | MGnify analysis MGYA00153392
GCGGTCAGCGTCGCGAAGAGAAAGATCGATCTTGCGCCTAGTTTCACTGCTCGGAACGTAGCGCAATTGTCGCCTTCGGCGAACGACAACGCTTTTGTAGAGGGCAGGCGAGACGCACACGACGCCTATGCGAGGTCACGGGCTCTTCTTCCAGGCTTGGCAGTGTCCACTCACGCACTTCGGCTTCACCATCCCCCATGAGCACGCCATAGGCGGACACGCAGGTGGCAGGTGACTGCTGGCGACGTTCGAACAGCGCTCCTCGCGGCTGCCGCAATACTGGCCCCAAAGACCCGTCGTCGTGCACTCGACGTCGCTCGTAGGTGTCGTCGACGGTAGGCATCGCAGTGACCGTGGCGCGGTTCGCGATTGCGGAGGCACTGGGTGGTGGCGGGTCTCGGTCGAGCTTCGCGTCGGGCGGCTTCTGGCAAACCGCAAGCGAGCGCTGCTGCGAGCGCGAGCACACGAAATTCGAACATCAGATGAGGCGAGCCCGACGCGCGAATCGCGTTCAACGAGTGTCACCTCGTCTTGGGGCGAATCCCCAATACGCCAATCAGCAATCCCGCGGCGATGACGAGGCACATCCCGAGGGTCGCATGCGTCGAGAGTGGCTCGTGCAACGCGAGCGATCCCAATGCGGCGCTCACGACGATTGCCAAGTATCCAATCGCGCTCACTCGAGCGGCGCGCGCCAACGAGTACGCGCGTGTCATAAACATCTGGCCCATTCCGGCAGCCAGACCCGTCGCGAGCATTGGCGGAACCGACTCTTTGGGCGGCAATCCTGGCGCCGTGAAGAGGGCGATGACGCCCATCACGACCGCCGCGACGGCTGAGAAATGGACCACGATCGACTCGGGGTTCTCGCCCTTTTGGAGCTTTCGCAAAGTCATCATCGCGAACGCAGAGAACAGCGCGGCCACGACGGCGACCGACTCTGGGACGATGGAGCCGGGCTGCGGCGGGTGTGCTGCGTCCGGAAACAGGAATGTCGGGTGCAACACCAATACGACGCCCGCGACGGCAATCGGAAGCGCGAAGGCGAGCCGACGCCCGTTCCTCTCCTGCAAGAAGAACGGCGCGAGGATCGCCAGGAATACGGGCGTGGTGTTCGCGAGCGTGACGGTGTCGGCGAGGGGAGCGCGGTGATCGGAGAGCGCAAAGAACGTCAGTCCCATTGCGGTCGTGCCAAGCACCGTGCGTTGCCAGAGCAACGGTGTCGGTTTGACGAGTGGCGGATGGCCCTGCGCGATGGCCGCGATCGCAGCGACGACGGCCCCGACCGCAGCGCGCACGCAAGCGGTGATCGCCCAGTGCGCGTGCGCCGAGGAGACGCGCGCGAAGAAATTCATCAACCCGAAACAGACGGCGCCCGCTGCCATCCACACGAACGCGCTGGGAGCGTCCACCTTGGCGGTTGCCGGGTCCTCGCCCACAAGCGATCTATAGGGTCATCTCGGGTCAGTGACCAAATCCAAGCCGACCCCTCGGATCGCTTGGACAGAGCCTTCCGAGCTGATCGTGCCCATTGGCACGATCAACTCGCGCGCGTCGTGTTTAGATGAGACCCGTGACCACGATCCCCCTCGAATTGGTGCCGGACAGCGTGAAGTGGCTCTGCCGCCGCCTCCAAGAGAACGGCAAGCGGGGCTGGATCGTGGGCGGCTGCGTGCGGGATCTCCTGCTCGGGCGCGCGGTTTCCGATTGGGACGTGGCGACGGACGCGAAGCCCGACGAGGTGCAAACCATCTTCCGCGACAAGCACGTCATCCCCACGGGCATCCAGCACGGCACCGTCACGATGATGATCGACAAGCGGCCGCACGAGGTCACGACGCTGCGTGGCGAGGGCGCGTACACGGATGGTCGCCGGCCCGACTCCGTCGAGTTCACGGACGACATCACGCGCGACCTCGCGCGGCGCGACTTCACCATCAATGCGATCGCGCTCGATCCCAACGATGGACACGTCATCGATCCCTTCAAGGGACGCGAGGATTTGGCCTCGAGATTGCTGCGCGCTGTAGGCGACGCGCGGGCGCGGTTCGACGAGGATGGCCTGCGCGTGCTCCGCGCGGCGAGGTTCGTAGCGACTCTCGAGGTGGAGCTCGAGTCCGATACGGAGCGCGCGATCGCGCCGTCGCTCGGCACGTACAAGAAGGTCTCTCAAGAGCGCGTGCGCGACGAGTGGATGAAGACGATGAAGGCCAAGCGCCCTTCACGAGCGTTCGACGTCATGCGCAAGACGGGCATCTTGGAGATCACCTGCCCCGAGCTGCTGCAAGGCGTAGGCATGGCGCAAAACAAGTGGCACGCGTACGACGTGTGGAAGCACGGCATGGAGTGCATGGATGCATGCCCTGGAGATCCCGTGCTCCGCATTGCCGCGCTCCTCCATGACGTGGGGAAGCCCAAATCCAGGGCGTTCAGCGACAAGACCCAAGACTGGACGTTCTACAATCACGAGCGCATCGGCGCCGAGATGGCCGAGCCGATCCTCGCACGACTGCGCTTCTCGAACGACGAGCGCACGCGGATCGTCGCGCTGGTTCGGCACCACCTGTTCCACTACTCGGACGAATGGAAGGACGGGACGGTGCGCCACTGGATGCGACGCGTGGGGGTCGAGCATATCCAGGACCTCTACGCGATCAACGAGGCGGACGTGCGCTCGAAGGGTCGCGATTGCGAGGCCGATCTCGCGGCGCTCGCGGCGCTGAAGGCACACGTCGAGAAGGTGAAGGCGGAGGGCGCCGCGCTCGCCACGCGAGACCTCGCCATCAACGGGCACGACCTCATGAAGGAGCTCGGGCTCAAGCCGGGGCGCGTGCTCGGAGAGATCTTGAACGCGTTGCTCGAGGTGGTCGTCGACGAGCCCACTCTCAACGAGCGGCAGGAGCTGCTGACGCGCGCCAAGAAAATCATCGCCGAAAAGACACCTCCGGGTTGACCCTCAACGGTTTGTGTTAGCGTTCATGCCGTGCACTCGCGCGGCCGGTTTTGCGCCACTTCCATCGGCCTTGCCGGTGCGCTGCTCGCGGGCGGCGCGCTCGCGCAATCCCCTCCGGATGCCAAACCGACGATCTCGGTAGGCGACTTTCAGCTGAGCCCGCTGCTCGAGCTGCGCACGCGCGGCGAGTACCGCCATGCGCCAGTGGATATCGGAGGTTCGTCGCGCGGCAAGACGCTGCCGGTGGTGGACGACGCGTGGGGCTTTAGCGAGCGCTCTCGCCTCGGCATCGGCGCGGAGCACGGAGCGCTGCGCGCGCAGATCACGTTCCAAGATGCTCGCGCGTGGGGGCAACAGCCGCCTTTCGGCTTCATCTCCGGAGGCTCGGGCTTCGCTGCGTTCGGCGCGTACGAAACGTTCTTCGAGATCCGCACCGCCCCGGTGAGCGCGACCGACCCGACGCCCGCGGATCGTCCGAATCCGCCGCGGCGCACGTACTTTCGTGTCGGACGACAAGCGGTGACTTGGGGCGATGGTCGCGTGCTCGGCAACGCAGACTGGTCTCCATCCGCGCGTACGCTCGACGCGGCTCGGCTTCACATCTCCACGAGCCGCCTCGATGTCGAGCTGATCGCCGCGATCCTCGACAGCTCGCGCCCTCTCGGCGCGGCGTTCGACGACGTCAACGGACCGAACTCGAGCGGCTCACAGCTCTATGGCGCCTACTTCGGTTGGACGATCGCGCCCCTCTTCAAGCTGGAAGCGTTCGGTCTGGCGCGACTCCAGGGCAGCAACCCCTACGTTGTGGACTCGGACTTCGCGCTCGCGCGAGCGTCTGGCGAGACGTACACAGGTGCGCTTCGAGCATGGGGCGACAGCAAGGTCTTCGAGTATTCCCTCGCGGGCTATCTACAGGGCGGACGCGCGTCTTCGCTCGTGCGGACGCTCCCGGATGGGACCGCGACTTCCACGAGGGTCGCCTATGCATTCGCGGCGGACGTTGCCGGGACGTCGGACGCGATCGTGCTCTCTCCCAAGCTCGGCGCAGGCGCGTCGATGGCAAGCGGCGATGACGGCACTGGCAACTACCGCGCATTCGATCCTCTGTTACCGGACGTGCATCAGCACTACGGCGCGATGAACGTCTTCGCGCTCTCCAACCTGATCGAGGTGCACGGCTCGCTCGTGCTCTCGCCTTCACAGGAGACGCGCGTGGGCGCCGAATATCGCTACGCACAGATGCTCGAGAAGAAGGGCGACTGGCTGAACGGCTATCTCTTCTCGGTCGGTCGCGCGCCTAGCGACAACAAAAGGAGCGACCTCGGTCACGAGATCGACGTCTTCTTCAAGTGGCGCCCGATCTCCCAAGTCGATCTGCGCGCCGGCTATTCGCTCTTGCTCTTGGGAGACGGTGCCAAGGCGATCCTCCAGCGCCCGGCCCAAGCACAAGGCACCGCGGACTTCTCGCACTACGCCTACCTGAACGCGACGGTCCGAATCCCGTAGCGCGCCGATCTGGTCTTGCCAGTGACCCGAAGGCGCTCCACCATCTCAACTATGTTCGGTAGCAAGAGCACCCTAGTCGACCGCGCGCGCGCACTACCTGGCCGCGACGCGAAGATGCCCATCCCCGCTCGACACTTCGTCCTCGATGCGCCGCTCGACGGCGACTTCCCCGGCATGGAGCGCGCGATGTTCGGGCTCGGCTGCTTCTGGGGCGCAGAGCGCAAGTTCTACCGACATAAGGGCGTGGTCTCCACCGCCGTTGGCTACGCCGCAGGCATCACCCGAAACCCAACCTATAAAGAAGTCTGCAGCGGGATGACCGGGCACTCGGAAGTCGTCCGCGTCGTGTTCGATCCAAAAGTTGTATCCTACAGTGATCTCCTGAAGCTCTTCTGGGAGAACCACGACCCCACGCAGGGCATGCGGCAAGGCGGCGACGAAGGCACGCAGTATCGATCGGGCATCTACGCTCACGGTGACGCGCAGCTCGAACAAGCCAACACGTCCAAGGCGCTCTACCAAGACAAGCTGAAGGCGGCTGGATTTGGGCCGATCACGACTGAGGTGCTCCCCGCGCCAGAGTTCTACTTCGCTGAAGAGTATCACCAGCAGTATCTCGCCAAGAACCCGGACGGCTACTGCGGTATCGGCGGCACCGGCGTCGCTTGCCCGATTGGCGTGCTCTAGGGAGCAAAGTCGCGGCCGCATCGTAGACTCCAGACGGGACCCAACACTGTGCGAGGTTCGTCGGTCTCATGGTCGTGCGTCGGGGATTGTTCTGCATAGGTGCGCTCGTCTTGGGCGTGGCCTGCGGCAATCGCAACCAAGCAACGAGCGCGCGCTCGTTCACGGACGAGGAGATTCGCTACGCGGGCTACATGCGCTCGTTCCACGAGGCCGAGCCTGGCATCTTGCGCGCGCTCGTAGAGAAGGACTCGCGCATCTACGCGCGTTTCGCGCCTAAGGAGACGAACTCCGGCGGTTGGGACGGCCGCGACTACCAGAGCCCGCTCGAGTTCGGCGATCGCGACGCGACGCTCGATGAGGCGAACGAGCTGTTCGAGTCCGTACGGCGGGACGACCTCTCCATCGAGGGCGGAGGCCTTCGATTCGAGGCGTCTCTACGCGCGCTCGCGCTCGATCAAGAAATTCTAGGGCGCTTGATCAAAGAGGAGAAAGAGCGGGTAGCGATGGAGCGCGACTCTCCGCGCGCCGCTCTCACGCTCATTGCCGCGATCACGGACGCCTGGCCGCTCTCCGTCTCGAATCCGGACGAGCTCGACAAGTGGATCGCGTTCGCGCTCGATGAGCTCGAAAAGGACCTGAAACACGGCGTGTTCAGCGACGCGGAGCGAGACTCCATGCGTGTTGATCTCGCGGCGCTGGCGAGCCGGTTCGCGCACATGCCGCTCGCGCAGACCGCGGCCTTCGCGATGGACGGCAGGCTGCTGCGCATGTTGACGTCGCCCTACGCGGTCCGCGATCAAGCGACGCTCGAGAAAGAGCTCGCCACGTTCGTGGACGCCCGCGTGAAGTTCGATGCGATCGAGCCCGATCTAGACGACGCCCGTGACTCTCTCAAGGGGCAGATCGATGCGGCGATGAGCGTGCTCGACGGGTCGCATCGCGATCACGTTTTAGCGACAGCCGCCTCGATGTTGGTGTCTCCGCCGCCATGCGCCGCGCGACTGCCGATCCGCACTCCGCGAGACATGGCCCCGCCGCCGGAGCGTGCGCTCGCTTGCTCGCTCGTGCGCGCACTCGCTGGCGCCGAAGGTGACCTTGCGGAGCTCGCATCGCTCATCGCTCTCTACGATGCGACCACCGTGGGCGCATGGTCTGTCGCGATGCACGGGCGCGCACGCGATCCGTCGCGCGCGATGGTTGCGAGGCCCCTGCTCTCGCCGCTCTCCCCCGATGAGCGCGCCGTGATCGCACGCGACGCATCCGCCCGCCCGAGCCGCTTCATCGCCGCAGGGCTCGCCGCAGCCGTGCTCGTCGATCGTGGTGGTGGTCACGCGAAATCACGTGCGGCTTCGTGGCGCGCTTTCGGGGAGACGCCGGTGGACGTAGCCGCCGCAGTGCTCGTCGACCGCCGCTAGCGCGTCAGAGATTCGTCAGGCGATGTCTAGTTTCGAGGCCTCGGCGAGCGCGTGTGCGAGATCTCGCAAGCGCGGCTCGTCCGGACCTTCGAGCATGATGCGGAGCTTCGGCTCGGTCCCGCTCCATCGCACCAAGAGGCGACCCTCGTCACCGAGCTCTGCGTTCACCTTCGCGGAGAGCGCGCTGAGCTTGGGCATCTGCTCGAGGGGCTTGCGCGCCTTCAACGTGACGTTCACGAGCACTTGAGGGAGGCGAGTCATCGCGTTGGCCGCGAGCTCGGAGAGTGGCTTGTTCGCGCGCAGCATCAGCGCGAGCACTTGGAGCGCCGCGACGATGCCGTCGCCCGTCTGCGCGTGATCCAAGAACACCAGGTGCCCGGACTGCTCGCCGCCGAAGTTGTACCCGTTCGCGCGCATTGTCTCGACGACGTAGCGATCGCCAACCTGCGTGCGCACGAGCTTGGCGCCAACGTCGTTGAGCGCGCGCTCGAGGCCGAGGTTGCTCATCACAGTGGCGACGACGGTCTTTTTCTTGAGCGCGCCGCTTGCGAGCATCGCCTTTGCGCACATCGCCATGATCACATCGCCGTCGACGACCTGCCCCTTCTCGTCGACCAAGATGAGCCGATCGGCGTCGCCATCTAGCGCGATGCCTATTTGCGCGCCGCGCTTGACGACCTCGCCGCGCACGTAGTCCGGGTGGAGCGCGCCGCAGTCCTTGTTGATGTTCACGCCGTTGGGCTTCACGCCGATCGCGGTCGTGTGCGCGCCGAGCTCGCTGAACACCATGGGCGCGACCTTGTACGCAGCGCCGTGGGCCGCGTCGATCACCACGCGCACGCCGTCTGCCGACAAATCGCGAGGGAACGTGCTCTTGGCGAAGCTCACGTAGCGGCCACGAGAGTCTTCCAGCTTCTCGGCGCGGCCGATGCCGGGGCCCGTCGGGCGCGTCGTCATCGCGGAGCCCCCGTCCTCCATCAGAGCCTCGATCTCGGCCTCAGTCTCGTCGGGGAGCTTGAAGCCGTCCGTGCCGAACACCTTGATGCCGTTGTCTGCGTAGGCGTTGTGGCTCGCGCTGATCACGATGCCCGCGTCTGCGCGCATGCCGACTGTGAGGTGCGCGACGGCGGGCGTCGGCACGGGACCGCAAAGGATCACGCGTCCGCCCATCGCGCAGATTCCGGCGGAGAGCGAGCTCTCGATCATGTAACCGGAGAGCCGCGTGTCCTTGCCGATCAAGATGCGCGGCGCGTGCGGCTTACCGCGGCCGGCGACGACCGCGATCGCGCGCCCGAGTAGCGTGACCGTCTCCGGCGTCATCGGCGGCTCGTTCGCAACGCCGCGCACACCGTCCGTGCCGAACAGCTTGCGCGCAGGCACGCGGCTCGGTGTCGGTTCTCGCTCTGCGCGAGCGTGCGGAGCCTTTGATTTGCTTTTCATCAGTCCCTGAAGTTGACGAATTGGAGCTCGACGTTCATCCCAGCGGCGCGAACGAGCGCCATCGCCTGCTGCAGATCGTCCTTGTTCTTGCCTGTCACGCGCACCTGCTGATCTTGGATCGAGGCTTGGACCTTCAACTTCGCGTCCTTGATGCGACGCACGATCTCTTTGGCGGGCTCCACCTCGATGCCCTCTTTGATCGTGATGAGGATCTTCGCGCCGCCCTTGCTCGTGGGCTGGGGCTTTCCTTCCTCGATACCCCTGAGGCTCACCTTGCGCTTGATGAGCTTCTCTTGAAGCACCGTCCACGCGGCCTTCACGCGGTCCTCACTCGACGACTGAACCAAGAGGCCTTCTTCGGTGCGCGTGACCTCCGTGTCCGTGTCTTTGAAGTCGAAGCGCTGCGAGAGCTCTTTTTGAGCCTGGTTGAGGGCGTTCTCCACCTCGTGCCAGGCCACCTTGGAGACGATGTCGAAGCTGGGCATGAAGGGCACGATAGTTTCAAACCCGTGCCGATGACCAGGACTAGACTGCAGCGCTCGATGGCTCGCGTACAAAAGACCGATCAGACGGGGGTGGTGGTCGTCGGCGTGCCGCGCGCACCGTTTCAAGACCTCTACCATGGCGTGCTGCGGCTCTCCTGGACCGGCGCGCTCTTGGGGATCGTCGGCACGTACCGGTGAACGCTCTATTCGCACTCGCCTACTTCTTCACGGGCGGCGTGGCCGGTACGAACGGCGGCTACTTGGACGCGTGCTTCTTCAGCGTCGAGACGATGGGCACGATCGGATATGGAGAGATGCACCCCGCATCCACCGCCGCGCACTCGCTCGTCGTGCTCGAGTCCGTCACGGGTCTGACGATCACCGCGCTCGCGACGGGCCTCGTCTTCGCGAAGTTCTCGCTCCCACTCGCGCGCATCGTGTTCTCGAGGCAGGCGGTGATCGCGCCGATGAACGGTGTGCCGACTCTGATGATGCGCGTGGGAAACGCGCGCCAGAGCTTGATCGCGGAGGCGACGGTCCGCGTGGCCTTGGTGAGGACCGAGCTCACAGATGAAGGCACCACGTTTTATCGTCTCGTGGACCTGACGCTCGCGCGAGAACGCAGCCCCGCGCTCGCGCGCTCGTGGGCGGTGCACCCCATCGACGGGAAGAGCCCGCCGTACAAGGCGACTCCGGACAAGCTGGACAAGGAGGAGGTGGAGATCATCGTGCCCGTCGTCGGCACGGACGACACTTCGCTCCAGCCGGTGCACGCGCGCCACCGCTACTTCGATAAGGACATCGTATGGGGAGCGAGACACGTAGACGTGCTCGCGATGCGCGAGGATGGGATGATGGTGCTCGACGTCAGCAAGTTCCACGATACGACGAGCACGAAGCCGACGGCCGAGTTCCCCTATCCGAAGAGCGAAGAGTGAGCGAAGCAGGGTACATCGTCGAGTGGCATCGCGTCGCCGGAGCGAAGGCGATCTTGAGGCCGCTCTTGTACGGCGCCGGGGCGTTGATGCTAGGGCCCGCGATCGCGGTGACCGGCATCTTGCTGGGTCGCCACACGCCCGCGCTCGTCGCGCCCGCGATCGCCATTGGTGGAACGCTGGCGTTGCTCGGGCCGGTCATCACGCTCATCGGAATGCGTGGAGCGTTCAAGGAGGACGCCATATTGGCGGCGCGCTCGACCGGCGTCACGTTCGAGCGCGACGGCCAATGCGTCACGCTCCCGTGGGACGACCTCGAGGCGATTGCGTTCGAGGCGCCTGACGCCATCGTGTTCAAGAAGCGCGAGGGCGAACCCTACGTGCTGCGTGAGCGCTTCGATGTCCCGGGCGACGAGCTCGCCAAGCGCTTCGAGACGCTTCGTCGCAAGGCGTCGATGAACCTGCTTCCGAAGGGCTAAAGCGCGATCGGCGGGTCACGCGGCAGTCCGAGGAGATTGGCGCGGAGCTCGCCGATCAAGAAGATCGAGCCCGCGGCCACGACGAGGCCGTCCTTGCCGACGGCCGCACGCGCTCTCTTGTAGGCGTCGATGACGCCGGTCGCGATCTCTCCCGAATGGCGTGCCGCGATCTTCTCGGGCTCGGTGGCCGCTCGTCCTTTGGGTGCAACATACACGCGATGAGCGAAGCGCGGAGCGAGGGCGTCGATCATCTCGGGCCACGCCTTGTCGGCGAGCGTGCCGAACACGAGCGCCTTGTCGCCTTCGATCTTGGACACATATGCGGCGAGCGAGTGCGCGCCGTCCGGGTTGTGCGCGGCGTCGATCAACACGCGTCCTTGCTCGGTCTCGCTGGTGCTCTCCGGCCAGTCCGATCGTGGCGTGCCGAACATACTCAGAGGCCGCGAGGTCAAGGCTCGCCGTGCTCGTCGTCGCCGCGTGCAGCCGCGCGGTCTCGTCGATCGCGTCGCGGACGGCGTCGCTTACCGGGCCGAGCACGAGGTCGAGGCCGGGCTTGCTGATCCCGGCCTTTTCCTGGGCGATTGCGAGGAGCGTGTGACCGAGCAGGTCCATGTGATCGAACGCGATGCGCGTGATCGCCGCGGCGCGCGGGCAGGGGATCACGTTGGTCGCGTCGAGCCGCCCGCCGATGCCGACCTCGAGCACGGCCACGTCGACCTTCGCGTCACGCAGCGCGAGCATCGCCGCGAGTGTTGCCGTCTCGAAGAACGACAGATCCGGACCTTCGTCGAGGGCAGTCGTCAGCGCATGCGCGAGCGCCTCGTCTGCGATGGGCTCTGCGTTCACTCGGATGCGCTCGGCGAAGCGACACAAGTGCGGCGAGGTGTAGAGGCCCGTGCGCATCCCCGCTTCGCGTGCGATCGACTCCACCATCGCGGACACCGAGCCCTTGCCGTTGGTGCCCGCTACGTGCACGACCGAGAGCTCGCGCTCCGGATGACCAAGACGCGCGCACACCTCCTTCATGGGCTCGAGGCCCAAGCGCATCCCCATCGGGGCACGCTGATACAGGCGCGCAATGGGAGTCACTGCGTCAGAGGTGGCGCTTGCACGGCGTGGGATCGCGTGAAGAGTCGAATCAACGATGCGAGCTCCGCGCGCATGTCGAGCCGGCTCGTGATGCGATCGAGCATCCCGTGCGCGAACAGGAACTCGCTGCGCTGGAAGCCCTCGGGGAGCTTCTGGCGGATCGTCGTCTCGATGACCCTCGCGCCCGCGAAGCCGATCAGCGCCTTGGGCTCGGCGATGTTGACGTCCCCAAGCAGCGCGAAGCTCGCGGCGACACCGCCGGTCGTCGGGTGCAAGAGCACGCTGAAGAAGGGGAGTCGCGCCGCGCGGTGACGCTCGAGGGCCCCGACGGTCTTGGCCATCTGCATGAGGCTCAAGATGCCCTCTTGCATGCGCGCGCCGCCGGAGGCTTGCAGCAGCACGACGGGGATGCGCGCCTCGGTCGCTCGCTCGAACATGCGTGTGATCTTCTCGCCTACGACCGAGCCCATGCTGCCGCCCATGAACGCGAAGAGGAACGCTCCGTACGCGATAGGCTCACCCTCGATCGACGCCGTGCCGATCTCGATCGCCTCTTTCGCGCGCGAGGATTTCTGTGCAGAGTGCACCCGTTCGCCGTACGTCTTGCCGTCCCTGAACGCGAGCGGGTCCGCGGGGAGCAGATCGGCGTCCGTCTCGAGGAGCCGTCCATCATCGAGCAAGAGGGCGCGCCATCGCTCGGCCGCGAGCTTGTGGTGCTGTCCGCACTCCGGGCAGACCTCGAAGTTGTGCGCGAACGCCTCAGCCGTCAGCGTGACGCCGCAGCCGTCGCAGCGCCTGAAAACGCCTTTGCCGACGCTCTTCTTCTCGCTCGCGTCCGTCGCGGGTTGCTTGCGGTCCGGCCAGGGCATGCGTCGCGTTGTCTAACACAAACGTTCCGCGATCCGAGAAGGTTGACCGCTCGTCCATGCGAGTGCGAGGATCTCGAACGCGGCGCAGCTCCGCCGAGTCGAACGGACTAAAGAGGTCATGGCGGATTCACAGCAACGTTATCGCGTAGTCGAGAAGCTCGAGAGCGGCGGTATGGCCGAGGTGTTCCGCGCCGAGAGCGAGGGACTTCAGGGCTTCAAGAAGCAGGTCGCGATCAAGCGCGTCTTGCCGCATCTTTCCGAGAAGAAGAAGTTCATCTCGATGTTCTTGGACGAGGCACGCCTCTCCGCGCACCTCTCTCACTCGAACTGCGTGCAGGTGTTCGACATCGGAGTCGGCGATAACGCCTACTTCATCGTCATGGAGTTCGTGGATGGCGCGAACCTCAAGTCGATCGCCGAGTCGTTGAAAAAGTCTGGGCACACGTTCCCCGTGTCCGCCGCGGTCTACATCGCGATCCAGATCTGCAACGGCCTCTCTTACGCGCACGAGCTGAAGGACCCGCAGGGTACCGATCTACACATCGTGCACCGCGACATGTCTCCGCCGAACGTGCTCGTCACGAAGTTCGGCGAGGTGAAGATCGTGGACTTTGGTCTCGCGAAGGCGAACTCGCAGCTCGAGAAATCCGAGCCCGGGATCATCAAAGGCAAGTTCAGCTACCTGTCGCCCGAGGCGGCGATGGGACAAGACGTGGACCCACGCACGGACGTGTTCGCGGTCGGCATCATCTTGTGGGAGCTGCTCGCGGGTCAGCGCCTCTTCATGGGCGACACCGATTTTCAGACCGTGAAGAAGGTGCAGCAAGCGGTCATCCCGCCCATCTCGCAGATCAACGAGAACGCGCCGCCGGAGCTCGAACGCATCCTGGCGCGCGCGCTCGCTCGCGATCCTGATCTTCGGTATCGCACCGCGCGCGAGCTCTCTCGCGACTTGACGAAGTTCATGTTCGAGTTCGGTCAGCCCGTCGGCAACTTCGACATCGCGCAGCTCGTCGCCGGTGCCATGAAGGAGCGCTCGAAGAAGGCGCCGCTGAAGGGCTCGATCATCGACAAGCTCATCGAAGAGGCGCTCTTCGAGTTCACCTCGCTCACGGACGACGCGGGCCAACCCGCGAACCCCGCGTCGGGCGGCAAGTCGAACCCCGACCAGTCACAAGCGCAGGCGCCACTCAACCTCGGCGAGTTCGAGGACCCGAAGGGGTGGCTCGACGACCTCGGGATCTCCAACGAGCCGAAGAAGCCGAGCAACCTCTCCGGTGGACTCACCACCGGGATCGAGGCAGGCAACCTCTCCGCTCTCGAGGACGACGAGCCCATCGATCGCATCTCTTCGTCGCAGCTCGGCCAAAACAAGTCTCAACAACAGCTCGCGCTACCGCCGGCGCCGATCCAATCCGCCGCGCCGATCAAAGTTGCGGCTCCACCCAAGCCAATCCAGCCCGAGAAGAAGGGTGGGAGCGGCGCCGTGATCGCGGCGGTCGTGGTGCTCTTGGTCGCCGCAGGCGCAGCGGCCGCTTGGTTCGGCAACCTCATCCCTCACTAGGTGCGGCGTTTCGCGCCGATACCTTCGCGATACCTTCGTCGGGAATCGTCACCGTACCAAGGAACGGCTCCTCATCGGCTCCTTGGTCTCGCTCGGTCTCGACGCGAACCGCCACACGGAGTGTCGCGTAGATGAGCGCACAGAGTTTTGCTCCGATTGGTTTTGTTCGGTCTCCTTTCTTGGAGAAGAAGGATGCTCCTCGGCAGCCGGCGGCGGCGGCGGATGCGGCGGGCGTTATCGAGCTCGTGGCTGATCGTGATCTTGGGGACGCGCTTTTTGGGATCGAGGGGTGGTCGCACCTTTGGGTGATTTACGTGTTCGATCGGGCGGGTGGCTATTCGCCGAAGGTGCAGCCTCCGCGGGCTTCGGAGAAGAAAGGTGTGCTTGCGACTCGCTCTCCGCATCGACCCAACCCGATCGGACTGTCGGTCGTGAAGCTCGTCGCGGTGCGCGGGCTGTCGCTGGACGTACTCGGCGTCGACATGCTCGACGGCACGCCCGTGCTCGATCTCAAACCGTATGTATCCTACACGGATGCGATCGTGGACGCCTCCGCCGGCTGGCTCGGTGCGGATCCCGCAGGGGCGTGGGACGTGGAGCTGACGCCCGAGACGAAGGCGCAGCTCGATCTGTTGAAGGCGTTCGACGTGGACCTCGAGTCGCAAGTGATCGCGGCACTCGCGCTCGGCCCCGAGCCGCATGCGTATCGGCGAATCAAGCGAGACGGTGACGCGTTCGTCCTCGCGATCAAGGATTGGCGCGTGCGGTTCGTATCACTGCCGAGCCGGCGAATCTCGGTGATACGCGTGTTCTCGGGCTACTCCCAGCGCGAGCTCATGACGACCCACGATCCTGCACTGCGCGCGCACGTCGCGCTCTCGCAGACTACCGCCAAGCCGTTGCGCTAAGGCGACACTCACTTGGTGAGCGGGTCGCCTGACGTGTTCGCCAATCGGTCCGCCCCGAGTTGAACGACCTTGTCGCCGACGACGACGCGCGCGATCACGCCCTTGGTGCCGGTGGTCGTGGCGACCACCATCGCGCCCGGCTTGACCTTCGCCACCTCCACGGTCGGCGTCATGAACGGCGCGTTCTTGGCCGCGGGCGCGTCCACACACGATTGCTTGTAGATGATCCGCATCGACTCCATGCTCGTGCCGTCGAACTTGTCGACCTCCGCCGTGTCGCTGCACACCTTCGCGGGCACGGCGTCCTTCAGCACGACCTTGCTCATTGCTCCCTTGTCCGCCGTGATCGACGCGATCTCTCCGCGCACAGTTTGGATCTGCGGTGCGCTCGCCGAAGCTGTCGGGTCCGCGCCCTCCTCGGTGATCTCGATGGGCGGCTTCGCGTCCGCGTGCAGCTTCCGATACGCGCTCTGCGAGATCCAGATCTGGCTGGCCACGGTGCTGCGGTTGTAGTGCGAGGTGCCCATCACTTGCAGCTGCGCCTTGGCTTCGAACGCCATGTCGGCCATCAAGTACGCGCGAATCAGCGCGCGTGAGGTGTCGGCGAACATCGGGTCAAGGAGGCACTGCGAGGCGTCCTTGCACTGCGCGACGGCGTCCGTCCTCAGCGTCGCGATCGACGTGAAGATGGAGGGTTCCACGGCCTTGCCTGTCGTGTGATCGAGCTTGTCCAGGAGCCTCTCGAGCTTGCCGTACGCGTCGTCGTGAACCTTGTAGTAGACGGCGCGCATCTCGTGGACGGTGTTGGGGAGGTCGACATCGTATGCGCGCTGCGCAGGCGTCAGCGACGCTGTGTAGGCGTCGAGCTTCGCGATGTTCGCCACAGTGCGATCGACGAACGCGTCCTTGAGCTCCTGTGAAGCCTCGAGCTTTTTGCTTGCCGCGCTCAGCTTGGCTTGATCGAGCCCGTGGGCGTACCAGGCGGCAAGACCCCCGACGAGCTCGTCGCTCGTGCACTTGCCGCTCTCGACGCACTCGTCCACCAAGATCGCCGCCGAGACCACGTCGAACCTACGATCGTCGAAGCGCGTGTGTCGCTTGATCGTCTCGTCCGACGCGATGGCGTCGAAGCACACGAGCTGCGCGACGAGCTTCTCATTCGATCCGTCGACGAGCGCGGCGCCCTTCGCCCACTGCACTCCGTTCACGCCTTTGGCGCTCGTCCACGGCAGCTCTTTGCCGTCCGCGTCCTTCGGGTGTTGCCAGTACGCGTGGCACTCGTCGCCTTTGTACGCAACGGAGGTCGAGGCCTCCGCGCCGGTCGGACTCGTACTCCCGGTACCTCCCGCGGCGCCTCCGCAAGCGATGCTCAACGCAAGGACACAACCGAGGCCGATGATCTTTCGCATGGGCGAAAGCTATAGCGGATACGCTCGCGGTCGTGCGCATCCTCTCCACCGATCCGGACGTGCCCGGCATCTTCGCGATCGGGCAGGTCGCGACAGGCGTCTTCGCGTGCGGCCAAATGGCCACGGGCTTGATCGCGATAGGATAGCTCGCGTGCGGCGTCGTCGCGGTAGGCGAGCTCGCCGTGGGCTTCGTCGCGATCGGTCAGTGCTGCTACTCGGTAGTCTGGGCGGAGGCATGGTCGGTATCACCGGTCGAGGCTTCGGCTTCGTGCTCAGGACTCTCCCCAAATACAGGCACGAGCGCGCATGATTTGAGCTCATCGAGCGAGAAGCTGAGTCAACTGGGCGTTGTAATTTGGGAGTCAGCGTGACGTTGACGATGGCGCGATCCATTGGAGCGTGAGCCAGGTCTTCGCCCGCACGATGCGGTGCGCGCTTCTCCGGCGAGAGCAGCGCGCACGATCTCGTCGGCCGTGAGGCCGGCGACGACCAGACGCGAAACAGCATCGCGCCTTTGAGGATGAACATCTAGCGATGCAAAGAGGCTCGCGGCCTCTGCGGTCGCGGGGACAAGTCAACCGGCGGGACCTCCGCATGAGCAGCTCTCCGAGCGCCGACACGCTGAACGACGCGCGAGCGGATCGCGGTGGGCCAGAAAACGAAGAGCCTCCAAGTCGTGAGACCTGGAGGCTCTACGCTGGAAGCTGCAGCTCTAGACTATGCGTGAGGCGCTCCGTTGCTTGCGCCGTTGACGACGCTCTCGATGGTGAGGCCACGGCAGTCCGTGGCTAGCGGACCGCGCGCTATTCAACGAAACGAATTTTTTCTGAAACCTGACTGATTTCTCGAGGGCGAGCAGCGTCAAGAGGCGCCCGATATGAGTGCGTTCCGCTGTCTCGTTGCAGCCCAATCGGCCGGAGGCGATGCGAGCTGCGACTTTCTTTCGCGCGATCGGCATTTTGCTTTCGGCTACGGCGACTTCGCGGTCGGCTGTGCACCTCGGTAGGCGAAGTCTCGACTTCGCGGTCGGCTGTGTCGACTTCGGCAGGCGAAGTCTCGACTTTGCGATTGGTTGTGGGGATTCCGACGACTCGAACGCGAGCAGCTCGTCCACGAGGTCGACGGCGGCACCTACCGCGAAGCGCCGCAGGGTCCAACGGGTCTTGCGCGTGATGGCGATCGCACCATGGAAGCCCTGGCCGCGGCCGTTCGAAGCGATCACCGGGACGGGCTGCTCGCCGCCCTGGCCGCTCGTTGTTCGCGCCTTCTGCCTGGTCGCCGCAATCATCGGTTGGCACTTCATCGTTGGCCAGTCGATCATGGACATGTTCCGCCGATAGGATCGGCTTGGAGTTGACGCTGCCGCGGCGATTCCTTACAACGCCGTCCGCCGTGCAGGACCAAGCCCTCGTCCTCGAAGCTGTGCAGCCGAGCACCTCGTTGCGCGATCTCTTCGCGCTGGCCAAGCCTCGCATCACGCTCATGGTCCTCTTCACGACCGCGGGCGGGCTCTGGCTCGCGCCCGTGCCGGTCGCCACCTCAACCACTGTCTTCGCGCTGCTAGGGACGATGCTCATCGTCTCTGGCGCCAACGCGCTCAACATGGTGTGGGAGCGCGACATCGACGGCCTCATGAAGCGCACGAAGAACCGGCCGCTCCCAGCGCGTCGAATGGCTCCGAAGGTCGCGCTCTGGTTCGGCATCGTCACCAGCGTGATCGCGCTTCCGATCCTCGCGTTCGGTGTGAACGCCACGACCGCGCTGCTCGCCGCCCTCGCAAACCTCCTCTATGTGTTTGCGTACACACCGCTAAAGCAACGCTCGCACTGGGCGCTCCAAGTCGGCGCGGTGCCCGGCGCGATCCCACCGCTGCTCGGTTGGACCGCGGCGACCGGCAAGGTGGAACCGGGCGGTCTCGTCCTCTTTGCCGTGATGTTTTTGTGGCAGATCCCGCATTTTCACGCCATCGCGCTGTTCCGCAAGACCGAGTATGCGCGCGCCGGACTTAAGGTGATGCCGAACGTGCTCGGCGATCTCGCCGCGCGCCACAGCATCGTGCGTCACGTGGGCGCCCTCATGTGTGTGAGCCTGTTGCTCGTACCGCTCCACATCGCGCACTTCAGCTACACCATCGCCGCGCTCGTGCTCGGCGCCGCATTCCTTGGCGCGGGCCTCTACGGGCTTCGCGATCGCGCCACTCCGAAGAGCGCGCGCCTCACGTTCGCGGTTTCTCTCGTCTACCTGATCGGCCTGTTCGCAGCGATCGGGGTCAATGCGCGCTAGAGCGCATGCACTCGCGCTGTTGCTCGTCGCGTGCTCTCGCGCTGAGGTGCCTGATTTTTATGGGGTTCGGCTCGGGATGGTGCCGCGGGACGTGCGTGATCGGTTCACTCAGGCGGGCGGCGCTTGGACTAGCGAGGCCGCCAAAGACGACTTTGCGATTCTTTGGACCGCGCCGGCTGCGGCCTTGGATGCTCCGCAGAACACCAAGTTCGAGTTCCACACGGGGTCGCTCGTCGCCGTGCGCGCGGACGTTCCGAAGGGCGCGCCTATTGCGTCAGGGGACGAAGTCGTCGTCACCCAGGGCACCGTGTTGAAGCGCACGCCGTCCGCCACGCTCGTGCACATCGACATCCTCGCGCGCGCTTGCCCAACTCATGCAGACGAAGCGAAGCGCCTCACCGACGGTCACTAGTTAGCCCTGGAGCCAAGATCGACTCCGCCATCAACCTACAAAACGCGCGCAGACTTTTCGCGTTCCTGTGATCGGAGATTTTCTCGCGCGTTTGGGTTGTGCGGAGCGCCAAAACTCCCCTATAAGTTCCGCCGTAATACGTAATCTCTGCTCTCGGTCAAATCTCGACGGACCTAGTTCGTCCGCGTCGCATCACCCCACAGGCCCCCCGCCGCTCGTTCAGATGCTCGCTGTGTAGTCGGGGGGTCGAACGGATTTCTCTTTAGACGTCGGTTCGTTCTCCCGCTCATCACGAGCCCATGCGAATCGCCCAAGGTAGCGCGCAGAAGACGATGCAATTATTCCCCCGCTCACTCAACAAGCTGCCAATCCTCGCGGCCGCAGGGTCGGTCGTCTCCGTCGTCGGAGTCGTGCTGGCCTTCTGGTATTACGCCTCGCCCAAGAACCTGCAGGTCGGCTACCAGCCGGTGCAGCCGGTTCCGTACAGCCACAAGCTGCACGCCGGGCAGATGGGCATGGATTGCCGCTACTGCCACGCGAACGTGGAGCGGGCGGCGCACGCGATGGTCCCGCCGACGCAGACGTGCATGGGCTGCCACAGCCTCGTCAAGACGCAGAGCGCCCGGCTCGCGCCCGTGCGTGAGAGCTGGGACACGGGTGAGTCCATCGCGTGGGTGAAGGTCCACAAACTCCCCGAGCACTCGTACTTCAACCACTCGGTGCACGTCGCCGTCGGCGTCGGCTGCGTGACCTGCCACGGCCGCATCGACCAGATGGAGGTCGTCCGCCTCGACAAGCCGATCGCCATGCAGTGGTGCCTCCAGTGCCACCGCAACCCCGAGGCGAACCTTCGCCCGAAGGACCAAGTCACCAACATGACGTACACGCCCGATCAAGCGCCCGCCGGTTGGAAGGCGCCCGAAGTCCATCCTCCCGTCAACTGCTCGGGGTGCCACCGATGAAACGCGCACCGTATGAAGCGCCCGAGAACATGGGCCTCAAGAAGATCTGGAAGAGCGCGGCCGATCGCAATGACGCCAAGGCGCGGGCCGCGAGCGCAGCGCAGGAGTTCAAGGCTGGCGCCGTGGGAGACGTGGTCGTCCAGACGCTTGATGAGTCAAACGCTCGGCTCGGACGCCGCGGATTTCTAGGCTTCGGTGCGGCGACGGCCGCGTTGGTGACCGAGGCGTGTGCGCGCCGTCCGGTCGAGAAGATCCTGCCGTACACGAAGGCGCCCGAGTACGTGATCCCCGGCGTCGCCAATCACTACGCGACGCTCATCGACACGCGCGGCGAGCTCGTCGGCGCGCTCGTAGAGTCGCACGAGGGTCGCCCGACCAAGGTCGAAGGCAACGCCGACCACCCGACCAGCAACGGCGCCACAGATCTGTTGATGCAAGCGTCCGTGATGGATCTCTACGATCCCGATCGCAGCGGTACCGCGCGTCAAGGCGGCAAGCCCGTGGACGGCAAACTCTTCGACGACGCGCTCGCCGACATCATCAAGGCATCGCGCGCGGACGGCGGAACCAAGCTGCGAGTCCTCATGCGACCGGCGAGCTCGCCGACGGTGGTCAGGCTGCGTGACTCGCTCAAGGACAACGGCCTCCAACACGTACGCGTTCACGCCTACGCGCCGGTCAGCGACGCGAACGTCCGTGAGGGCGCGAAGGTCTCGTTCGGTCAGGCCGTCACGCCAATCTACGATCTTCAGCGCAGCCGTGTGACGCTCTCGGTGGACTGCGATTTCTTGCTCACCGAGCCAGGTAGCGTCCGCAACGCGCGGTCGTTCGCGCGAGGCCGAAAGCTGATGGCGCCCGCCGATCCGATGAACCGCCTCTACGTCGTGGAGCCCGGCTCCACCGTCACGGGTGGCAACGCGGACCATCGCCTGCGGTTGCCCGCGCGCGACGCCGACGCCTACTTGCGTGCGCTCGCAAGCGAGCTTGGCGCCAACGGGATCGAGCTCGGAGCGCTCAAGGCCGCGGTCGCCGGACCGAAGCCCGCCAACATTCCCGACAAATGGATCAAGGTCGTCGCCAAGGATCTCGTCGCGAACAAGGGCAAGTGCCTCGTCATCGCGGGTCGTCGCCAACCGTCGCACGTGCACGCTCTCGTGAACGCACTCAACACCGCGCTCGACAACGTCGGCGTCACCGTGAGCTACGCGCCCGTCGTGGACACGTCGGACATCTCGGATCTGAAGACGCTCTGCGACGACATGGACGCGGGCAAGGTCGAGTCGCTGCTCATCATCGGCGGCAACCCCGTCTATGACGCGCCCGGCGATCTCGCGTTCGCCGGCAAGCTCGCCAAGGTCAAGAACACGCTGCACGTCTCGGGTCACTTCGACGAGACGAGCGAGAAGTGCACCTGGCACTGCCCGATGCCGCACGAGCTCGAGAGCTGGGGCGACGGCCGCGCGCTGGACGGCACCTGGTCGATCCGTCAGCCGATGATCGCGCCGCTGCACGGCGGTCGCAACGAATTCGAGATTTGGGCGATGCTCGTGGGGGCCCCGCCGAGTCCGTACAACCTCGTGCGAGAGACCTTCAAGTCTTCGCTCGTTGCTTCGGCCAACTTCGAAGCGGCTTGGAGCAAGGCGCTGCAGTCCGGCCTGGTCGACAAGTCGAACTCCACGCAGTTCCAAGCGAGCGCCACTCTCGATGACGTCGCGACGATGCTCGGCAAGAACAAGCTCCCCACTGCGCCCATCGGCTCGGGCAACGTGGAGCTCAACTTCGCGTCGGACACGCGCATGCACGATGGCAAGCACGCGAACAACCCTTGGCTCCAGGAGCTGCCGGACCCCATGACCAAGCTGGTCTGGGACAACGCCGCGTGCATCTCGCCGAAGACCGCCAAGGCGCTCGGCGTCGCGAGCGGCGACATGGTCAACCTGTCGCGTGGCAACGTCACCGTCGAGATCGGCGTCTGGGTGCAGCCCGGCGTCGCCGACGACTGCGTGCAGCTCTCGCTCGGTTGGGGCCGCACTTCTGTCGGTCGCTACGGCAATGGACGTGGCTTCGATGTGAGCCCACTTCGGTCGTTCGCGTCGATGGGCTTCGTGGACGGCGCGAAGATGACGCCTTCGGGCAAGACCTACGACCTCGTGCAGACGCAGGATCACTTCTCGATGGAAGGCCGGCCCATCGCGCTCGACGCGACGCTCGACCAATACCGAGACAACCCCGAGTTCGTGAAATACCGCTCGCCCACGCCCAAGACTCTCCCGCTGTGGGACCGTGTACAATACACGGGTCACAAGTGGGGCATGGCGTTCGACATGAACGCGTGCACGGGCTGCAACGCGTGCGTCGTCGCCTGCACGAGCGAGAACAACGTCGCGTTCGTCGGCAAGGACCAGGTGTATCGCGGCCGCGAGATGCACTGGCTGCGCATCGACCGCTACTACTCGGACGACAACACGTACGGCGACAACACGGTCGAGGGCAGCGACGGCCAGCAGGACCTTCCGGCCAACCCGCCGGTGATGTTCCAGCCCATCGCGTGCGTGCACTGCGAAGAAGCCCCCTGCGAGAACGTCTGCCCGGTCAACGCGACCGCCCACAGCCCGGAGGGCCTCAATGACATGGCCTACAACCGCTGCATCGGCACGCGCTACTGCGGGAACAACTGTCCGTACAAAGTCCGTCGCTTCAACTTCTTGAACTGGCGCGGCGAAATGTACGGCGACATGCCCGAGACCGAGAAGATGCAGTTCAACCCGAACGTCACGGTGCGCATGCGCGGCGTGATGGAGAAGTGCTCGTACTGCGTGCAGCGCATCGAAGAGGGCAAGATCGGCGCACGCCGAGACGGCCGTACGCTCGGCGGCAACGACATCGTCAGCGCGTGCCAGCAGGCGTGCCCGTCCGAGGCGATCGTGTTCGGTGACCTCAACGACCCGAACAGCAAGGTCGCGCAGTGGCACAAGACGGATCGGGCCTACGCGGTCCTCGCGGACATTGGGACGCACCCGCGCACCATGCACCTCGGCAAGGTCCGCAACCCGAACAAGGAGATGGTCTGATGAGCAACCGGCCCATCAAAGCCCTAGGCGAGACCTACCTCACCGACGAGGGCATGTCCTTTCACGAGGTGAGCGAGGTCGTCGCTTCCGTCACCGAGAAGAAGGCGCCGCGTAACTGGTGGATCGCCTTCATGCTGGCGTTCACGTTCACCGGCGTCTTCGGAATGGCCGTCGGCTATCTCGTTTGGCAGGGCGTCGGCGTTTGGGGAAACAACGCGCCGGTCTACTGGGCGTGGGACATCACCAACTTCGTCTGGTGGATCGGCATCGGTCACGCCGGCACGCTCATCAGCGCAGTCTTGTTCTTGTTCCGGCAGAAGTGGCGCACGGGCATCAACCGCGCGGCGGAGGCGATGACCATCTTCGCCGTCATCTGCGCTCTCATGTTCCCCGGCATCCACGTCGGGCGTCCGTGGCTCGCGTACTACATGTTCCCGCTGCCGAACCAGATGGCGATCTGGCCCAACTTCAAGTCGCCGCTCATCTGGGACCTCTTCGCGGTCAGCACGTACTTCACCGTCTCCACGATGTTCTGGTACGTCGGTCTCATCCCGGACCTCGCGCTCCTGCGCGATCGCGCGGCGAAGATGACCGGCAAGTTCGCGATGATTCGCATGCGCGCCTACGGCTTCTTCTCGCTGGGTTGGCGCGGCGCGAACCGTCACTGGCAGAACTACGAGCGCGCGTACATGATCCTCGCCGCGCTCTCCACGCCGCTCGTGCTGTCGGTGCACAGCGTCGTCTCGTTCGACTTCGCGACCTCCGTGGAGCCCGGCTGGCACTCGACGATCTTCCCGCCGTACTTCGTCGCGGGCGCTGTTTTCAGCGGGTTCGCGATGGTCATGACGCTCATGATCATCGTGCGCGCGGTGTACGGCATGGAGTCCGTGATCACCATCAAGCACCTCGAGCTGATGAACAAGATCATGCTCACCACGGGCTCGCTCGTCGGTTACGCGTACGGCATGGAGTTCTTCATCGCGTACTACTCGGGCAACCAATACGAGCGGTACGTGTTCTTCAACCGCGCGACGGGCCCGTACTGGTGGGCGTACTGGACGATGATCACCTGCAACGTGATCTCGCCGCAGCTGTTCTGGTCGAAGAAGCTCCGTACGAGCATCCCCGTGATGTTCGCGGTGTCGATCTTCATCAACATTGGCATGTGGTTCGAGCGCTTCGTCATCATCGTGACGTCGCTTCACCGCGACTTCATGCCCTCGTCGTGGGGTTACTACCGACCGACCGCGGTCGACCTCTGCACCTACTTGGGCACGCTCGGCCTCTTCTTCACGCTGTTCCTCCTCTTCATCCGATGGGTGCCGATGGTGGCGATCGCGGAGGTCAAGGGCATCTTGCCGCAAGCGGATCCGCACGAAGGCGAGCACGCGTACGACGATCACCACGAGGGCGACGCCGAGCCGGCGCTCGCTCCGGGAGAATGACCCATGGTTGACGATCCCAAGAAGAGCCCCGACTCCGAAGAGGAGAAGGACGAAGCCGAGAACAAGGAGTCACCCGCTCCCATCTCCAAGAAGGCCGATCCGCCCAAAGAGGAAGCCGCCAAGAAAGAGATCGAAGAGCCGAAGCCCATGGCCAAGCCCACCGGCCCGATCATCATCGGACCGAAGACGGTCCCCGCTCCGCGCAAAGAGCCGGTCCCCCAGAAGCGAACGGCGATGCTTCTCGCGGAGTACCCCACGCCTGGCAAGCTGCTGCACGCGGCCGAGAAACTGCGCGACGCGGGCTACAAGAACTTCGACACGCACTCGCCGTTCCCGGTTCACGGGATGGACGCGGCGATGGGTCTGCCCGACAGCAAGCTCGGATGGATCGTGTTCGCCGGCGGTCTCACCGGCCTCACCGCAGCGGTCACGATGATCTGGTGGATGAACGGGGTGGACTACCCAATCATCGTCGGCGGCAAGCCCGGATTCGCGCTGCCCTCGAGCGTGCCGATCATGTTCGAGCTCACCATCCTCCTCTCCGCGTTCTCCGCGGTGTTCGGCATGTTCGCCCTGAACAAGCTGCCGCGCCATCACCACCCCATCTTCGCGAGCGATCGCTTCAACGCGGCGACCGACGACAAGTTCTTCGTCTCGGTCGAGGTCGAGGACCCGAAGTTCGATCTGAAGAAGACGCGCATCTTGCTCGAGTCGACGCACGCCGACGCGGTCGAGGTCGTCGAAGAAGAGCTCGAGCCCGAGCCCGTCCACCAAGAGGAGCACTGAGATGCGCCGCCACAGTCTCACGCTGCCGCTGATGTTTGCGGCCTTCGGAGCGATCGCCGGCTGTCGCGGGCAGACCTCCGAAGACACTCCGATCGTGCCGATTCGGAACATGTACCACCAGCCGAAGTACTCGATGCAGCAGGAGAGCGACTACTTCGCGGACCACCGCAACATGCGCCCGCCCGTCGTTGGCGTGATCTCGCGCGAGGAAGAGATCGATCCGAAGATCGCGCACGGTGTGACCGACACGGGTTATGTGATGGTCGTCCCGCCCGAGGTGGTGACGCGCGCCGGCGGCATGGACGCGATGCTCGCGCGCGGGCGTGAGCGCTACACGATCTTCTGCACGCCGTGCCACGGGCTCGCGGGCGCCGGCGACGGTGCCGTGGTCAAGCGCAACGCCGGGATGCCGCCTCCGCCGACGTACCATCAAGACCGAATTCGTCACATGCCGGACGGGCAACTGTTCGCGACGATCGAGAACGGCGTTCGCAACATGCCCGCCTACGGTCCGCAGATTCCGACGCAAGACCGCTGGGCGATCGTCGAATACGTGCGCGCCTTGCAGGTGAGCCAGGCCGTGGAGAAGAAGCCGTGAGCGACGAAGACAAGAAGAAGCAGCCCATGGGCGACGAGGCCGACGAGAAGAAGTCCGCTCCGAAGGGCGAGGACCGCGACGAGTCCGACGAGGACGATTCCGAAGCGGACGAGTCGAAGGAAGAGAACAAGGCCGTCAAGCCCGCAGAGAAGGCGAAGCCCGCAGAGAAGGCGAAGCCCGCAGAGAAGGCGAAGCCCGCAGAGGCAATGCCATACGCGCTCAACTCGAAATGGTCCGGCTTGTGGAAGGTGTTCGCAGGGATCGGCGGCGTCGGCGTCATCGGCGCGATCGTTGGCTACACGCAGAACCCCGAGCGCTTCGCATACTCGTGGCTGTTCGGGTTTCTCGTCGCGCTGACGATCGCCATCGGCTCGATGATGTGGGTGCTCATCCAGTACCTCACGAGCGCCGGGTGGAGCGTCACCGTGCGCCGCACGGCGGAGTTCTTCGCAAGCGGATCCATCGCGTTCGTCGTCCTGATCATCCCTGTCCTCCTCTCGATGAACACGCTCTTCGCGGGCTGGCTGCACATCGGAGAGCACCACGAAGGCAAGGCCGAGGTCTCACTGGCAGAGGCGTCGCGTCAGGTGCCGCAAGAGCTCGCCGTGAACGATCGTGGACAAGTCAACGATGGACCTGGGGCGGTCCCCGGCATCATGCCCGACCACGCCGCGCCGACGAAGGTCGGCACGAGCAAGTATGGCGATCCCGAAGAGCACGTCGAAGAGCAGTCGATGAAGGCCAAAACCTGGTGGCTCACGAAGAACTTCTTCCTCGTGCGCGCCGCGATCTACGTCCTGTTCTGGATGTTCCTCGGCAACTGGCTCCTGCGCCGCAGCGTGATGCAAGACACGAGCAAGGATCCAAAGGTCACCGTGCAGACCGCAAGCATGGCGCCTGTCATGACCATCCTGCTCGCGTTCACCCTGACCGGCGGTGCATTCGACTGGATCATGTCGCTCGAGCCGACCTGGTACTCGACCATCTTCGGCGTGAACTTCTTCGCGTCGAGCTTCGTCGCAATTCACTCGGTGCTGATCATCACGCTCTTCCAGATGCGCCAAAACGGCATGTTGACGAAGGAAGTGAACGTCGAGCACTTCCACGATCTCGGCAAGCTCCAGTTCGGCTTCCTCGTGTTCTGGGCCTACATCAGCTTCTCCCAGTTCATGCTGATCTGGTACGCGGCCATTCCGGAAGAGGTGACCTGGTACCACCACCGCTGGGACGTGGGCCCTTGGGCGTTCGTCAGCATGGCCCTACTGATCTTGCACTTCGTCGTGCCGTTCTTCTTGATCATCTCCCGCAACATCAAGCGCAAGATCGAGCTGCTGGCCATCGGCGCCATGATTATCTTGGCGATGCACGTGGTCGAGCTCTACTGGTTCGTGATGCCGAACCTCCCCAGGCAAGAGGAGTTCGCGTTCAGCTGGATTGACATCGTCTGCCTCATCGGGCCCGTCGGCGTGTACCTCGCCGTCGTGTTCCGCAACATGGCGTCTCACCCCATCATCCCCGTCGGCGATCCTCGCTTGTCGCGCGCGCTGAAGTTCGTGAATCAATGAGCTCGAAAACCCTCGCCGATCAGTCGCCGACCGCGAACCGGCTCATTGTCACCGTGGGATTGCTCGCGATCTTCACGCTCGTGTCACTGAAGTTCATCATCGGCAGCTACTACATCGCGATGACCGAGGCGGAAATGCACGACGCGCTCGCGGCGCCTGAGCAGCTCACTCAGCTCAATGCCGATCAGAACAAGGCGCTGCAGCAGTCGCCCGTCCCGATCGACGTCGCGATGAAGAACCTGGCGACCTCCGGGCGCGACAATGCCCCGCCGCTCATCAGCCCACAGCAGTCGAACGACCTCGCCGCGCTACAGGGTTGGGAACGCCTCAAGCACGAGGTGCAGCCGTTCCCGGCGCCGCCAGCGCCTCCTGCTCCGACTCCGATGATGGGCGGCGACGCAGGCGCGCAAGACAGCGGCGTCCACACGACGCAAGCGACCGTCGACGCGGGTCACCCGCTGACTCACGTTGCCACGACGGACGCAGGTCACTGATGTTGCATCGCGCGCACACGTTGCTGGCGATCTTGGTGGCGCTCTTCGCGCTCCTAGGATCGTCGCACGCGCGCGCGCAGGTGGACGTGAGCGACCCCGGCCCTCCGAACATCCCGCCGGAGCTGATGGACGTCGGCGTCAACGAACACTTGCAAGGTCAAGTGCCGGCCGACGCGACGTTCCAGGACGAGACCGGCAAGATGGTCCGCCTCGGCGACTACTTCGACGGCAAGCACCCCGTGCTGCTCGTGCTCGCCTACCACTCATGCCCCGTGCTCTGCAGCCTCGTTCAGACCGCGACTCTCGAGTCGATGAAGGCGATCAAGTGGACCGCGGGCCAAGAGTATCGCGTCCTCACGATCAGCATCGATCCACGCGACACCACGACGGTCGCCGCCGCCAAACGCGATGGGCTGGTGGCAGCCTATGGTCGCCCCGAGGCCAAGACCGGCTGGCACTTCTTGGTCTCCAACAACGAGCAGATCCACAAAGTGACAGACGCTGTGGGCTGGCAGTACAAGTTCGACGAGCGCCAAGGGCAGTTCGCGCACCCGTCTGCGGTCACGCTGCTCACACCGAGCGGCAAGGTCGCGCGCTACCTCTACGGTATCGAGTTCGACCCCAACGATCTGCGGCTAGGCCTGCTCGAGGCCTCGGAAGGCCGCTCGATCACCACCGTCGATCGGCTGATCCTCTTTTGCTACCACTACGATCCACAGGATCGGAAATACACGCTCATGGCGACGCGAGTGATGCAGCTCGGCGGCGTGGTCACGATGTTCACGCTCGGCGGATTTCTCGCCCTGATGTGGGTGCGTGAACGGAAGAAGTCGCGCAACGACAATAATGGTCCCAAGCGACCGGACGACAAGAACGACTCCAAGAAGGACGGCGGCGTCCCTAAGAACCCTTTGCCACAAGGTTCGCACGCTCGAGCTTAGCGAGAGTACGAACCGCTCCTGAGACGCATCACAGGTCTGAACACCAATGACGATCCACTTCACACCCGCACCCGCAAGCTTTGACCTGCCGCCCGCGATCTCGCCGGAGGCAAGCGACGCCGACTGGCTGTACAACTTCTTGTACTGGTTCAGCATGATCTTCTGGGCGGCGCTCACGTTCGCCATGCTGTACTGGGCCTTCAAGTACAAGCGCGGCAAGAGCGACAAGCGCATCCCCACGGGACACTACCCGCGCCTCGAGGCCGCGTGGACGATCTTGCCCGTGTTCTTCATCATCTGGCTGTTTCACGTGGGTTTCGCCGCATACATCAAGACCGCGATCCCCCAGGACAACGCTCTCGAGATCCGAGTGCGTGGCCAGAAGTGGTTTTGGACATTCACCTATCCGAACGGCACGAGCGTCAACAGCGACCTCTATTTGCCAGTCGGAAAACCCGTCAAATTCGTCATCTCGGCGTCGGACGTACTTCACAGTTTCTACATCCCCGGCGCGCGCATCAAGAAGGACGCAGTGCCCGGCATGTACACGGGTATGGTCTTCACGCCCACGGAGCTCGGCGATACACCGGTCTATTGCGCGGAGTATTGCGGCGCGCCGGACACCTCCGCGCCCCCGCTTCACAGCGACACCGGCTGGACGGCACCGCTCGGTGGTCACTCCGGAATGATGGCGATGATTCACGTCGTCTCTCTAGAAGAATATGAGAAGCACACCGTCATCACGAGGCCCGAGGGCATCAGCGAAGTGCAGTGGGGCGAGAAGCTCTACAAAGAGAACGCCTGCATGACGTGCCACACCGTGGACGGCAGCAAGGGCACGGGGCCTACCTGGAAGGGCATGTTCGGTCAGCTCGCGGCACTGAATCCCGACCTCTCCGGCGGGATGGCCTCGATGATGGTCGACGAAAACTATGTGCGTGAGTCGATTCTCAAGCCGAACGCGAAGGTGGTCATGGGGTTCGCCCCAGTGATGCCGCCATACACGCTCAGCGACAAGCAAATCGACGCGATCATCGAATACCAGAAGACGCTGAAGTAGGAGCGAGGACGAACCATGGCAGCAATCACGACGGCACCGGGCGACGATCACGCGGACGACGCTGATCCCGAGGCCAGCTACCTCGAGACGACACACAGCATCTTCGGCAAGACCAAAGGCGTTTTAGGTTGGCTAGGCACGCTCGATCACAAGCGTATCGGCGTCATGTACTTGGTGGTCGTGCTCTCGGCCTTCTTCGTCGCCGGCATGCTCGCGATGCTCATCCGCGTCGAGCTCTTCACGCCGGGTCGCACGATCATGGACGCGAAGACCTACAACCAGATCTTCACACTCCACGGCGTGATGATGGTCTTCCTCGTCATCATCCCGAGCGTGCCTGCCGCTCTCGGTAACTTCGTGCTCCCCATCATGCTTGGAGCTCGTGACGTAGCGTTTCCAAAGCTCAATCTAGCGAGCTTTTACATCTATGTGCTCGGCGCGCTCTTCGCCGTCTACAGCATGATCTCGGGCTCGGTGGATACGGGGTGGACGTTCTACACGCCATACTCGACCACCACGGGCACCGCCGTCATCGCGATGACGCTCGGCGCGTTCGTGATGGGGTTCTCCTCGATCCTCACGGGTGTGAACTTCCTCGTCACCATCCACAAGATGCGCGCGCCCGGCCAGGGGTGGAACAGGCTACCGCTCTTCGTCTGGGGCATGTACGCCACGGCCATCATGCAGATTCTCGCGACGCCTGTGCTCGCGATTACGCTCTTGCTGCTCATCCTCGAGCGCGTGCTCGACATCGGCATCTTCGACCCGCACAAGGGCGGCGACCCGGTGCTGTTCCAGCACTTCTTCTGGTTCTACTCGCACCCGGCGGTCTACATCATGATCGTCCCCGGAATGGCGATCGTGAACGAGCTGATCGCGACGTTTTCTCACCGCGCGGTCATGGGCTACAAGGCCATCGCGATGAGCAGCCTGGCGCTCGCGCTGCTCGGCTTCCTCGTCTGGGGCCACCACATGTTCACGAGCGGCCAGAGCGAGTACGCCAACACCGTATTTTCGGCGCTCACCTTCTTAGTAGCCATCCCGTCTGGTGTGAAGGTCTTCAACTGGGTGGGCACGCTCTACAAGTCGAGCGTTTCGTTCGCGTCGCCGATGCTCTACGCGTTCGCGTTCATCTTCCAGTTCACCATCGGTGGCCTCACCGGTCTGTTCCTGGCAACGCTCGCCGTCGACATTCACCTGCACGACACCTACTTCGTCGTCGCACACTTCCACTACGTGGTGTTCGGCACCGTGGTCTTCGGAGCCTTTGCCGGTTTCTACTTCTGGTTCCCAAAGATGACCGGCCGGATGATGAACGACCGGCTGGGCAAGGTGCACTTCTGGACGCTGTTCGTCGGTTTCCACCTCACCTTCCTGGTGC
>ENA-OFCD01000355-OFCD01000355.1-metagenomes-genome-assembly--contig:-NODE-355-length-30717-cov-14.897300_pt1 | contig 30717 bp, 24 predicted proteins | sample MGYA00153392_OFCD01 | MGnify analysis MGYA00153392
ACTGAACCCGCTTGCTTGTTGGCTCTCGCCCTCGGACATGGCACTCGTCCATAGCTAACGCATAAGGAGCCTTTTTTAGGGCGCGTCGAATGCACCGGGGCACACTCGATAATCGAAAACGTTTTGTCCTGGAGGTACCGCCATGCCGATCGCTCCGGTACTTCAGCGATTCGTCGACGATGAACTGGCACTGGCACCGGCGCTGATCGAGCATGTGCTCGCGGGCTGCCTGCAGTTGCTGCACGACACGAAAGACAACCGTCTTTCGGGCGCCGAGCGGGCGCATCAGTTCGCGCTGGCTGAGGCGCTGCAATCTTCTGCCGTGAACTACCAGAGTGCTTTCAGCGAAGCACTGCGCAATGGCGTGGTCGCCGCGCTCGCCGAACAAAGCGACGGCCTGCCCGCCAATGCGACTGCAGCCGCCGGCGGCCTCGAACTGATGGACGAGTCGCGTGTCGAGATCGACATCGAGCTCTCGCGCGCGATGCAGCTGATCGACACCACTGCCGAGTGGGAGTTGCGCGAGCTGCAGACCTTCACCTCCACCCTCGTCGGCCAGACCCACGTCAGCACCGAATCGAACCCGCTGCGCCCGCTGGTCTATGCCACGGCGCTCTGGGAGGCGGCGTGCGCTGTGAGCCCGACGCAAGCGCAGCGCACGACCTTGCTGCGGGTCTCTGCCGGCGTGGCTGCGGGGCTGCTTAAAAACGCCTGGGCCGCTGCTTGCACCCGGCTCGAAGACCAGGGCGTTGCGCCAAGCATCTACCGAACCGTGCTGCTCGCCCCAGGCTCGACGACGCTGCGCGGCGGCCCTGCGCCGGCTGACACCGTCAGACCCGGCGCGATGACCAGCCTGCTCGCGAGCATGCCGGGCGGTTCGACGAGCTTTCGGGTCGGCGTGGGCAACGTCGCAATCGCGATGGGCACGCCGGCACCGGTGCGTTCGGCAGCCCACCCGGTAAGCGCCGAGTTCGAGCAGGCGCTGGCCCGACTCGACGAACTGTTGCGCCAGTTGCCGCAACCGGCCGCCGGTGCGATGCGAGACCCGAACGATGCACTTGCCAAGCGGCTGAACATGCACCGCGCCGCGATCGCGAGCGCTTCGGCGCCGGCCGAGCGCCAACTCGTCGAGCTGTTGGCTCGGCTGTTCGACAGCATCCTCGCCGACCCGCAAGTGCCCGCTGCTTTCGCGACCGTCCTGGCGCGTTTGCAAACCTCAGCGTTGCGGGTCGCGCTGCGCGACGCCGACATGCTGAATTCGACCCAGCACGCCGTCTGGCGGCTGCTCGACCGCATCGGCGAGAGCGGCACCGGCAACCCGAAAGCCAGCGATGCGCGGGCGGTGGCGCTCGGTAATTTTTGCCACGCCCTGGTCGACTCACTCGCTCGCGCGCCTGCGCCCGACGCAGCGCTATACCGCCGCGCTCAAACGCAACTCGACGCATTCTTGAGCGACCAGCTTCAGGCGCAGCTGCGCGCCGCGAAGCCCTCGATGCAGGCCTTGCAACTCGCCGAGCGCCGCGAGATCCTGGGGCAACAACTCGCGCACCGTCTCGCCGACCAGATGGCGCCGATGCGAGCAACGAGCCCGAGCATCCGCCGCTTCGTCACCGGCACGTGGGCCCGGGTGTTGGCCGAGTCGATGTTGCGCGACGGCGAGCAGGGCGACGCCACGCGCGGCTACATCAAGCTGGTCGATGAATTGCTTTGGAGCGTGCAACTGCCCGACCACCCTCAAAGCCGGCAACGCTTGCTGAGCCTGTTGCCGAGCATGCTGCAGCGGCTGCGCGCCGGCATGGCATCGATCGACCTGCCCGCGGCCGAACAAGGTCACGTGCTCGACGAGTTGATGGCGATCCACACCGAGGCGCTGCGCCCTGGCGGCCGCGCGGCCGATGCCGCCACGCTCACATCGGCGCAGATCGTGCAACGCATGCGCGACGAAGTGCTGCCACCCTCGACCGGCCACGGGGCTTTCAGAGATTCGGTGATCGACCTCGGTTCGATGGAAACCGTGCCGGCCAAGCTGATGCCCGAATCACCCACCGACGAGCCGGCCAAGCGCGTCGACGCGCTGCGCGAGGCCGATCGGGTGCGGCTGTTCGTGCACGGCCGGTGGGCGCGCGTGCAACTGCTGTGGCACAGCGACCAGAGTCTGTTTTTCCTGTTCGCCGGCGAGCACGCCGGGCGCACGCACTCGGTCACGCACCGCGCGCTCGAAAGGCTCGCCGCGGCCGGGCTGCTCCAGCCGCTGGAGGCGCGCTCGCTGGTGCAGCGCGCACTCGACAACGTCACCCGCGAGTTGATCCGCCCGAGCTAGTGGTGCCCCTCGCCTGAGGCGTACCGCAGTCGATCCCCCGAGGGGATATCGCCCGGCAAGGTCCACGCGAGTGGACCTCTTCGTGGCCCACGGCGGCGCGGCGCTCGGGCTCAGCCCGCAAGGTGCGTTTCGATCTCGGCGGCGATGAATTTCGGCCGCTCGTGGATGATCCAGTGCGTGGCGCCGGGCACGCGCACCAGGCGCATGTCAGGCACGAACGCATCGAGCCCGTCGATCAACGACTTCGGCAGCGCGATGTCGTCCTCGCCCCAGATCACAAGCGTCGGCTGCCTCACCGTGACGAACTCGGGCGCGAATGCGATCTTGATTACTGCCGAGTCGGCCGAAGTCGGCGGGCGAAGTGGCGAGGCGCGGTAGTAATTGCAGCCGCCGGTGAGCCCGGCGTTCCAGATCGCGCGGTACTGGTCGCGCACAGGCGGGGTCAGCCAGCCACCGCCTTCGCGCGTGGCATCGGCCGCGCCCATGTTCTCGAACATCGGCCACAGGCGGGCGTAGTCGTTTTCGGCCAGCAGCTTTTCGGCGTCGGGGCGACACAAAAAATTCATGTAGGCGCTCGCCGCCTGCTGCTGCGGGCTGTGTTGCAGCTCGCGCAAAAAGGTCGCCGGGTGCGGCGAGTTGATGATGACGAGGCGCTTCATCAGTTCGGGCTTGAGTGCCGCCAGCGTCCACGCCACCGCGCCACCCCAGTCGTGTGCGATCAGCGCCTCGACCGGCGCGCCGCCGCCCTGCTGCGCGATCAGCGCTTCGATGTCGGCCATCAAGTGCTTGACACGGTACTGCTCCACCTCGCCCGGCGCCGACGACGGCCCGAAGCCGCGCAGGTTCGGCGCGATGCAGCGATACCGATCGCCGAAGTGCGCGAGCGTTTCGTCCCAGACGAAGGCCGCCTCCGGAAAGCCGTGCAAAAACACGAGCAGCGGCGCGCCGGGTTTGCCGATCGCGCGGCAGCTCAGCGTGATGCCGTGTGACAGGACCGCGTCGAAGGTCTGAATCATCGGTGGACCCAGCTGTGCAGGACTTTTGCGGCGTCGCCGATGCCCGTTTTCTTCAGTGCCGAGAACAGCGCGATCTGCACATCTGCCTCGTCGGTCGCGATCTCGCCGAGCACCGCCTGCGCGCCCGCCAGCGCGGCGTTCGCTTCGGTGCGATTGAGTTTGTCGGACTTGGTCAGCAGCACCAGCAGCTTCACCGAGCCGTTGCCCACGCGCGGGCCGACAAAGCCCATTAGCTGGTGGTCGAGGTCAGTGAAGCCGAGGCGCGAATCGACCATCAACACCACGCCGACGAGGCTGCGGCGCACGTCGAGGTAGTCGGCCATCACCTTTTGCCAGCGCAGCTTGGCGCCACGCGCCACAGCCGCGTAGCCGTAACCCGGCAGGTCGGCGAAGATCGAATTCGGCACCATCTTCGGGCCGAGGTCGAATAGGTTGATGTGCTGGGTACGGCCGGGCGTTTTCGAGGCGAATGCGAGGCGCTTTTGCTGCGTCAGCATGTTGATGGCGGTCGATTTGCCGGCGTTGGAGCGGCCGACGAACGCGATCTCGGGCAACTCGGTTTGCGGCAGTTGGTCGAGCTGGCTGGCGGTGGTGCGAAAGCGCGCGGTGTGGCACCAGCCGAGCGCGCGCTTTTCAACGTCGGCGGCGGTCTCGAGCACCCCTTCGGTGCTGGCGACCGACACCTGATTCGTATTGTTTTGTTCGGCCATGGAGTCGCGCAAAGTCATCATTGTAAAATCAAGTGGTTTCGCACCAGAAATACGCTGCCATGAAGTCTCTTGCCTCTGCCGTCGCCTCCGTCGCTTTTCCCATGCTGCTTGCCATGTCCACCGCCTCCGGTGCGGCCGAGCCTGTCAAGCCTGCGGCCAAGGCCGACCTTGCCAAGGGGCAGGCCACGTCTGCCATCTGCATTTCTTGCCACACCGCCGACGGCTCCCGCGGCACCCCGACCTACCCGATCCTGCAGGGTCAGCACCCCGAATACCTGGCCAAACAATTGACCGAGTTCAAGGCGGGCATACGCGCGAATGCGATCATGAGTGGCATGGCTGCGGCGCTGACCGAAGACGACATGAAAAACGTGTCCGCGTTCTACGCCGGCAAGCAGGCCAAGGCCGGCTTCGCGAAGAGCAAAGACACCGTCGCGCTCGGCGAGAAAATCTACCGCGGTGGCATCGCCGACCGCAGCATCCCGGCCTGCGCCGGTTGCCACAGCCCGACCGGCGCCGGCATCCCCGCCCAGTACCCGCGCCTGGCCGGCCAGCACGCCGATTACGTCGAAGCGCAGCTGGTGGCCTTTCGTGGCGGCGTGCGCAAAAACAGCGCGCCGATGACCGGCGTGGCGGCCAAGTTGAACGACCGCGAAATCAAGGCCGTCGCCGACTACATCGCCGGCCTGCACTGACGCGTTCGCGGACGCTCGCGAAACGCCCGCCGAAAGGGCCGGTGCTGCACCGGCCCTTTTCGTTTCCGACATTCCCGCTTCGACCTCGCCCCGGATAATCGCCAGATGACTGCCACCACCACCGGCATCGAAATCCGTGCGCGGTCGCGCTGGGTGCGTGATTGTGTCGAGCTGGTGTCGTCGATGCGGTTCTCGATCTCGCTGCTGACTGTTATCTGCATCGCCTCGGTGATCGGCACCGTCGTCAAGCAACACGAGCCGTACACAAATTACGTGAATCAGTTCGGGCCGTTCTGGGCCGAGCTGTTCGGCAAGATCGGGCTGTACGCGGTCTACAGCGTGTGGTGGTTTCTGCTGATCCTGGCGTTTCTGGTGCTCTCGACCAGCCTGTGCATCGCGCGCAATGCGCCAAAGATCATCACCGACCTGAAGACCTACAAGGAGCACGTGCGCGAGCAGGCGCTGGCGTCGTTCCATCACCGTGGGGCTTCCGAGGTGGCCGAGTCGCGCGACCAAGCCTTCGACCGCGTCAGCGCGCTGCTCCTGCATGGCGGGTGGAAGGCGAAGGTCGACGTTCGACACAACGGCACGATGATCGCCGCCCGCCGCGGCGCGGCCAACAAGCTCGGCTACATCGCTGCCCACTCGGCCATCGTACTCGTGTGCGTCGGCGGCCTGCTCGACGGCGACCTGATCGTGCGCGCCCAGATGCTGCTGCAAGACAAGAGCAGCTACACCGGCGGCGGCATGATGAAAGACGTGCCGGCAAGGTACCGCCTCGGGCCGAACACGCCGACCTTTCGCGCCAACCTGCTGGTGCCCGAAGGCTCGAAGGCGGGCACTGCCGTGATCAGCATGCAGGACGGTGTGGTGCTGCAAGACCTGCCGTTCGACGTGGAGCTGAAGAAGTTCATCGTCGACTACTACGACACCGGCATGCCCAAGCTGTTCGCCAGCGAGATCGTGATCCACGACCGCAAGACCGGCGAAGCGATCCCCGCGCTGGTCAAGGTCAACGAGCCGGCGTTCCACCGGGGCGTGGCGATTTACCAAAGCAGCTTCGACGACGGCGGCTCGACGCTGAAGCTGCGCGGCTTTCCGATGCGCGCCGAAGGTCGACCGTTCGAGATCGACGGCACCGTCGGCGGCACTGCGCAGATCAGCAACGGCGACTCGAAAATGACGCTCGAATTCACCGGCCTTCGCGTGATCAACGTCGAGAACCTCGGCGGCAATCCCGCTGGCGGCGCAGCCGGAACCGGCGCGACCGACGTGCGCAAGGTCGACCTGTTCAGCTCGCTGCAGAGCCACTTGGGCTCCGGCGCCAAGACGAACAACAAGAAAGCGTTGCGCAACGTCGGCCCGTCGGTCAGCTACAAGCTGCGCGATGCCTCCGGCCAAGCGCGCGAGTACAACAACTACATGCTGCCGGTCGAGCTCGACGGCCAGCGCGTGTTTCTTGCCGGCACGCGCGACAAGCCCGACCAGGAAATGCGCTACCTGCGCATCCCTGCCGACGACAACGGCAGCCTCGACGGCTGGACCCGGCTGCGCGCCGCCCTGCTCGACCCTGCCTTGCGCGCCAAAGCCGCGGCGCGCTACGTGGCGCTCGCCACGCCTGCCGGCAAACCAGAGATGGCCGCGCAGCTGACGACCACCGCCGAGCGCGCGTTGGCCCTTTTTGCCGGCGCGGAAAGTGCGCTGGCCAAAGACAACGCCGATTCGCCCAAGCAGGTCGCGGGTCTGCAGGCGATCTCGGAGTTCATCGAAAGCAGCGTGCCCGCGCCCGACCGCAGCCGCATCTCCGAGGTGTTGCTGCGCATCCTGAACGGCAGCCTGTTCGAGCTGCTGAGCCTGACGCGCGAAACCGCCGGCTTGAGCCCGCTGCCGACCGACGAGAAGACGCAGGCTTTCATGACGCAATCGGTGCTGTCGCTCTCCGACAGCTTCTTCTACCCTGCACCTGTGCTGTTCGAGTTGGCCGATTTCAAGCAGGTGCAGGCGAGCGTGTTCCAGGTGGCGCGCGCGCCGGGCAAGAAGCTGGTGTATCTCGGCGCCATCCTGTTGATCATCGGCGTGTTCGCGATGCTGTACATCCGCGAGCGGCGCTTGTGGGTGTGGCTCGCGTCGTCGGGCAGCGGAACCAAAATTACCGCGGCGATGTCGACCACGCGCCGCACCCTCGATGCCGATGCGGAGTTCGAGCAGCTCAAGCACCAGATACTGAAAGACGCCCGATGAACACCACCACGCTGAAAACGATGAACGGCATGACGCTGGGCCGGCCCTCCGGCCCGGTGAATTTTTTCACGGGCCGCTCGCTGTTCGATTGGGCCTTCGCGGCGCTCGTGCTCGGCGGCGGCGCCTACGCCTTTGCACGCTACGCCGGCGCAATGGATTACTACGAAAAGTTGATCCTGGTCGGCACGCTGCCCTTCGCGATTCTGCTCGGCTGGTTCTGGGGCCCGTTGCGGGTGCTGATGATCGGCGTGGCGGCGGCGGCGCTGCTCGCGATCAGCCTCTACAACCGACAGATGGACGGCTTCGGCGCCGACCTCGCGCAGGGCGACAAGGTCTTCATGCTGAAGTACTTTTTGTCGAGCCAGAGCGCGATCATGTGGATGTGCGTGCTGTTCTTCATGAGCACCGCGTTCTACTGGATCGGCTTCGCAGCAAAGACCGAAAACAACACGGCCGTGCGCATCGGCTCCGGCATGGCTTGGGCTGCCGTCGTCATGGCCCTCATCGGTACGATGGTGCGCTGGTTCGAGAGCCACCAGATCGGCGCCGACATCGGCCACATCCCGGTCAGTAACCTGTACGAAGTGTTCGTGCTGTTTTGCTGGCTCACGGCGCTGTTCTATCTGTATTACGAGCAGCACTACAGAATCAAATCGCTCGGCGCGTTCGTGATGCTGATCGTGAGCGCGGCGGTCGGATTTTTGATTTGGTACACGGTGGCGCGTGAGGCGAGCGAGATCCAGCCGCTCGTGCCCGCGCTGCAAAGTTGGTGGATGAAGGTGCACGTGCCGGCCAACTTCATCGGCTACGGCAGCTTTGCGCTTTCGGCCATGGTGGCGCTTGCCTACGTGCTCAAGAACGCCACCCCCCGCGCGCTCTGGATCGGCCTGCTCGGCGTGCCCGGCCTCGTGATCGGGTTGCCATTGATCGGCTTCGCGCTGTTCGGCGGGCTCTCGGCCGACGGCATGGGCTCGGTTGCGAAATCGGGCCGCATGGTCGGCGGGCTGATGGCGTTTTTCGCGTTCACGATCGTCTCACGCAAGTGGATCAACGCGCGCACGCCGAGTGCCGAAATCGCCGACGACCTGATGTACAAATCCATCGCGGTCGGCTTCGCGTTCTTCACCATCGCGACCATCCTCGGCGCGTTCTGGGCCGCCGAGGCCTGGGGCGGCTACTGGAGCTGGGATCCGAAAGAAACTTGGGCGCTGATCGTGTGGCTTAACTACGCGGCGTGGCTGCACATGCGGCTGATGAAGGGCTTGCGCGGCAATGTTTCGGCGTGGTGGGCGCTGACGGGGCTGGTCGTCACGAGCTTCGCGTTCCTCGGCGTGAACATGTTCCTTTCCGGATTGCACTCTTACGGTACGCTGTAAGCTGACTTTTCGAGGCCCCTGCCATGCCTTACGTTCGCCGCAATGACCAGAGCCAAATCCACAGCGTGCACCGCGATTCGGGCGCAGCCGTCGAGTTCGTCGTCGAAAGTGATTCGAAGGTGATTCGGAGTTGCTCGCGTTCGTCGGCGCCGCGTCGTCGGCCGACTTCGATCAGCTCGACGCCTGTCTAGTGCGCGTGCTCGAGGACGTGATCGACACGCTGATCGTCAAGAACATCTTGAACATCACCGACCTGCCGAGCAGGCGCAGGCCAAGTTGTTCGCGCGCAAGAGCTTTCGCGAACGCGTCTCGAAGAGTTCGCTCCAGTTGTTCGAGCCAACCGACTTCGGCGACGTTATTTGTGGCACTGACGGGCGCGCGGACGGCCCCGTGGCGCGATTGCGCAATTGCGCGACTACGTGGCCCGCGCCATCACGCGGTCGCGGTTTGCGGCGTGGCGCCCGATGCGGGCATCAACAACACATCGACCCCATAAAGCCGCGCCAGCGTCACCAGCTTCGGCGGCGCGTTGCGCAGCGCGAAGGGCTTGCCCCAGGCATCGGCAGCGCGCTCGCATTCGAGCAGCACCGCGAGCGCGGCGGAGTCGAATTGCGTCAGGTTCGAGGCGTCGACCACGACCTCGGCCTGCGGCGCGCCCTTCACCGCCTGCAGCAGCAAGCGCAGCGTGTCTTTCGCCTCTTTGGCCGTGACGGTGGCGGGCAGCAACAGCATCTTGGCGATCAGCTTTTGGCCGCACCCGCTGATTTGTTGCGCGCGACCAGCTTGGCGATCAGGCCGTCAATGCCGCCTGCGCTGATCTCTTGCGAGAAGCTGTTGCGGTAGTTCTCGACCAGCCAGACGCCAAGCACGTTGACGTCGTAAATTTTCCAGCCGCCGGGCGTTTGTTCGAGCCGGTAATCGAGTTGCACCGGGTCGCCACGGCCCTTGATCTCGGTCTTCACGACGACTTCGGCGTCGGTTACGGCGCCGCGCATCGGCTTGAGCTCGACGGTCTGGTCTTGCACCTGCGCGAGCGCGCCCGAATAGGTGCGCACGAGCAGCAGCTTGAACTGGTCTTGCAAGCCCTTTTGTTGCTCGGGCGTGGCTTGGCGCCAGTAGCGGCCGACCGCCGACGCCGTCATTCGCTGAAAGTCGACATACGGCATCACTTTCGTGTCGACAAGCGTGATAATTTTTTGCAGGTCGCCCTGCTTGTACGACTTGTCGGCCTTCAGGGTTTCGAGCACATCGGTCGAGACCTCTTTGATCAGTGCGTCGGGCGCCTTGCCGGCCTGCGCATGCGTGGCGACCGAGGCCAAACCCAGCATGGCCACTACCAACCACGGGATGATTCGCTTAAGCAACATATCGTTTCCTTTTTCGTCGTGACGAGAGAGCTTGTCGGAGCACGTGCGAACCGGCTGGTTCAGCGCGGCCCCGGCGATACAACGCACGAGGGCCACTTGCGGTTCACGGCTTGGCCGGTGCCGAGCCGGCGCTGGTCGGCGGCGCGGGCGCGTAAATCGGGTCCGAGGCGGCTCCCGAGGCCGGCGTGCCGGCGGGCGCCGACGCGTCGGGCGCATCGGGCGCATCGCCGTCGAATGTCAGGCTGCGGCGGCGCTGCAGGTAGGCGTCGCGGATGAAGGTGTACTTGTCGAGTGCGATGTCGTCGATCACTCGGCTCGCCCCGAGCAAATTGGCGCGGGTGTTGATGATTTGCAAACCGATCACGCTGAACTGGTAACGGCCATCGTTGATGTAGAGCGCCGGCGAGGCCAGGCGGTCGAGCGGCAACGCGATCGTCTCGCGCACGGTCGATGGCCCGATCAGCGGCCAGACGATGTAAGCGCCAGCGCCGAAACCCCAGCGGCCGAGCGTTTGACCGAAATCTTCGTAGTGATGCTCCAGACCGAACTCGCTGGCGATGTCGAGAATGCCGAAGAAGCCGAACACGGTGTTTGTCGTGAAGCGGACCACGTCGGTGAAGGCCGGTTCCGGCTTGCCCTGCAACACGTTGTTGACGGCCGACCACGCATCGGCGGCGTTCGAGAAGAAGTTGTCGACGCCGCGGCGCACGAACTGCGGCACGACCTTGGCGTAGCCCGTGGCCACGGGTTTCAACACCTTCTCGTCGAGCCCTTCATTGAACGCGAAGACCTTGCGGTTCCAGTTTTCCCATGGGTCGAGCCGCGCGCCAGGGCCACCACGGGCCTCTTTGGCAAAAGTTTGCGTGCTGGCGCAGCCGCCGAATGCGAGCAACGCGCCGACCATCAAGGCGAGCAGCGCTCGCGTCGAGAAATTGCGCGTGTCGAGGGTGGGTGTCACTTCTTGCCTCCGTTGGCGGGCGGTGCGGGTGCGGGTGCAGGTGCGGGTGCGGGTGCTGCGCCGGCATCGGCCGCTTTGCTGAAAAGAAACTGGCTGATCAAGCTCTCGAGCACGATCGCCGATTGGGTTTGTTTGATGGTATCGCCAGCGCCGAAATTTTTCTCGGCGCCACCGGCTTCCAGGCCGACGTATTGGTCGCCGAGCAGGCCGGCGGTGAGGATTCGGGCCGATGAGTCGGACGGGAACAGCACCGACTTCTGCATGTCGAGCGTCACGACGCCTTGGTAGGTTTTGGGGTCGAGCGTGATCGCGGTAACCCGGCCGACGGTGACGCCCGCGCTGCGCACCGGCGACCGCACTTTCAGGCCCCCGATGTTGTCGAACTTCGCGGTCAGCGCGTAGGTTTCGCCGCCGGTGAAGCTGCTCAAGTTCGCTGCTTTGAGCGAGAGAAACACCAGCGCGGCGATCCCCAGCAGCACGAAGAAGCCAACCAATATTTCGGTGCCTTTTTTGTTCATGATTCTTCTTTCCGCAGGTCTGTTTTCAGTGCTGCCTCAGCGCGTCGAGAACATCAGCGCGGTGAGCAAAAAGTCCATCGCCAACACGCTCAGCGACGAGACCACCACCGTGCGCGTGGTCGCGCGCGCCACGCCCTCGGGCGTGGCTTTGGCCTCGTAGCCCTGGTAGACCGCGACGAAGCTGCAGATCACGCCGAACACGATGCTTTTGATGATGCCGTTGCCGAGGTCGCGCCGCACGTCGACGCCGTTTTCCATCGCCGACCAAAAATTCCCCGGGTCGAGCCCGATCAGTTGCACACCGACGATGTAGGCGCCGAAGATGCCGACCGCCGAGAACAGCAGCGCCAAGATCGGCATCGCGATCACACCACCGATGAAGCGCGGCGCGAGCACGCGGCTCTTCGGGTCGACCGCCATCAGCTCCATCGCCGCGAGTTGTTCGCCCGCCTTCATCAGCCCGATCTCGGCCGTGAGCGACGTGCCGGCGCGGCCCGCGAACAGCAGCGCTGTCACGACCGGCCCGAGCTCGCGCACCAGCGACAGGTTGACGAGCAAGCCAACCGAATCGGCCGCGCCGTAAGTGACAAGTGCGTAGTACGACTGCAGCGCCAGCACGAAGCCGACGGCGAGGCCGGACGACATGATCACCAGCAGCGAGAGGTTGCCGAGTGCATGCACTTGCGCGAGCACAAAGTGCGGCCGCTTCAACGAAGCCGGCAGCGTGCGCAACAACTCCCAGAAGAAGAACGCGTGGTGGCCGAGTGTGCGAAGGCACTCGATCACGTATCGCCCGATGGCCGCAACCCAACTCATGCCCGCGTTCCGCGCAAGCCGAGGTCTTGCGCCAAAGGCGGCGCGGGGTAGTGAAACGGCACCGGGCCATCGGGCTCGCCACGCAGAAACTGGCGCACCTGCGGGTCGTTGCTGGCATCGAGTTCATCGGGGCGGCCGTGCGCGATCACGACGCCGGGCGCGGCCATGATGTAGGCGTAGTCGCAGATCGCGAAGCACTCGTGCACGTCGTGCGAGACCACCAGCGAGGTCGCGCCGGTCGCGTCGTTGAGCTTCCTGATCAGGTTGGCAGTGACGCCCATCGCGATCGGGTCGAGCCCGGTGAACGGCTCGTCGTAGAGCAGCACCTCGGGGTCGAGCGCCATCGCACGCGCGAGCGCCACGCGCCGGCCCATGCCGCCCGAGATTTCGGAGATGCGCAGCTTGGCCGCTCCGCGCAAACCGACGGCGTTGAGCTTCATCAGCACGATGTCGCGGATCATCGTGTCATCGAGGTCGGTATGCTCGCGCAGCGGGAACGCGACGTTCTCGAACACCGACAAATCGGTGAAGAGCGCGCCGAACTGGAACAGCATGCCGAGGCGGCGACGCAAGTTGTAGAGCTGAGCGGCATTGCTCGTTTCGATGACCTGGCCGTCGAACTTCACCTTGCCTTTGCCGACAGGGTGCACGCCGCCGATCAGGCGCAGCACGGTGGTCTTGCCGCAGCCCGAACCGCCCAGGATCGCGGTGACTTGACCCCGCCCGAAGCGCATCGAAATGTCACTCAGGATGTTGCGGCTGGCGTCGTAGCCGAACGTGACATGGTCGATCTCGATCAGCTTGTCGACGCTGGCGTGATCGGGTGTCGTTCGGGCGATGTCACTCGGCATTCGTGGGGCGATGTTGTCGTGGGCCACAACGCGACGGTGCCTGTGTTCAGGCGCTGTCGGTTCTCGACCCGGATTGTCTCACGCGACATTCCACACCGCGGGCGTTGCAAGGGCGTTTGCAGAGCCTCACCTCGGCCCGTGCCAGCGGTAACACTTCAACGTGGCAGTTCGCTCTCGCCCATCAAAAACACATCGACCGCGCGCGCCGCCTGCCGACCCTCGCGAATCGCCCAAACCACGAGCGACTGTCCGCGCCGCATATCGCCGGCCGCGAACACCTTGGCCACATTGGTCGCGTAGCCGCCGGTCATGTCGGTGCTCGCCTTCGCGTTGCCGCGCGCGTCTTTTTCGATGCCGAAGGCTTCGAGCACGCTGGAGACTGGGCTCACGAATCCCATCGCGAGCAACACCAGATCGGCCGGCAAGATTTGCTCCGAACCGGCCACCTCGATCATCTTGCCGCCCTGCCACTCGACGCGCACGGCTTTCAGGCCCTTGACCTTGCCCTTGTCCTTGCCCTCACCACCGATGAACTCTTTTGTCGCGATCGCGAATTCGCGCTCGCAGCCTTCTTCATGGCTCGACGAGGTGCGCAGCTTGATGGGCCAATAAGGCCACACCAGCGGCTTGTTCTCGGTTTGCGGCGGCATCGGCATCAGCTCGAACTGCGTGACGCTCGCGGCACCGTGGCGGTTGCTCGTGCCCACGCAGTCGCTGCCGGTGTCGCCACCACCGATCACGATCACGTGCTTGGCGTCGGCGCGTATCGGCGTGATCGCGTGAGACTTGAGCTTGCCGCCGGCATTGATCAGGTTTTGCTGCGGCAAAAACTCCATCGCGAAGTGCACGCCGTCGAGCACTCGGCCCGGCACCGGAAGGTCACGTGATTGTTCGGCCCCGCCGGTCAGCAGCACCGCGTCAAACTCGGCCTTGAGTTGATCCGGCGTGATGGTTTCCTTGGCCCAGTTGGTGACCTTCGAATCCTTGCCGAGCGCCTCGGTTGCATGGCCGACCATCACGCCGGTGCGCATCGTCACGCCCTCGGCCCGCATCTGCGCCACGCGACGGTCGATGTGCGTCTTCTCCATCTTGAAGTCGGGGATGCCATAGCGCAGCAAGCCGCCGATCGCGTCGTTCTTCTCGAACAGCGTCACGTCATGGCCGGCGCGCGCGAGTTGCTGCGCCGCCGCCATGCCTGCCGGGCCGGAGCCGACGACGGCGACCCGCTTGCCGGTCTTGGTCTTCGGCAAACGCGGCACAACCCAGCCTTCGACCCAGGCCTTGTCGATGATGGCGTGCTCGATGCTCTTGATGCCGACCGCGTCGTCGTTGACGTTCAACGTGCACGCGGCTTCACACGGCGCCGGGCAGATGCGGCCAGTGAACTCTGGAAAGTTATTGGTCGAGTCGAGCACCGCGAAGGCTGACCGCCAATCGGCGCGGTACACCAGGTCGTTGAAGTCCGGGATGATGTTGTTGACCGGGCAGCCGCTGTTGCAAAACGGCGTGCCGCAATCCATGCAGCGGGCCGACTGGATTTTCGCATCGGCCTCTTTCAGGCCGATGACGAATTCCTTGTAGTGCGTCTTGCGCTCGGCGACGGGCGCATAGCCCTCTTCGAGCCGCTCGTATTCCATGAAGCCAGTGACTTTTCCCATGATGTCTTCTCGTGCAGTTCAGAGCGTTCGGTGAATGTGAAATTCGACTACTTCGCAGCAACCGGCTGACCCTTGGCGCCGACGGCATGCGCCAGCTTGCCGGTCGCGGGCAGGCCGCCCGTCTCCTGCATCGCTTTCGATTCGGTCGACAGCAGCGCTATGCGCGCGGCGCGCTCGCCGAGCGCGCGCTTGTACTCGTTTGGGAACACCTTGACGAACTTGCCGCGCGACTCGACCCAGTGGTCCATGATGTGCCGCGCCCGCAGCGAGCCGGTCCACTTGTGGTGGTCTTCGAGCAACTTCTTCAGGCACGCTTCATCCGATCGGCCGTTGTGCCAGTGCGCCTTGTCGGCCTCTTGCTCGGCCGCAGGCAACACTTTGCCGAGCGACACCATCGCGGTGTTGCAGCGCGACGCGAAGCTGCCGTCTTCGTCGTAAACATAAGCCACGCCGCCGCTCATGCCGGCCGCGAAGTTGCGGCCGGTCTTGCCGAGCACAGCCACCGTGCCGCCGGTCATGTATTCGCAGCCGTGATCGCCCGTTCCTTCGACAACCGCGGTCGCGCCCGACAGCCGCACCGCGAAACGCTCGCCGGCCACGCCACGAAAGAACGCCTCGCCGCTGGTCGCGCCATACAACACCGTGTTGCCGACGATGATGTTCTGCGTCGCGTCACCGCGGAACTCGATCGACGGCCGGATCGCGATGCGCCCGCCGCTCATGCCTTTGCCGGTGTAGTCGTTCGCATCGCCGATCAAGTAAATCGTGATGCCCTTCGCGAGAAACGCACCGAAGCTCTGGCCGCCGGTGCCTTCCATCTGGATGAAGATGGTGTGGTCGGGCAGGCCTTCGGGGCGCTGGCGAATCAGCTCGCCCGACAGCATCGCGCCGACGGTGCGGTTGACGTTGCGCACCTCCTGCATGAACTGCACTTTTTCGCCGGTCTCGATCGCCGGGCGGCATTTCTCGATCAGCTTGAGGTCGAGCGCACGCGCGAGGCCGTGGTCTTGGTTTTCGGTCTGGCGGCGCGGCACCTCAACTGGCGCGGTAGACAACTGAAACACGCGGCTGAAGTCGAGGCCCTTGGCTTTCCAATGTTCGATGCCTTTCTTGGTGTCGAGCAGGTCGGCGCGGCCGATCAGGTCGTCGAACTTGGCGATGCCCAATTGCGCCATGATCGACCGCGCTTCTTCGGCAACGAAGAACATGAAGTTGACGACATGCTCGGGTCGGCCGGTGAACTTCTTGCGCAGCTCCGGGTCTTGCGTGGCCACGCCGACCGGGCAGGTGTTGAGGTGGCACTTGCGCATCATGATGCAACCTTCGGCCACCAGCGGCGCGGTCGCGAAACCGAACTCGTCGGCGCCGAGCAGCGCACCGATCACCACATCGCGCCCAGTCTTCATTTGCCCATCGGCCTGCACGCGGATGCGACTGCGCAGGCGGTTGAGCACCAGCGTTTGCTGCGTCTCGGCCAAGCCCAGCTCCCACGGCGTGCCGGCGTGCTTGATCGAGCTCCATGGCGAGGCGCCGGTGCCGCCGTCGTGCCCGGCGATCACGATGTGGTCGGCCTTGGCCTTGGCCACGCCCGTGGCGATCGTGCCGACCCCCACTTCACTCACCAGCTTGACGCTGATGCTGGCGCGCGCATTCGCGTTTTTCAGGTCGTGAATCAACTGCGCGAGGTCTTCGATCGAATAGATGTCATGGTGCGGCGGCGGCGAGATCAAGCCGACGCCGGGCACCGAGTAACGCAGCATGCCGATGTAGTCGGTCACCTTGCCGCCGGGCAGCTGGCCGCCCTCGCCGGGCTTCGCACCCTGCGCCATCTTGATCTGGATCTGGTCGGCGCTCTGCAGGTATTCGGTCGTCACGCCGAACCGACCCGAGGCGACCTGCTTGATCTTCGAGCGCAACGAATCGCCCTCGTTCAGCTCGAAGTCGACCTGGATGTTGCCCGGCCCGATCACATCGCTGAACTTGGTGCCGGCTTTGATCGGGATGCCCTTCAACTCGTTGCGGTAGCGCGCCGGGTCTTCACCGCCCTCGCCGGTGTTGCTCTTGCCGCCGATGCGGTTCATCGCGACCGCGAGGTTGGCGTGCGCCTCGGTCGAGATCGAGCCGAGCGACATCGCACCGGTCGCGAAGCGCTTCACGATCTCGCTCGCCGGTTCGACCTCGTCGATGCGGATCGCCTTGGCCGGATCGACCTTGAACTCGAACAGCCCGCGCAAGGTCATGTGACGGTGCGACTGGTCGTTGATGATCTGCGCGTACTCCTTGTACGTTTCGTACTTGGCGGCGCGCACGCTGTGCTGCAGCTTGGCGATCGCGTCGGGCGTCCACATGTGTTCTTCACCGCGCACGCGCCAGGCGTACTCGCCACCGGCATCGAGCATGGTCTCGAGCACGGGGTCGTCACCGAAGGCCGCCTTGTGCATGCGGATCGCTTCTTCGGCGACCTCGAACACGCCGATGCCGCCGACCTGGCTCGCCGTACCCTTGAAAAACTTTTGCACCAGCGCTGCGTCGAGGCCGATCGCCTCGAACAGCTGTGCGCCGCAGTAGCTCATGTAGGTCGACACGCCCATCTTCGACATGATCTTCGACAGACCCTTGCCGACCGCCTTCACGTAGTTGTAGATCGCCTTCTCGGCCGACAAGTCACCGCTCAAGTCTTTGTGGATGTCGACCAGCGTTTCCATCGCGAGGTACGGGTGCACCGCCTCTGCGCCGTAGCCGGCGAGCACGCCGAAGTGATGCACTTCTCTTGCCGAGCCGGTCTCGACGACCAAACCGGCCGTCGTGCGCAAGCCCTCGCGCACCAGGTGCTGGTGAATGGCCGAAAGCGCCAGCACCGCCGGAATCGCGACGTGATCGCGATTCATCTGCCGGTCGCTGATGATCAAAATGTTGTGACCGCTCTTGATCGCGTCGACGCTTTCTGCGCAGAGCGACGCGAGCTTGGCTTCCACGCCTTCATCGCCCCAGACCAGCGGGTAGGTGATGTTGAGTTCGTAGCTCTTGAACTTGGCGCCGGTGTGTTTTTCGATCTCGCGCAGGCGCGCCATGTCGCCGAAATCGAGGATCGGCTGCGGCACTTCGAGCCGCATCGGCGGGTTCACCGCATTGATGTCGAGCAGGTTCGGCTTCGGACCGATGAAGCTGACGAGCGACATCACGATGGCTTCGCGGATCGGGTCGATCGGCGGATTCGTGACCTGCGCGAACAGCTGCTTGAAGTAGTTGTAGAGCGGCTTGTTTTTGTCGGACAACACCGCGAGCGGCGAGTCGTTGCCCATCGAGCCGATGCCTTCTTCGCCGGCCTGCGCCATCGGGCTGAGCAAGAACTTGATGTCTTCCTGCGTGTAGCCGAAGGCCTGCTGCCGGTCGAGCAATGTTTCGGAGTGAGCAACCCGCACTGCCGTGCCCGCAGGCACGTCTTCGAGCTTGACGCGCACGCTCTCGATCCACTGCCGGTACGGCTTGGCCGACGCGAACTGGTTCTTCAGCTCCTCGTCTTCGATGATGCGGCCCTGCTCGAGGTCGATCAGCAGCATCTTGCCCGGCTGCAGGCGCCACTTCTTGACGATGCGGTTCTCGGCAATCATCGGCAGCACGCCCGACTCGGACGCGCCGACGATCAGGTCGTCGTCGGTCACGATGTAGCGCGTGGGGCGCAGGCCGTTGCGGTCGAGCGTGGCGCCGATCTGCCGGCCGTCGGTAAAGACCATCGCGGCCGGGCCGTCCCACGGCTCCATCATCGCGGCGTGGTATTCGTAGAAAGCGCGGCGGCGCTCGTCCATCGTCGCATGCTGCTCCCAGGCTTCGGGGATCATCATCATCGCGGCGTGCGCGAGCGAATAACCGCTCATCACCAGCAGCTCGAGCGCGTTGTCGAACGTGGCTGTGTCGCTCTGGTGCTCGAAGCTGATCGGATACAGCTTGGCAAGATCGTCGCCGAGCACCGGCGACTTCATCACGCCTTCGCGGGCACGCATCCAGTTGAAGTTGCCCTTGACCGTGTTGATCTCGCCGTTGTGCGCGACCATGCGGTACGGGTGCGCGAGCGGCCACTCGGGGAAAGTGTTGGTCGAGAAGCGCTGGTGCACCAAAGCGAGCGCCGAAACCACGCGTGTGTCTTGCAGGTCTTTGTAGTACTTGCCGACCTGATCGGCCAGCAGCAGGCCCTTGTAGATGACGGTGCGGCAGCTCATGCTGGGCACGTAGTATTCGCGCGAATGGGTGAGCTTCAAGCGCTGGATCGCGGCCGAAGCGGTCTTGCGAATCACGTACAGCTTGCGTTCGAGCGCGTCGGGCACGATCACATCGGGGCCGCGGCCGATGAAAATCATTTTCAGGATCGGTTCTTTCGCGCGCACCGTGGGCGACATCGGCAACTCGCCGTCGACCGGCACATCGCGCCAGCCGAGCAGCACCTGACCCTCGGCCTTCACCGCACGTTCGAGCTCCTGCACGCAGGCCAGTCGCGAGGCATGCTCCTTCGGCAAAAAGATCATGCCGACGCCGTACTCGCCCGGCGGCGGCAGCGCGACGCCCACCGACCCATCTGGGGCCAGCCCACACTTTGCCATCTCGGCGCGGTAGAACTCGTCCGGAACCTGGATCAGGATGCCGGCGCCGTCACCCATCAGCTTGTCAGCCCCGACCGCACCGCGGTGGTCGAGGTTTTCGAGAATCTTCAGTCCCTGCTCGACGATGGAGTGCGCCTTTTGGCCCTTGATGTGGGCGACGAAGCCGACACCGCAAGCGTCGTGCTCGTTCGAAGGGTCGTAAAGGCCAGAGCGGCGCGCCGCGTCGATCTCTGCGTCGACGGGTTGTGCAAGGGCGACAGACGCGGTCGAAAGGTGTTGCATGGCAAAACTCCGAAACTTTTTAGATCAGTCGCCGCAGGATACTGCAGTGCAGCATGACGCTCAAGAGAAAGTCATCGCACTGTGTCCCTATTAACTTTAGTGCGCCTCGTTCACCTCAATAATTGGGGACATGTTGCACATCACTTGGCGCCAGTGGCTTGGCGCGGTCGACCGCGCGGCTTCGGCCGCACTTGGCGGTCATTTGCGCCGGCCGTTGCAGCGACGAAGGCCGGCGACCCCAACGGCCAGCCGCGCCGCGCTGCCGCGAGCAGTTCGGCAACCCGATCTGCGGGTAGCGAGCGCTGAAGTTCCATCTCATGCCTCGCCTCCCGCTCGAACGGAGTGTTTCCGGTGTGCCACCAGACCGGGTGTTCGGTAATCAACGCCGAGGCGCCGCGCCCGGTGTGGTGCCGTGCGCTGGACCATGGCCAATCGGTCGGCGTGGCAACCAGCCCAGCCCGCATTGGCGCCTGCTCGATCAACATCATCGCTGCTAGCAAATAGCGTTCCGGTTCGAGCGCAGCCGCCTGAAAGCGCCCCGACCAGAGCGCGCCGCTGCCGCCATGGCGCTGCCGAAAGCCCCCCACGTAGCGCCGGCTCACCCGCTGCATGAACCGGCCGAGGTCGTCGGCCGAGTGCGGTGTCAGCAGCAGCATCACGGCGTCGTCGAGCAGCACATGCGCATGAATGGCAACCGGCCCGCGATCGGCGACCTCGCGCACCGCATCGAGGTTGGCGCGGCGGTCGGTGTCGTCGATGAAGGCGGGTCGGTCAGCGCCACTGCGCTGGATCACCAAGTGCGGTTGGCCGGCAACGGCCAGGCGCGGCATGCGGGCCATGTTCAGAGTCCGTCAATGGCATTGGGGGCAGGCAAGCGCCACAGGCCGAAAAGTATTTCCTCAATCGAGGCGCGTATTGGCCGGGCCCGGCGCACCGCCTGCAGGGAACCGTCGAACCAGAATAAATAAAGCGTTCGCCGCCTCACGAAAGCGCTTGCCCGCTCCTTCACGCCTGGCGGCGCAATACGTGGTTTCGTGCAGGAGTTCAGCGCGTGCTTCTTCTCGAATGCGAAGGGGCTTCAAGGCGCCATACGCGCGGCTTCGGCCATGACTTCATCGAGTTCATAAAGCGCTCCCTCACCGCGATCGTGCGGCTCTGTGCAGCAAGTTCGGTGACGAGGTCAGCCATGACAAGACTCCTGTGTTGACTGGCAGTCTAGCGTTGTATGCGGCGCTCGAGTCGCGCGTGGTTCAGGTGACGGCAAACCATCGCGTGAGGGCGGGTTGGCAATGCCACAGCGCCCGCCGCCGATCGTTCGGTGGTGGCCGTTCGTCTCGACCATCGCCTGCTGCGGCAGGCCCGTCGATAAACTTGCGGCCGTCAACAGCACAGGCGCCCGCAGCATGCTGCGCCTCGTACCGACCCGCACGATGAGAACCGCCGCACAGCCTTCAAACGATCCCGCCGCCGCCGCCGCAGCGAACCGCGCGGCAAGCGCGCGTGTTCGCCGCGCGAGCCGCGGGTCGTTCGCGGTCTGCTTGGGCGCGGCGTTCGCATTGAACCTCGTCGCGATCAGCGTGTTCGCAGCAGTCGCAACGCGTTGGCAGTCGACACCAGCGAGCGGCACCCGGACGTCATGGATCACGGCGACGACGATCGAGCCATCGGTCGAAACCGACCCGACCCCCGATGCGCCGAGACGGGCTCCCGAAACAAAACTGCCGACCGATCAACCGCCCGCTGACGCCCGCGAACGCACGCCTTTGCCGACGCAACTCGCAGCGCCGACGCCGCAGGCACCAACCGCATTGCCCGCCGAGGGCGAACCGATGCGCTTCTATGGCTTCGGTGAAGTCGATCGGCCGGCCGAGCCCGAGCCCGATTCAGACTGGAATCTCGACCCCGCCGCACTCGACGTGCTGGGCGTTCAGGCGCTGGTGTTCGACATCTACATCAGCCGCACCGGCGAGGTAATCGACTGCGAAATCGTCGAGCCGCGTTCGCTGCCCGACGACGCTCGCCTCGCACTGCAGCAGCGCGTTCGAGAAACCGTGATGCAGCCTGCGATTCGCCATGACGTGGCAGTCGCGAGCGTGCGCCGCATCGAGATTTCGGTGGCGGGGCCGGGGCCGTAGCGCGACGCGGCGCGCCGCTCGTCGGGCGCTGCCTGCCGCTTGTCGAAGCGAGTGCGCCGACCGTGCAGTTTTCCTTTTCCCGGCCCAGCCACTCCCGCATACTTTCCTCATCGTCCTTCGGCCCCGGCCGTAAATGCCTAACTCGACAGATCGGCAAGCGCCATGCAACTCACTGCTCAATTGACCTGCCAGCCCACGCGACACCGACACGCGGCGGGCAAAGGTTTCACGCTCATCGAAGTGATGATCGTCGTGGCGATCATCGCGATCCTCGCCACGATCGCGCTGCCGAGCTACCGCGACTACATCCTGCGCGGTCAACTGGTCGACGCGTCGAACCTGCTCTCTGCCGGTCGCGCGAACATGGAGCGGTACTTTCAGGACAACCGCACCTATGCAACGGTGACGGCAGGGACGATTGATCCGCCTTGCGGCAACGCGATTCCCGTGGCGGCCAGGACCCAAGGCAACTTCGTTCTCACCTGCAACGTCGCACCACTGCCGACCGGCACCACGTACAGACTCACGGCAACAGGCTCCGGCGCGGTCGCAGCGTTCAGCTACACGGTCGATCAGGCGGACGCGCGCACGACCACCATCGGCGGCGGCGCGCCTTCGGGTTGGGTCACGCCGAGTCCCAACACCTGCTGGATGCTGAAGAAGGGTCAGGCCTGCTCATGAGAATTTTTCGCCCCTCCGGGACGAGTCCCGCCTGCAGGCCGGCAACGCTCGGATTCACGCTAATCGAGCTGATGGTCACCATTACGCTGCTCGGCATTCTGATTTCGCTGAGCTTGCCTTCTTTCACCACCTGGATCCGTAACTCTCAGGTGCGCACCGTCTCAGAGGCGCTGCAGACTGGTTTGCGTACCGCGCAGGGCGAAGCAGTGCGCCGTAACCGGCAGGTCGTGATGAGCTTCACCAATGACGCCAACCCGACACTGAATCCGACCACCGTCGCTAACGGCAAGAACTGGTCGATTCAAACCGTCGCGTCGCCGTTCATCAACAACAACGTGACCGAGTTCGTTCGCGCAGGCGTGCTGACCGACGTGGCATCCGGCGTGAGCATCACCGGCGCGCCGAAAGCCATCTGCTTCAACGCCGACGGGCGGCTGATGGCGCCGACCGGTTCCGCGGCAACGGCCGACTGTGCCGGCACACCGGCCGCCTTCCAGGTGTCGCAGACCGCGTCGGATCGGCCACTGAATGTCACCGTAGCCGTTGGCGGCCAGGTTCGCATGTGCGACCCGAAACGCCCTGCTCTCTCTACCACCTCGCCCGACGGGTGCTGACCATGAACCGAGTGAAGCGCTCCCTGACACGCCAGTCCGGCATGACCCTGATCGAGGTGCTGGTGGCCATCCTGATCTTTTCGTTCGGGCTGCTCGGCTTCGTGGGTCTGCAAGCCCGCGCGATCCAGTTTTCTGTGAGCGCTGAAGACAGCAACCGCGCGGCGCTGCTCGCGAACGAAATTGCTGCAGCTGCCGAACTCACCGGGTCCGTGTCCCTGCCGATCGCCACGGTCGACGCCTGGAAGCTCAGAGTGAGCGACCCGAGTGCCAGCGGCGCGGGCCTGCCCAACGGCGTCGGAACTTACACACAGGCATCGCCGAACTCCGCGTCGATCACGATCGAGTGGCGGGCACCCCAGGCTGCCAGCGGTAGCGCGAATTCGGTCAACCGGTACGTGACCCAGGTCATCCTGCCATGAAGCGCCGTCTGACCCCCTTCGTGCGCTCGACCGGTGGCTTCTCGCTGATCGAACTGCTGGTTTCGATGGTCATCGGCCTGGTTGTCACGCTGGCGATCACCAGCGTGCTGATTCGCAGCGAAGGCAGCAAGCGCAGCACGACCTCGGTCAACGATCTCAACCAGACCGGGGCGTATGCGGCCTATGTGCTCGACCGCGCGATCCGCAGCGCGGGCTCGGGCTTCTCGCAGAACTGGAGCGCGATGTACGGATGCCGGCTGAATGCGTCGGCAGGCGGAACAGCGGTGCTCCCCGCAACGATTGCGGCGACCTCGACGTTCAAGAATGTCACGAGCGCCGCAATGCCAGTGCAGTTAGCGCCCGTGGTCATCGGCAAGGGGCTGGCTCTCGGCACTGGCGGCGACGTGCTGATGGTGCTCGGCGGCATGGCCGGCGCTGCTGAAATGCCACTGTCGGTCACGCCGCTTTCGTCCACGAACTGGCAAGTACCCAACACCCTGACCTATCTGGCCGGCAACGTCGTCCTGCTGGCCGACCCCTCGGTGGCTTTGCCAAGATCGTGCATGCTGCAGCAGCTGGGCAGTCTTGACGCCGCGGCATCGACCGTGCAGCTTGCAGGCACGTACTTCAGCGCTACCGGTGCCAGCGTGAATCTGGTCGACTTCACTGGCAGTACCGTGATGGCGCAACTCGGTTCGGCCGTGACCAATCCACCGCACTTCCAGCTCTTCGGCGTTGGCGCGAACAACGCGCTGTTCAGCTACGACCTGCTGCAGAACGGCGGCGGCGAGCAGCCTATCGCCGATGGCGTGGTCGAGATGCGCGCGCTGTACGGTGTGGACACCGCGATACCGCGCCCGAACGGCACGCTCGGCACCTGGGTCGACCCGATCGCGGGGTCGGGGTACGAGGCGAGCGTGCTGATGGACGGCAGTGTCGCGTCACAAGACAAGCTGCGCCGAATTGTTGCGATCCGGCTCGGCTTCATCCTGCGCACCTCGCTGCCCGAGCGCCCGCAGGACTACCAGCAACCAACCGGAACGACGTTGACGCTGTTCGGCGATCTTCCCGCCGCGGTGCGCCAAACGCGCGTTCTTTCCGGCGCAGACCTTAACTACCGGTTCCGCACTGTCGAAACCACCATCCCGCTGCTCAATGTTCTGAATGCGCCGCAATGATGATCCGCCCACACCGCCCTCGTCATTCACCGGTTCGCAGCCCCGCCGGCCAGCGCGGCGTGGTGCTGCTGTTCAGCCTGATCGCGCTGGTGATCATGCTGATCGCGGCGGTCGCGCTGGTCCGCTCGTTCAACACGTCGCTGTTTTCCGCTGGCAACATCGGCTTCAAGCGCGACATGCGCAACCAGAGCGAAATGGCCGTGAACACGACGATGGCGTACTTCCGGGTCGGCCTGCTGAACACGGCAGCGAACCGCGCAAACACGCCGGCCCCGGGCTTGAACATGGTCAATTACAGCGCGACGATGCTGCCAACCAATGCGCAAGGCGTCCCGAACGCGTTGGCGCTGTCCGACGGCGCCTTTGCCGCAGCCTACAACGCACCCGATCTGAAGTCGCCGGATCCGAGCGGCAGTGTCCAGGTCCGTTATGTCATCGACCGCCTGTGCGCCAGCGCTGGTGATGAGTCGACGCTGGGCGCGGCCAGTTGCGTGCTCGCCGACAACCCGACTGCACCTGGCAGCAGTTTGCTGAATCTGCAGAGCGCCGAGCGAGCTGGCCTGACGCCGGGCGGTGCGGCCGCTGTCCCGAAGGGCGTGGTCTACCGGCTGAGCATGCGAGTCACCGGGCCGCGCAACACCCAGTCATTCTTCCAGTCCACGTTCACCGTTCCGTCATAAGCGAGCCACGCCATGAAAACAACGCCCGATATGACTCGTTTGCGTCGCACTACCGTGCACGTCTGGGCGCTCTGCGCACTGGCGGCGTGCACCCTCGGCGCGGCCCTGCCTGCCCGGGCGCAGACGGCGCTCGCCGACCAGCCCTTGTTCTCCAACGCCAACGTGCCCGGCAATCTGGCGCTGGCGCTGTCGGTCGAGTTCCCGACTGCGATCAGCGTGGCCTACACGGACCGGACGTATTCGAGCGCCAACACCTACCTCGGCTACTTCGACCCGAACAAGTGCTACACGTACTCGTACACCGACGGCACGAGCGTCAACAACTACTTCGTGCCGGCAGTGGCCGCAACCAATCGCACGTGCTCCGGCAAGTGGAGCGGCAACTTCCTGAACTGGGCATCGATGCAGACGATCGACCCGTTCCGTTGGGTGCTGACCGGCGGCTACCGGGTGATCGACGAGTCCGCGCGCACGGTTGTCGAAAAGGCTTGGGCTTCGACCCAGGGGAGTGCCGGCAGTAACTTTCCCGACACCACCGTGACCGGCGGCGCGCTCATCGCCGGCGCAACGCCGTTCCCGTCGTCGACGAACAGTTTGAGCATAAGCGTGTGGGGGCTCGGCAATCAGATGCGCTTTGCGGTGCCTGACAGCGATGGCTCGACCCCCGCCTTGAGTAACGTCCCCACCTCGTACAACGGCACAACGAACAGCAGTGGCACGGTACTCCAGGCTTTCATTCGCGCGCAGGTGTGCGTTGCGTCCCAGCTGGAAACGAACTGCGTGAAGTACGGCGCCAACTACAAGCCCGAGGGGCTGATCCAGCAGTACGCAAACAAGATTCGTTTCAGCGCGTTCGGCTATCTGAACGATGGGGACCTGTATCGCGACGGCGGGGTGTTGCGAGCGCAGCAGAAGTTCGTCGGGCCGATGATGCCGGTGCCGGGGTCGATGCCGGTTGCCAATGCGAAGGGTGTGCCGCTGGGACAGACCGGCACGCCCCAGACCACGGCCGCCGAATGGAGCGCGACGACCGGCGTGATGACGCTGAACCCGGATGCCGACGATGCTGCGAACACTGCCGGCATCATGGGCTTGACCAGCCCGATCACGAACAGCGGGGTCATGAATTATCTGAACAAGTTCGGTCAAAGCGCTCAGTCGTACAAGACATACGACAACGTCAGCGAGCTCTACTACGCGGCGCTTCGATACTTCAAGAATCTGGAGAAGGTGCCCGAGTGGACGGCGGTGCCGGCAGGTACCTCACAGCCGACCATCGCGACGTGGACCGACGGCTTCCCGGTGATCACCGCGCCGCCTGACCCGATCCTCTATTCCTGCCAGCGCAACTTCGTGCTCGGCATCGGCGACGTTCACACCTGGAACGACAAGAACGTTCCGCACGCCAGCGCGTCGTTGGCGACGGGCGAACCGAACCCCATGCCGTCGAAGGTATCGGGCGACACCTCGGTGGACGCCGTGCTCCGAACCAACCAGGTCGGCGTGATGGAAGGCCTCGGCGCGTCGGCCGGTACCACGAGCCCATGGGGCGGATGCTGCGGCAACAATTCGGCGTTGATCGCAGGGCTGGCCTATGACGCGCACATCCAGGACATCCGCGGCCGCCCTGTGTCGAAGGCGCTTCCCGTGCCGCAGACCATCGACACCTATTGGGTCGACGTGCAGGAGGGCCAGCAGTACGAAATAAATAACCAGTTCTACCTGGCGACCAAGTACGGCGGCTTCACCGTGCCCAAGGGCTACGTCGCAGGTACCGCACCGCTGCTGGCGTCGTGGCACACGAACACCGACGTGAACGGCACCCAGCCCCGGCCCGACAATTACTTTTCGGGCGGGCAGCCGGCAGCGATGCAAGCCGGTCTGATCGCGGCCTTTGCCGACATCGCAAGCAAGGTGACGCAGTTCACGACATCGTTCTCGACCTCGCTGCCGCAGGTGGCTAAGACGAACAATGCCAGCTTCAGCAGCAAATACGACTCGAGTACTTGGACGGGTGAGGTCACTGCAGGAATCCTGGCTTTCGATCCAGTCACCGGCAATCCGGTAACGCCCTTGCCGACCGCTTGGACCTTGTCGAGCAACCTGACCTCCCAATTTGCCGGCACCGGCTGGAACCTGAACCGCCGTGTCGTCTCGTGGGACGGCAGCACGGGTGTGGCATTCCGCTCTTCGGGCGCATCGCAACTCGATGCAGCAGCACTGACCGCACTCGACACGTCGTATGTCGCCGGAATCGACTCTGTCAACTTCCTGAATTACCTGCGGGGTGACCAGACGAACGAGGTCGGCGTCGCGGGTGGCACCAATGCCTATCGCGCACGCGCCACGCTGCTCGGCGATATCGTCGGCTCGAAGGCCGCGCCGGTAGGGCCGCCGAGCTTTCCGTTTCTGGACGCGTCCAACCCCGGCTACTCAGCGTTCAAGATCAAGTGGGCTGCGCGTCGCACGATGGTTTATGTCGGCGCGAACGACGGCATGATGCATGCGATCAACGGAGCCCTGCTGACGACGGCACCCGCGATAGCCACCACTCCGCCGCTCGAAGTTGACCCGAACGCGGGCACCGAGATGTTCGCTTATGTGCCGCGCGCGCTCTACCAGGGTCCGAACGGTACGCCGAATACCGACGGCCTGGCATCGCTGGGCAACCCGTCGTTCAGCCACCACTACATGGTGAACGCCACGCCCTCGGTGTCAGACATCGACTTCAAGAACACGCAGGGCTCGACGGACGTGGCACCGAACTGGCGTTCGGTGCTGATCGGTGGCCTTGGCAAGGGTGGCAAGAGCTACTACGCGCTCGATGTGACCGACCCGGTGGACATGACCGACCCCCTCAACCCCAAGCCTTACGCGGAAAGCGTGATCCTAGGCAAGGTGATGTGGGAGTTCACGAATCCGTCGCTCGGCTATACCTTCGGCGCCCCGCTGGTCATGAAAACCGCAAAGTACGGCTGGGTCGCGGTTTTCACCTCGGGCTACAACAACAGCGACGGACAGGGCTACTTCATCTTCGTCAACCCAAGGACTGGCGCGTTCTTGGAGAAGGTGCCGACCGGCGCGGGCACGCTCGCCAACGATGCCGGGCTGGCCCATGCGAACGCCTTCGTCGTCGACGCCACAAACGGCACCGTCGACGCGATCTATGCTGGCGACCTGCTGGGCAATCTATGGCGGCTCGACGTCACCGGCACCGGCAGCTACACCGCCGCCGGCAAACTGGTCAAGCTCGCAACATTGACCGACGCGAGTTCCAATCCTCAGCCCGTGACCACGGTCCCGTCGATCGAGGTGGACCCCACCAACAAGAAGCGCGTGGTCATGATCGGCACAGGGCGCTTGCTGGACCCAATCGATATCTCTTCGACTCAAGGGCAGAGCTTCTACGCTTTTTTCGACGGCACCAACGCCGCGTTCACAGCTGCACCGGTGTTGCCGCTGGCATTCCCGTACACACGATCCAAGTTGTCGGACAACACGGGCACCAGCTTGACCGGTCAGGTAGTGCCGGCCACCAATGCAGGCTGGCTCGAAGACTTGGGGGTGGATGTCAGCACTGTCTACAGCAAGGGTCCGCCAGAAGAGCTGGCTCATACCGGGACCGGCGTCGCTTATCGCGTCATCGGCGATTCGACAACCCTGGCAGGCTCGATCGCTTTCGCATCGATACTGCCTAACGGCGACCCCTGCAATCCGTCCGGCCTGAGCCGGGTCTATGGTCGCCAGTACTCGAGCGGCCTGACGACCGTGAAGGATCCGGACACGCTCATTTCGACGTCCTATGTTCGCTTGAACGGCACGGTCACAGACCTGCGTTACCTGAGCGTGAACGGTAGACCAACGTTGGTGTCGGGTACGGACTCGGGCGCAGTCGGCCAGATCAACATCACCCCTCTGAACGCTTCCAAGCTTCGACGCCTGAACTGGCGTGAACTGCAGACGGTGGATTGACGCTCGGGCCGCTGACACCGCTTCTCGGGTTCCGCTCGAAGTCGAATGCCGGATCGATAACGAGCGGCGGTGGTCGGACGCTCGCGGTGCCACCGCCCGTCTCGAGCGGTGCGCCAGTAAGCCGCTCGTGCTCCTTCAGCGCAAAGCGATCGGTCATCCCCGCCAGGTAGTCGACCACCGCCTGTTGCAACGGCAGGCGCCGGGCATGTTCCGCAGGCATCTGCGCGGGCTCGGCGAGGTACGCATCGAACAGGCCGCGCACCACGGCTTTCGCGCCCTCGGTCGTGCGCACCACCTGCGCGTGCCGATAGAGCGCGGAGTGCAAAAATCTGTTGACCTGACGCAACTCGACTGTCATCGCGTTGCTGAACGCAATCATTGGCGGGCCTCGGCGAGCGGCATCGGCCGACGCAGGCCGGTGCGCCGCGAGCAGCGCCGCTGATGCATCGGTCAGGTCGCAGACCAGCGCAGAGAGCATGCGCCGCAGCGTGTCATACAGCAGCCTTCTGCCTTGCACTGACGGCGCCGCCGCGAGCGCTTCGGTGTGGCACCTGAAAACCAGTGGCAGCTCGAGCACCTGCTCGTAAGTCAGCAGCCCTGAGCGCACCCCGTCGTCGATGTCGTGCGTGTTGTAGGCGATCTCGTCGGCGAAGTTGCACACCTGCGCCTCCAGGCTCGGTTGAGTTCGATCGAGAAACCGGCTTCCCACGCCGCCCGGTTCATCGGCCTCGAGTGCCAGCGCGCGCCGGCGCGAGCAGTGCTTGAGGATGCCCTCACGCGACTCGAAGGTGAGGTTGAGGCCGTCGAACGCCGGGTAGCGCTCTTCGAGCACATCGACCACGCGCAGGCTCTGAAAGTTGTGCTCGAAGCCGCTGGTGTCAGGGTCGACCTGGCGCAGCCGCTCGTCGAGCGCATCTTGCCCGGCATGCCCGAACGGCGTGTGGCCCAGGTCGTGCGCCAGGGCGATGGTCTCGGCCAGGGTCTCGTTCAGGCCCAGCGCCAGGGCCGCCGTTCGGGCCACTTGCGCCACCTCCAGGGTGTGGGTCAGGCGGGTGCGGTAGTGATCGCTCTGCGTGTTCAGAAACACCTGCGTCTTGTATTCCAGTCGCCGGAACGCCTCGGTGTGCAGCACCCGGTCCCGGTCTTTCTGGAAGGCCGTGCGGCTCACCGACTCCGGCTCCGGGTGCAGCCGCCCCAGGCTCGCTCTGCTCAAGGTGGCGTAGGGAGAGAGGGTCTGCGCCTCGCGGTCTTCCAGGGTCTGCCGGGTGACGAGCATGACAGGAGTTTAGAGCAGCCGGTATCAGGGCATGTGGCGTTCTTCCGTGTTCTGTAACGGAAGCTGGAATGTGGGTCTGCCGGGAGATCAGCCGTTCATCCAGGGTCAGACCGTGAAGCGCAGTATCAGGGTATGATTCGTCTCCCGCCGTTTCCCCGGCCTGGGCAGCGCCCGTAGCGTATGCTGATCACCGGAATCGCCCTGATGACCCTGACCACCAGCCTTCCTGTTCACGCCGCCGTGCCCGCCCCCCTGCCGCAGTCGAGCCTGGCGCTGCGGATCTCCATTCCGCTGTCTAGCCTGAAGGCGGCAGCGCTGGCCCGATTGCCTGCCGTGCTGGGTAGCATCGATCAGCAACA
>ENA-OFCD01000356-OFCD01000356.1-metagenomes-genome-assembly--contig:-NODE-356-length-30704-cov-7.032660_pt1 | contig 30704 bp, 32 predicted proteins | sample MGYA00153392_OFCD01 | MGnify analysis MGYA00153392
TCATGGCTCATTTCTGAGCCATCTATTGCCGCCAAAATCTTCTTAAACATATTAACTTCCCCTATTTTTAGTTTGTTTAATGCAATTAGCGATCTCCACCACGACGACGACGTTCGGCTGCTGCTCGCGAGCGGATTTGGGTTCTAAAACCACTCCGCTCCAATCTATGGGCAGCACGTTCGGCATCGGGACGCTCGGCATGGAAACCTTCTAAAGTCCATCGGCGGTCGCGGGGACTGCGGTAATGAACGGTGTAGCCACGTTGGTAAGTAGGACGACTTTGGGCGATTGGCAAATTTATTTCCCCACCAAAGTTCTGGCTGACTGTTTGTAAATCTAGTGCATTTGCCTCAAAGGGCATAGTTACTAAAAACCCCGTATACACCAGTGAGATCATAATTATCTTTTTCATAAAAATTCAGTTACATACTAGCTTCAACTTTGGCAATTTCCAGACGGGTTTTAATCACCGAATCGGGATTGAGGCTCATCGAATCGATGCCTTGTTCCACCAGAAAACGGGCGAATTCTGGATAGTCGCTGGGTGCTTGTCCGCAGATGCCGATTTTGCGTCCATTGGCTTTGACAGTCGAGATCGCCATTTTTACCATCGCCATTACCGCTTCATTGCGTTCGTCGAAGATGTGAGATACCAGAGCCGAATCTCGATCGAGTCCCAATGTCAATTGAGTCAGATCGTTCGAGCCGATCGAGAACCCATCGAAGATTTGGCAAAATTCAGCCGCGAGGATGACGTTGCTGGGCACTTCGCACATCATATAGACTTCTAAACCATTTCCCTGTTTCAAGCCGTTCTCAGCCATTTCTGCCAAGACCTGGCGACCTTCAGCAGGGGTTCGACAGAAGGGAATCATCGGAATAATATTCATCAAGCCCATCTCTTCGCGCACTCGTTTCAGTGCTCGGCATTCCAGGGCAAATGCGGCGCGATATGCGGGATCGTAGTAGCGCGAAGCTCCCCGCCAGCCAATCATCGGGTTTTCTTCGTGGGGTTCAAATTGACGACCGCCGAGGAGGTTGGCGTACTCATTGCTCTTGAAATCTGACATCCGCACGATGACGGGGCGAGGATAAAAGGCTGCGGCGATCGTCGCGACTCCATGTGCGAGTCGATCGACAAAGAAATCTGGTTTGTGGGGGTAGAATAATGTTAGCTTGGCAATCTCCCGCTTGACAGTGGCATCTGTCAGCAGATCGAAATTCAGCAACGCCAAAGGGTGTACCTTAATCTGGTTGGCAATAATAAACTCCAACCGTGCTAAACCAACCCCATCACAGGGAATCGCCGACAGTCCCAGAGCTTCATCTGGGTTGCCCACATTCATCAGGATTTGGGTGTGGGTAGGCGGTAACTGGCTCAATTCCGTCTCGATGACTTCAAACGGCAACAAGCCAGCATAAACCCGTCCGATGTCACCCTCAGCGCAGGAAACAGTGACCGCTTGCCCCGTGGCGATCGCACTGGTAGCATCACTACAACCGACGATCGCCGGAATCCCCATTTCTCTGGCAATAATCGCGGCGTGACAGGTGCGTCCACCCTGGTTGGTGACAATTGCCCCTGCCTTTTTCATAATCGGCTCCCAGTCAGGATCGGTTTTATTCGTTACCAACACTTCTCCAGGCTGAAACTCGGCGATTTGATGGACATCAAAAATCACTCGTGCTTGCCCTTGCCCGATCCGTTCGCCGACTGCGCTACCGATGGTTAAAGCGGGGATAGTAGATTCGTGGGTTGAAGTGAAACGATAGCTGCGGAGGATATTGGCGGATTTCTGGGACTGGACTGTTTCTGGACGCGCCTGAACGATGAATAGCTGTCCGGTTTCACCATCCTTTGCCCACTCAATATCCATCGGCGTATATACGCCCCGCACGGCTGAATAATGATCCTCGATAATTACCGCCCACCGTGCCAGGGTGAGGATTTCATCATCATCGATCGCAAATTGAGCGCGTTCTGATTCAATTACGGGCACGTTTTTAGTCAGTTTCGATCCGCCCAGATCGTAAACCATTTTAATCGCTTTACTCCCCAACCGCTTCTGGAGAATCGGGCGAAAACCATCGGTGAGCGTGGGTTTAAATACCAAAAATTCATCGGGATTCACCGCTCCCTGGACGACATTTTCACCCAAGCCATAAGCCGCACAGATCGAAGCAGCATTCCTAAATCCGGTTTCGGGATCGATCGAGAACATCACCCCAGAAGCAGCTAGATCGGAACGCACCATCTTCTGTACCCCGACAGAAAGATACACATTCAAATGGTCGAATCCCCTTGCTGTGCGGTAAGAAATCGCTCGATCGGTAAAAATCGAGGCAAAACATTTATGACAGGCTTCTAGCACCTGTTTGACCCCGTGGACGTTCAAATAAGTTTCCTGTTGTCCGGCAAAACTAGCATCGGGTAAATCTTCGGCGGTGGCACTCGATCGCACCGCCACATCTGTATTGTGCAGACAATCTTCGACTAGATCGGGATGAATCGGGGCGAGAATATCGCAATCTGCTCCATCACCGCCATATAGAGCGCAGAGCTTAGTATAAGCTGTCGAGATCGCTAGTTCTAATTCTTGCGGGAAAGGCGTATTTAGCATCAACGATCGAGCCTGTTGCCCCCGCTGGCGCAGGTTTTGCAGATTATCTACATTTAAATCTGCAAAAATCTGGTGAAGTTTGGGTTCTAAACCCGCTTGGGCGATGAAGTAGCGGTAGGCAGCCGCAGTAGTGGCAAACCCATTGGGCACATTTACGCCTTTGGGTACGAGTTGCCCAATCATTTCGCCCAGAGAGGCGTTTTTACCACCCACCAGCGGAATATCATCGATGCCAACTTCATCAAACCACAGAATAAATGCGCTTGCGCGGCCTGGTTCGTGGATCGATCTGGGAGCGGTACTGAGCATAATCCAGTCCTCTAATAGCAATGAGCAGATTGTCGATATTTTCAAGTCTAGTTCGATCGGATCGTGGCAGCGGATTTACGGTTGTTATCAATCGGCATGGATCGACCTTTCTTGAATACAGTGGGTGCTAACTTCCACAGTACAGTTCAAATCCAAGGAACTTGTGAGGATGGCTTTAACCCAAGTTGCTATCGACAGAATGCCTACGATTAAAACCACTTTGGTTTGAGGTGGCAAATGGGGTTGGCTGTGGTGGTTTACATATTGCATCTGGATTTGGACTAGTTAATATTCAGATCTACATCCTCACAAGTTCCTCAAAATTTATCGCTATAGTTTGGATCTATCAGACAGACTGTCACTGACAACCGATCGGGAACTCCCTGGAAACATCAATACAGGAGTAATAAAGGCAACTATGAGTACCCATACTATCGGCCTTTTGCTGGCTATTCTAGGTGGGTTTGTACCGAGCGTCCGAACTACTCTTGCACAGACATTTACATCCACATTGCTGGGACAAAATTTGCTAGCTCAAACACCAGCACCTTCATCATTTCCTGAAGATCGACCGACTCCAGAGCCTACTCCCGCAGTCAAAAAGCCTCGTGTTACCCAGGGTTCGCAATGGGGATTATGCGGTCGCCAACAGAATACCAGCCAGCGGAGTAGTGGCTTTACAGGGGATACTACTGGCACCTATATCAGCAATATTCAAGTCAATCTTTACAGCAATACTTACAGCACAATTACTTTAAACTGGGCTAACGAAAATTTAAGCAGCGAAACTCTACCAGTTCAGTTTAACGCCTCTCCAGGTGCGGGGAATTGCAATGCAGATTGTCGCTCGACCGCCCAGAGTCAAAAGCGGGGTTCTCACTGTACGCCCCTGTCCCCACCGACTTATTTAGTCCAAGGTTACGATTGCGTTCTCCCCAACTATCCAGAGGCAAAATTTGTCACTTGGTTTCATGCAGAGCGAGAAATTGCCTTTCATGCTTACGCAGTGCCGCCTTATCCCGCTTCGCATGGATGTATGCGCTTATTAACTAAAAATCGCGGTGCTGAGTGGATTTATGACAATACTTTGGCTGGCATCACCCAAGTAAAGGTCGATGGGAATCCACTTGCAGCAAGTCTCAGTCCCAAGTGCTGGAGCGGCGATCGATTAATCTCCCGTCCGACCAAAAAATGATTTGACAGAGCCAACGCTGTGCCTAACGGCAGGCTGTCGCCAACGCGAACGCGATCGTCTACCCTGAACCATCAGTGGCAAGCCGTGCCGTTGTAAAACCGCCTGAATTCGTTCGCGTAGCGTCGGCTCTGCCGAATCGACCGCTGCGGGCAATCGATTCGGCAAAGCTGACGTGCGAACAAAATATGAATGCCTCAGAACTCTAGCTATTTTCAGACCAAGGCGACGATACATCTGATGCTAAGTCAATCTCCTCTGGTGGAGTTCGATTCTCATTGGGAGAGGCTTCTGAATCGGCAGAGGCTCCGCCAACGTCAACACTTGACAGAGCTACAATCTCTTTGATGACTCGCCAGGAAGAGTGCGTACCCACCTTGCCAGCTTTGACAAATTTCCAACATCCCCGCACAAAGGAATTATCACCTGGGGCGCAATGTGGTTTCGTGCCAATTAGTTGTTCGACTTCCTCACTAGAAATAATCCATCCCTGAGTCTCAACCTCTGCCAAAATCGGCATGTACCACAGCGGGTTAGATGGTGGCGAAGGCTTACCAATTAGTGCCTCCATCCGCTCCAACCGACTAGAGATATTTGCAAGTAACTGCTCGATCTGGCTGTTGGGTAGTGGTAGCGATGTGGTTGAGGCGGCGGTTGCCGTTGGCATCGCCTCTGTGAAAAAGAATCGCCCTTCATCAGGATGCAGCTTGGTTGCTGTTGCTACTCCGGTATCGCCCTGGCTGTTGGGTGGCGATGACGATTTTGGGCTTGAATTTGCTGTTACTAATTGTCGATCTCCATTAGGATGCAGATTGTTTGCTGTCGCTATTTTTATACTGGGCGGGGTATCGATCTGACTGTTGGGTTGTGGAGCCGATATTTGAGTTCGCCCTGCACTAGAGTGTTGCCCCACCCGATTGACCTCTGCGGCGAGATGTTTGAGGTAAATAGCTGTATCTTGACTGCCCTTGGCGGCTAATTGAGCGGCTACCTGGTTCATCGTGTAGACTAGCCCTTCATCGACCAGATCGGGATGTTGGCTCAAGATCGCTACTTCATCCCCTTTCGAGCATCCAAGTAAGGTTTGAATCAGTTTTAGATAGCTATCAGCTCGGCTTTGGGCTGGGTCTTCATTAGTGTTTTGTTGCAGCAGATGAGTAAGTTGAACTGTCCAATAGTGGAGAAATTTAGCAGCAGGGGCATTGCCTTCGGCATTAAGCCTGTCGGTAATTTGCGCCATTACTGTTAAGAGTTCGGCATCGATCAGATCTTCATGCTGCTGAAGTAGCAACCACTCCTCTCCTTTGCCACAGTCCAGCAGGGCTTCGATTAGGTGTAAATATGTGTTGAGGTGCTGTGTATCCATTTGAGCCTTCCTTGTCAATCTCATCTCCTTCACAGTAAGTAAACAAGTTGAGGAAGTTGTGAGGAAGATCGAAAACCAGGCATAATCTTAACTCATTTGAAGAAACCACAAGAATCCTCTAATTTGTGGGCGAATGTTCTTTAGCAAAATACTGTCGAACCTTCGCGGCAATTTGAGGATTTGTCATCTTGTCAACTGTTTCAATATCGACAATATGTCCGCCGATGTGATTTTTTTCAAGCTGTTCTTTTAGTTCGCCTTTTGCTTCACCTGGCCCAAAGATGAGAATAGATTCAGCATTCCGAATGGCTGTAATGACCGCAGCGTAGTAAATGTTCAGATGTTTGGTGAAATCTCGTTGGCGAGAATCGTCAGCAGGTACCTGAACTACTTCATAATCGCCCTCAAGTGGTCGGTCGCCAGCTCGCTGGAGCTGTTTTTCAACCCCCGATTCTATCTCCTCAATCTTCTCTCCTTGCTCGGTCATAGCTACCACAATAGCCTTCCGATGGTCGATCCATAGTCCTACTTTGGTACTCATCGATTATTTCCTTACTATTATGGTAAAAAGGGAATATATCCCTCATCTATAATTCTAAAAAAGCTTCAATGTATTTGCAATATTTTTTGCTACGGCTTGCACTCTTAAATATATTAAAAATGCGAGATCGATGAAACTATCAGAATATAGATTTTGGATTCTAATTTATAGCTGTAATCTCCTCCTATTGAGAGAGGTAAAACAAGCAGATTCAACTCTGCAAAATTCTAAAAATATAATTTAGTCATCGATCGCGTAGCGTCCGCTTTGCGGAATCGAGATCTCGGCTAACTAATGCTTGAATATCGGTTCGCAATCCGTTAATTTCTGTCTGCAATGCTTGAATCGATTTTGCACTCGCTAACTCTGCGTCATCGCTTTCGGCATCTCTGTCGATAAAAAATGTGGCTAGTGTTGCCGTCAAATAACCAAATACCACCACCGCATACAACGCCAGAAAAAAGCAGAGGATTCGCCCTTCTGCCGTTTTCGGAAAGTAGTCAGATCCAATCGTCGTCATCACCATTGCCGTCCACCACAACGCAATGCCATAGTCAGTAATAATGCCATTAGGAACTTCGCGCTCGAACGCATACATTCCAGCCGATCCAATCAGGGTCACAATTACAGTTAATCCCGCTACATAACCAAAGCCGCGCCGCTGAACGCTGGCACCGAATAATCGCATTCCTCGGTTGGTACCGATCGTGATGCGTAATAACTGAAATCCTCGAACTCCATGAATCGATCCAAAGGGCTGAATGATTCGCACGATCCGAAAGATTCGCAGGGCTGGAATTAGCAGTGAGAGGGCAATTAGCCAGTGATGTTTGAAGTAGATAAGTTTGCGTGGAGCGAGGATGAATTTGATGCTAAAGTCTAAGATAAAGGCGATCCAAATGGTTGTTCCAATCGCTTCTAAGATTGGAGTTAGTCCCCAAACTAGCTCGACGATAAACAATCCCAACCACGCAAAACTCAGCACCAGCATGGGCGTTTCCGACCAATCTTCCCACTGTTGCAGTACTTCGCTACACTCCCGCTCTAATGCTGGCTGTTGGTGTGGATGTTTCATAGTAAGTTTGGTGTTAGTGGGGCGAAGGCTCACGATCGAGTTTCTAATTGAGGATTTAATGAATAGATGGCAGCGTCGGTAGTTTCAAAGCAGTTCTCTCGTCCAATTTTGTCCATTAAGCCAGTCCGCTCCAGTAGCTTTTGAACTTCGGGTTGCAATCCACTCAGGAGTAGGCGGCAATCGTGCCGTTGCAGATCTTGGTAGATGTCTTGCAAAGCGACAAGTCCCGTGGTGTCCATGTTCGGCACATAGCGCAGCCGTAGCACCAAGTATTTTACGTCAGGTTCGTCTCGCAAGAATGTCACAAACCGTTCAGCCGCGCCAAAGAATACTGGCCCATCGACCCGATAAACCGAAATTTGCTTGCTCAACTCTAGCGGTATGCCGGGTGGAAATGCCTCTGTTTCAGGAATTTTGCCCAAATTTAACTCACTCATGCGTTTGATAAACAATGCCCCTGCCGCAATCAGCCCCACTTCTACCGCCAGTACCAGATCGAAGAAAATTGTCACCATCCAGGTGAGCATCATCACTGCAAAGTCCGCATAAGTCGCCCGTAGCAGCAAGCCGATCGCTTCCCACTCAATCATGCGGATACTTGTCACCATCAGGATTCCTGCCAGTGCTGCGAGGGGCACTTGCGCCGCTAATGGTGCCAATGTGAGCACAATAATCGCGATCGCCACCCCCTGAATTACTCCAGACAAGCGAGTTCTGCCGCCAGCTCGGACATTTACCGCCGTGCGGGCGATCGCTCCAGTTGCCGGAATGCCGCCAAAAAAGGGCGTGACGATGTTTGCTAAACCCTGCCCAATCAACTCGCGATCGCTATCATGTTTTTCACTGACGGTCATCCCATCTGCCACTACAGCAGAGAGCAGGGATTCAATACTACCCAATGCCGCCAATGCCAGGGCTGGATTAATTAGTTCTCGAATTAGCCCGAAGTCATTCCAATGCGGAATTGACTGGAGCATCGGTAAAGATTGGGGGATCGAGCCAATCGTCGGTACATTCAGGTGAAAGGAAGTGGCGATCGCCGTTGCCAGCACTAACCCTACTAATGAAGCGGGGATGCTCGTTGTCATCCTTGCCCACAACAGCTTGGTGACGATCGTGATAGTTGTGAGAGCGATCGCTGCCCAATTCAACCCTTCTAGGTGCGTCACCGTTTGCCACAAGCCAGGTAGAAAATGTTCGCTACGCGGTAATTTCAGCCCCAAAAAGTTGTTTAACTGTCCACAGAAAATAATTACAGCAATACCATTTGTAAAGCCTGCGGTGACTGGATAGGGAATGAATTTAACCAAGCGTCCCAGTTTGGCAACGCCTAGTGCCACCTGAATAATTCCCGCCATCACCCCAGCAATCCAGACCTTTTCAATCCCATATTTAGCAACAATTCCCACGAGAATCACCGCCATCGCTCCAGTTGGGCCAGTAATCTGGACGGGAGAGCCACCAAAGACGGCGGCGATAATCCCTGCAACGATCGCCGTGTATAGCCCAGCTTTTGGATCTACGCCACTCGCTACTGCAAACGCCAGGGCAAGCGGTAAGGCAACGACGGCGGCGGTTAATCCCCCCGTTAAATCACCCCGCCAGTGAGCAAAAGTCTGACTCATCCAAACTCGCAGATCGGCACCAATCGTTTTTACTACTGTCATTTTGAGTATCTCATAGCGGATTGTGTGGTTGCGATCGATACACCTCAAGCTGTGCCCGTAACTGAGCTACTTCCTGCGCCAGATCGAGCACGATCGCGGCTCCAACTAAGTTCACCCCCAAATCTTGACGCAACCGCTGAATCTGAGCGATGCGGGCAATCTCGCGCGAATGGAGCATCGAGCCTGTGGGTTCGATAACGCCCAACTGGACATAAACATGTATGACCGCGATCGAAGTTTGGGCGACATTGGCGGCATATTCAAAGGTGTATAAGCAATCTCCCTCTTCTGAAACTACGGTGGTGGATAGGCTAAAAGTCATAATGTAATCTCCTCTAAGTGGGCGCGGGGGTTAAAGGTGGTATGTGCTTGGATTTTTTCGTAGCATTCCTGCTCGATTTCATTAAGCTCCTGCGGCGTGACGATCTGAAGTTTGGCAAATAAGTCACCGCGTCCCCCTTTTGGTAACGTCCAGCCTTTGCCGCGCAGTTTGAGCGATTGCCCCGATTTCACCCCTTTGGGGACTTTCATCGTCACGCTACCATCGGGAGTCGATACTTTGATTTCTGCCCCCAACACCGCTTCATCAGGGCGAATGGGCACGTCACAAACGAGGTTGTCACCCTCAAATCTAAAGAAGGAATGAGGTAACACCTCAATGGTTAGATACAAGTCACCGCGCTGTTGCGAGAATGGACTCGGACGACCTTTACCTTTGAGTCGAATCCGACTACCTGGTTTGGCACCTGCGGGAATGCGGACGTTAATCGTGTCATCGTCGAGTTGGAGCCGTTGCTGGACACCGTGAAATGCTTGGGAGAAGGTGAGGGCGATTGCCGCTTCGGTATCGGGTGCGGGTGCTTGTCGATATCCACCCCCAAAATCGTCAAAGCCTCCACCTGTAGCCTGATTAGCAGTTCTACGTCCCGATCTGCCTAGTAGATCGTTGATAAACGAATCAAAGTCACCATACTGACCAAAATCTTCAGTCCCAACATTAGCTCCACTTGGTGGCGGTGCTTGACTATAGCCAGGTCGATCCCAGTGTTGCCCAAACTTGTCGTACTTCTCCCGCTTTTCTGGGTCGGAAAGTACCTGATTTGCTTCGTTGAGATCTTTGAACTTTGCCTCGGCGGTTTTATCCCCAGGATTGAGGTCGGGATGGCACTTACGGGCAAGTTTTCGATAAGCTCTTTTGATTTCTTCAGGAGTTGCTGTTTTAGGCACTCCCAGGGTCGCATAGTAGTCTTTAAAATCTGTTGCTGTTGGCATAATTAAATTCTGTGGCGAGATATCTTATTGAATTGCAGTTGGTGTATCCTTTCCCCTGAAAATCGGATTCTTTTACAGCCAACATTCTCGATAGTCCTCAACATATCGATCGATCGAAATTGGTGAGCGATTGAGTAGTTGCTGTATATCTGATGTCACTAAATCTGCCAATCCAAATCGAGCGGTTGTGTAGATGCCCACCATCACTAAGACAAATGGCAGCGGGAATCCTTGCTGTAACATTTGCCAAATAAATGTTGGAATTGAGGGATTAGTATAGTGAATCGGTCTGCTTAGAACAGTGGTAAAAATGGCTGCGACTTCGGAATAAGTTAGAGCTACTGCACCTGTAAGATCGTAAGCACGGTTGCTGAGTAGTTCTCCTTTGGCTCTATCTTGTTCTTCTGTTAGTATTTTTACGGCAACCGCAGCAATATCTCGCACATCGATAAAACTTGTCCTACCATTGCCAGCAGGCATAAACAGCCGACCGCGCCGCCGAATATCTTCACGATGGGTGGTATTTAAATTTTGCATGAAAAAGCTACAGCGCAAAAAAGTTGCGGGGATATTTAACTGCTCGATCGCACGTTCGTTGGCGTAGCCTCTCCTTTGGAGAATCGCGTAATGTGGCACAATCCGATTTTTGTCCGCGCCAATAATTGATAGGAATACAATTTCCTCAATACCTACTTTTTTGGCTGCATTTAAAGCAGGTGTAATTTTATGAATATTCGCGATCGCAGGTGGACGCACTAGAAAAAGTTTATTAATTCCAGCGAAAGCATCGGTGAAAGTCTCAGGGTTAGTAAAGTCAAAGGAAACACATCGAACATTACTACTGATGCTCTTTGAAGCTTCAATTGGATTTCTAACTGCTGCGATGACAGGATAGTCTAGATCGGAGAGTAAGCGCACCACTTCTCTTCCGACATTACCCGTTGCTCCTGTTACTAAAACATTACTAACCATGAAAATTTATCCCTTTTATATTTACTGCTTCCTAAATAATAAAACCGAATCAAAAATCACCGCTAGACCATGCCTGTGCGCAGCATCTACGAGCGATTCTCGTTCCGTAAGCGCAAAGCGCAGGCGTTGCCAACGCGTAGCGTCTCGTTCCGAGAAGAGGCTCCGCCAACGGATTGCCAATTTGAGGTTGGTACCGAAAGTCAAGCAGCTTTGTAGACCAACCCTTTCAAAGGTTAATTAAACTTTCCAAGAGTTGACGACAATAATTCCCACCAAAGAAATACAGACAACAATAATCGTCCAAAACCATCCTTCCTGAATTGCGCCTGCCTCAACAGCAAAATAAATTGCCATCGGCATCGTTTGTGTCTGCCCTGGGATATTTCCAGCAATCATTAATGTTGCACCAAATTCACCTAATGCCCGCGCAAATGCCAAGATCGTACCTGCGAGAATACCAGGAATTGCTAGGGGCAGAGCAATATACCAAAACACTGTTATTTCTGATGCACCTTCTAGTCTGGCAGCATCTAATAGCAAAGAATCAATCTGCTCGAATGCGCCTAATGCAGCGCGGTACATTAAGGGAAATGATACGACGATCGCAGCTAAAACTGCGGCATACCATGTAAATACTAATTGCAGATGCCATTGTGCGAGCATCTGTCCCAAAATACCATTTTTGCCCAGTAAAACCAGTAGTACGAAGCCGACAACAGTTGGCGGCAAAATTAGCGGCGCAATTAGTAATCCTTCAATGAGCGATCGAGCCTTACCGCGATAATGATACATTTTATAAGCGACGATCGTGCCTAGTCCAAAGGTAACGATCGTCGCTAGTAGCGATACTTTTAGCGAAATCCACAGCGGCGATAGATCGGGGATTAACATTCAATCTTCGGTTAAGATTTGGGAATCCCAAACCCATATTTTTTAAATACAGCTCGTGCCGCTTTACTCGATAGAAATTCAGCATATTGTCTAGCTCCATCTAGCGATTTACTGGACTTCAAAACTGCGATCCGATAATGAATTGGCGAATGCAATTTTTCATCAGCAATTGCCGCTATCTTCACTTTATCTGAACTTTTGGCATCGGTAATATACACAATCCCTGCATCGACATCACCTGTTTCTACAGTAGTTAAAACAGACCTAACATTATTACCCAGCACAAATTTAGATTTTATTTGCTCTAAGATGCCGAGATTTTTAAAAACTTCGGTTGCATATTGCCCTGCTGGAACGGTTCGGGGTTCGCCGATCGAGATGCGCTTAATTGCTGGATCTGTGAGTTGTTTAAAGCTAGTCAAAGATACCTTCGATTGCTTGGGTGCGACCAAAACTAATTGATTCGTCAATAGAGTTTTCTGAGTTCCCAATACCAAAAGCCCTTGGTGCAAGGAATTAATTTGCTTATCAGCAGCCGCAATAAATACATCAACAGGTGCGCCCTGTGCGATCTGTTGTTCTAAGACACCAGATGCCGCAAAGTTATAGTTAACTGTCTGATTAGGGTTGGCTTTGGTATAAATCGCCGTAACTTCTTGGAAAGCTTTCTGAAGGCTGGCTGCGGCAGCGACTAAAATTGTCGATGTTGGTGCAGGGGACTGAGTGGCGATCTGCTGGGGCTGTAGAGCAGTCGTAGTGAGTCGGGCAGACACAATTAGGAGGATTGTTACCACAAAGCTTAACAATCCATGCCAAGACTTTACGCGCATAGTTGGGATATTTTTAACGACTATTCTAATTATTTGAATAACTACCAACTCTATGTCAAAATATTACCAACTAAGTTGGTAGTCAATTGTGCCGCGTAAAGACCAAGGTTGGATTACATTTCAATTACCCGAAGCCGAGCGACAGTTGCTAGAAAGCTATTGCGATCGAACACATCGATCGAAAACTGATGTCCTGCGCGAATTGGTGCGGGGTTTAAATCGAGAAATAGTCGATCTAGAGATGACTGTAAATCCACCAAATCCACCACTCAACCGCAATCTAGAAATTCGGGCAATGCGTGTCAGTGCCCGTAACGTTTTCCCCGCGATCGTCAAACAGGTAAAATTGGGGAGTATTAGCGCGGAGATTTTGCTCGAAATTGCCCCAAATGTTGAGGCGGTGTCTACGATTACTCGATCTTCAGCCGAGGCATTGCAATTGACAGTAGGTAGGTACGCTTATGTGACGATTAAATCTAGCGATGTGATGGTAGCCGTAGATGATTAGGGACTTGCCAGCATTGAGCCTTGAGCCTTAGAGTCGAAGCACAGTCTAATCTGAGGTGGCTGGCTGATGCCTTGCTAATTTCAATGCTGACAGCAACAAAATTGTACCCAAGATCGAGTACAGCAGCGAACTTGATACATATCCTAACAGGCTACTGCCAATAAATGCGCCCAAAATCGAGCCAGATGCCATCCAACCGATGAACCCTCGCTCTAATTTGACTTGGTTGAGTCTTTGCTGGTTTTTGTATTTGAATAGACCCATCATAATTGTTGGCATACTAATTGCAAGGCTTAAACTCCCTGCTAATTTAATATCAACCGCAAACAATAAAATAATAGTTGGAATAATCAACTCACCACCTGCAACGCCGAGCATACTGCTGAATATCCCAATAAAAATTCCGGCGATAAACCCAAAACTGATTTTTAAAAGGATTGGCAGTTTACAACTGCCAAGACTGAAAATGAAATTATGCCCGATTAGGATAATGCTTAACAAAATCAGGAAAACTACAATAACTCGATTTAATACTCGTTCGTTGACATGAGTTGCATAGTTAACGCCAAGATAAGAGCCGATGAGAGAACCTGCCAGAATATTGACGATCGTTGCCCCGTTTGCAACAACATTCTCCAGACCAACAATGCCACTCCGAAAGATGAATGAAAACGTCACGGTGACTAAGCTGACGATGAGATTGACTACAATCGCTTGTAGGGTTCGATAGTTAAAAATGCCGACTAGAACAGGTAAGCGAAACTCTGCACCACCCAAACCAATTAGCCCGCCGAGGACTCCGACCAAAGCACCCCAAGCAAATGCCCAGATATTCCGCATTTTAACTACCACACCTACAGCAGGTCAATTATAGTCTACATTCCGCTATACCCCAGCCAGCGAAGGCAACTTAACGACTTCAACATCTGGTAAATCTTGAAATAACGCCGTGCTGAGATAGCGTTCGCCAAAACTAGGTTGAATAAACACAATTAGCTTATCAGCATTTTCTGGGCGTTTGCCAAGTTGAATCGCTGCCCACAAAGCCGCTCCCGACGAAATCCCCGACAGTATCCCCTCTTCTCTGGCTAACCGACGACCGAAGTTAATGCTTTCATCATCTGTCACCTGAATTACCTCATCGATGAGATCTGTCCGCAGTACCTTTGGTACGAATCCCGCCCCAATTCCTTGAATTTTGTGCGCTCCTGGTTTGCCCCCAGACAAGACATGACTATTTATCGGTTCGACAGCCACAACTTTAAAACTCGGTTTGCGGAGCTTGATAACTTCAGCGATACCAGTAATCGTACCGCCAGTACCGACCCCGCCGACGATGATATCGATCGCACCATCGGTATCTGCCCACAATTCTTCAGCGGTAGTTTCGCGGTGAATTTTAGGATTGGCAGGATTGTTGAATTGCTGAGGCATAAAAGCATTGGGCAATCCCGCGACGATTTCCTCAGCACGGCGAATCGCCCCCTTCATCCCCTCAACCCCTGGAGTTAATTCTAACTGTGCGCCGTAGGCTTTGAGCATGGCTCGGCGTTCTAAACTCATGGTTTCGGGCATCGTCAGGATCAGGCGATAACCCTTAGCTGCTGCGACCATTGCCAGGGCAATTCCGGTATTGCCAGAAGTTGGTTCGACGATGATGCTTTTGCCCGGTTCGATCTGTCCAGCGGCTTCTGCTGCTTGGATCATACTCGCCCCAATCCGATCTTTGACTGAGGCGGCGGGATTCATCCCTTCCAATTTGACTAAAATTTCCGCCACACAGCCTTCTGCCTGGGGAATGCGATTGAGTCGCACCAGTGGCGTTTTACCGATTAATTCTGTAATGTTATTGGCAATTTTCATAGTTATTGGAGTTTTCCTAAATTTTGATTAGGGCTAAAATAATGATATTACTGTAATTCGGTAGGGATACTGTTATTGTAATCGATCGCCGATGACGATCGATTACAATAATTAAATTATCGTACTGACTGGGAGGCTGAAAGATCGATGTCTAATTGGCTAAACGCCTTGGGAGGAGGAGTATTAATTGGTACGAGTGCAACCATCTTGCTGGCTTTCAATGGGCGGATTGCAGGGATATCTGGCATCCTCAACAACGCGATCGAATCTAGAGTCGATCGAGTGTGGTCGCTGCTGTTTCTCGCTGGGATGTTAGGTGGTGGAGCTATTTACGCTTATATCCTCGCACCAGAGTCAATCGCTCAAGCTGAATTTACGCCCTGGATAATGCTGATTGGCGGTTTGCTGGTCGGGTTTGGGACGCGGATGGGTAATGGTTGTACGAGCGGTCATGGTGTTTGTGGATTAGGTCGGCTCTCATGGCGATCTCTGGTTGCTGTAATTACGTTTCTAGGAACGGCGATGATTACAGTTTTTGTTACCCACCATCTACTTGCCTCGATTTAACTGGAAGATTGTCAATGAAACAAAATTTGCTTGCTTTAATGGCTGGAATCTTATTCGGTCTAGGTTTGAGTTTGTCTCAAATGGTCGATCGATCGCGCGTGTTGGGATTTCTGGATGTCACGGGTAATTGGGATGCGACACTATTATTTGTCTTGGGTGGGGCTGTGGGTGTCACTGTAGTTGCCTTTCGGTTTGTTTTGCGTCTACCTAAACCAGTCTATGAGGAGAAATTTTACTTGCCCAAACAACAAAATATAGATGCGCCACTAGTACTAGGTGCGGCTATTTTTGGGATCGGTTGGGGGATCTCTGGATACTGTCCAGGGCCAGCGATTACTGGATTGATTTTCGGCAGTTGGAATCCGGTTTTATTCGTGTTGGCAACGATCGTTGGATCGCTGAGTTATGGTTATTTATCAAAACGATCGACATGAATTAAAGATGTTAGCTTTCTAATCGAATAACTTTCTATAGCTTTTTATGGCCAGGTATTTATTCAATTAAGATGGAACTCAAAGAATCCAGGGGTACCGTAAAGACGTAGTAAATGACTCCGATCCCTAAAAACAAAATTGCAATACTTGTAAGTAAGACCCAGCGATCTGCTGGTTCGTAAGTGTCTTCATCGATGTCATAGCGAACCGCGAAGTAGTGTTGAGTCGAGAGCAGTACCATCACCAAGCCTACTAGCGCAAACCCTAAACCTAGCTTCCAGCCATTTCCAGGCGGCTGTGGAGCCAGAGGTGGTCGCAGAGTCCGGAGCCGCACAATCAGAACACCAAAACCCATCAGCGAGACAGCACTTCGCATCCAAGCCAGATAGGTACGTTCGTTGGCAAGATGATCGCGGACTCGATCGGATCGACGCGGCTTGTCAGACGGTTTAGTTCTACCCAATAGCGATCGAAAAAAAATTGCATAATTTAGATGATATTTTTTAATATCTCCGATTACGAGCTATTACCTATTACCGATTAAATTCCGGCACCATACAGAAAATCTTCGATCGCTTTATCAGTTACATTTACATCTTGAATCGGTGAGGTTGCTATTTGCCCTTCGATCGCGGGATGAAGTTGGGTATTGAGGGATTGAACTTGCTGTTCTAAACTCTTAATTCGATCGAATAACTTACTAATAACCTCAGCTTCGATATCTGGTAAATATTCCCAATTTTGGGCTGAATCGATCGAGCGACTACCATTACGAATAATTCGCCCTGGAATGCCGACGACAGTACAATCGCTAGGGACATTTCTCAAGACTACCGAACCCGCGCCAATTCTGACGTTATCACCGATATTAATATTGCCTAAAATCTTGGCTCCCGCGCCCACTAAAACATTATTTCCCAGAGTTGGATGGCGTTTGCCCGTTTCTTTGCCCGTACCGCCGAGGGTTACGCCTTGATAGATGACCACTCCATCACCAAGAATCGCAGTTTCCCCAATTACTACTCCCGTACCGTGGTCGATAAATAGCCCTTTGCCAATTGTCGCACCAGGATGAATTTCAATTCCTGTAAAAAATCGATTTAAACTCGCAATAAATCGGGGGATAAATGGCAATTTTAATCGATACAACCAATGTACGAATCGATGACAAGATATGGCTTGAAACCCAGGATAACAAAATAGGATTTCTAACCAATTTCGAGCGGATGGATCGTGCTGTTTAATGATTTGCCAATCGGCGATCGCGACTTCGATCGGGTTTGCAGGCGGTCTAGGTTGGATGTTATCTAGGGAGATGGAAGGTTGAGATGTTTGAAGATGTTGATGTGTTTCGGTTAAAGAGTGGCTGTTATTCATAGCAGTAAATACTAAATTAAAATAATATGCAAACCGTAAGTCAGCTTGTTAACGAAAAATCAAAGTTTAATTTATAGTTATCTTTGATTTGGATTCTTAATAACAATCCAAATTTCCCTGCTTAGAGAATGTCTGAAAAGTCTAATTGCTCCGCTTACGGTGGGTAAATCCCCCAAACCCCCTTAAAAAGGGGGCTAAGATCCGGATCTTAGTCCCCCTGCTTGGTGCGCTAATCCGTCGGGTTTCCCGACGAACGCGCATCCGCTTTTTAAGGGGGATTTAGGGGGATTCAGATCTCGAAAAGAAGTCTAACCGACTTATATGTACACCGTATCTTTTAGGGGAATTTAGGTCGATCGCATCATCGATGACGGATGTTTTTGATTACCTCCACCAACCTGTCAATTTCCGCACGGGTGTTGTAAAAAGCCAGAGACGGGCGGACTGTGGTGGCTAAACCAAAATGTCTGAGACTCGGTTGAGCGCAGTGATGCCCAGCCCGAACGGCAATCCCCTCCTGTGCCAACATCTGCCCCACTTTCTCGGTGGGAATATCGTCCAAAATAAACGAGAGCACGCTCACCTTATTCAGGGCAGTCCCGATCGGGCGTAACCCTGGAATCCGCGCCAATTGCTCGGTGGCATAGGCAGTGATTTCATGTTCGTATCGTTCGATATTGGACATCCCCAATCGTGTAACATAGTCGATCGCGGTACCCAACCCCACGGCATCGGCGATATTCGGCGTTCCCGCTTCAAATTTCGCAGGTGGATCGCTGTAGATGGTTTCCTCGAAGGTGACATGACGAATCATGCTGCCGCCACCTTGCCACGGGGGCAGATCTTCGAGCAATTCCTGTTTGGCAAACAGGGCACCAATCCCCGACGGGGCAAAGAGTTTATGCCCAGAAAACACATAAAAATCACACCCGATCGCCTGGACATCGATCGGCATGTGGGAAACTGCTTGGGCACCATCTACCAGTACCCGCGCTCCATGTCGATGGGCGAGGTGCGTCATTTCCGCAACGGGGACGACTGTTCCCAGGGAGTTGGAAACTTGGGTAATCGAGACAATCCGCGTGCGCGAATTTAACAGGCGAGTATATTCCCCCATGTTGATTTCACCCCGATCGTTAATCGGAATTACTTTAATTACCGCCCCCGTTGCCTGTGCTAACATTTGCCAGGGGACAATATTGGCATGATGTTCGAGGGTAGAGAGGATAATCTCATCCCCCGCCCGAATATACTTACGCCCGAACGTATTCGCGACTAAATTAATCGCCTCGGTTGTACCCCGCAAAAAGACGATTTCTGAGGCATTACCAGCTCCCAAAAATCGCTGTACTTTTTCTCTCGCGCCCTCGTAGGCATCAGTAGCACGAGCGGCGAGGGTGTGAGCGGCGCGGTGAATATTTGAGTTGTCGCGCTCGTAGAAGCGAGACAGACTATCAATGACACTTTGGGGCTTTTGGGTGGTAGCGGCGTTATCCATCCAAATCAGCGGACGACCGTTCACCTGTTGATGTAGGATCGGGAAATCACGCCGGATGACATGGACATCAAAGGGTTCGCCCGTAGAGTTAAAGTTGAAGCTTCTCTCTGTTGCCGAGCGCAATGATGCTGGTGTTGCCGATTCTATCCCCCGTTGCACTTCGGCTTCACTCCCTGGTACTAGGGCTTGAGGATGTGGAACATCGATCGATCCGACTGGACTAGGAATTTTGGAAATAGCCGGAATTTGCCCAGAAAGATCTCGCACGAGTCGGCTAATGGCATCGATGTCAAATCGATCGCTTGGTAAAGGATCGTTACTCAGACTATTAGGAATACTGGCAGAGGTTGGAGTTGGAGTATTTCCCAGTAAGGCTACACCATTATTTGTCGGAATCTGACTGCTCGATTGGGGCACTGTGCCGAAACCATTTGTCGGGATCTGACTGCTGGGCTGGGGCACGGTGCCAAAACTATCGGCTGTAGGCGTTACAACTCGCTCGGTAGGCAGGGCAGTATAAAATTGATTTGCCATCGCTTGGATGATACTCGGATCTACTACCGTCACCCCTGGTGAGGGGTGATGCCCATTATTGCCATTAGAATGATTAGAATTGGACATATTGGTAGTCATGGTAGTAGCCTACTTCGACATTTTCTAGAACGGCTAGGGCATCGTCAGTCAGTACAGCGCAAGAGAAGTAGAGAGTCAACAAATAAGACGCGAGTGCATGGACATCGATCCCCATAAACCGTACCGACAGACTAGGCAGTTGTTCACCTTGAATGCCAATTTGATGTAAGCCGACAACTCCCTGATTTTCTTCACCCACTCGTACCAGGAGAATATTTGTCGTACCCGTTCCGTAGGGATTACCGTTGCGGTTTTTGACTTCCAATTTGTCGCAAGGGACGATCGGTAAACCGCGCCAAGTCAAGAAGGTGGCTCCAAATAGATTGACAGTTGCGGGGGGAACGCCTCGGCGGGTGCATTCTCGTCCGATCGCGGCGATCGCGCGAGGATGGGCGAGGAAGAAGGCGGGCTTTTTCCAGACGCGGGAGATCATTTCATCCAAATCGTCGGGTGTAGGTGGGCCGTAGCGGGGTTTGACGCGCATTAAGGGCGAGACATTGTTCAATAATCCATAGTGAGGATTGTTGATAATTTCCCATTCCTGCTGTTCTTTCAAGCCTTCGATCGTCAGGCGCAATTGTTCGCGCAATTGATCGATCGGTTCGTTATAGATATCTGTCACTCGCGTGTGTACGCGCAAGACACTTTGAGCGATGCTCAGATCGTATTCGCGGGGTTCTTCTTCATAGTCGATATAAGAAGTGGGTACCTCAATTTCCCCTTCATAATCGGCTGTCAAAGCTACTTTTTCTTCCCCATAGATATTCAGGAAAGACTCCAGCACCGAGCGTTCGGCGATCGATTGGCGCAACTGCTCTAGTAGTTCTGGCGACTGATTGATGACTTGCTCGAAACTACTACGGGAAATTGCCAAGACATCGCAAGCAGTTAGCGTTCTGACAGTAGCATCGCTGGGTGCGTCATTAAATAAATTATCTTCCCCAAAATAGTCTCCAGCCGAGAGTATCGCTACCCGCAAATTTTCACCGCGATCTCCCTCGGTGAGGACTTCCAAGGAACCCTGAATCACGATATAAAACTTGTCGCTGGCTTGCCCTTGCACGATTGGCGTTTCTCCCAGTGCAAAATGCTCTGGTTGGAAGCTATTGGCGATCGATAATGCCTCAGTTTCTGCCAAGCTAGACAGGATCGGAATCACCCGCAAGTCTTCAGGCGCGATCGTCGAGAAGCCATTGTTGTTATAGACTGGCACCTTGGGATACTGTTTCAGGACGATTTTGGTGCGATTGACGCGATAAGTCCCTGTCGATACTTGCACCCACGGCAAAAAATGTAACAGCCAGCGCGGTGTAATCCCCGCCATCTGGGGGATGGTGTTGTTGGTATTGCCCAGATTCCGTGCCGAATCAACCGATACGCTTTGGAGCGGCTGAGGCTGGTTAACTGCTGAGTCAAAACTATTACTTTGTAACTGACGACTTTCTCTAGTTGTGACTCTTGTAACCATAAGAATTTATTACTTGTGATGATGGTGTTTCGATCGACTACTACTATTTTCCTATCTATTTACCGTTATTATTACGATCGACATTAGCATAGGTCATGCTAAGATAGCAAATAAATCTACTGTAACTCCATGAACTTACCGTAAATTTTTTCGTGCTGGCAATAATCCACACCCGAACAAGGACAATATGGCTATTTTACAGATCGAGAATGGGGCAACCTATAATCAGCGCAGCCAAATCGAACATCAACTAAGTGCCTTACAGATTGAGATCGGACAACTGCCATTAGAGCGATACTTATCTCAACCGCAGCAAAGTCAATCGCTGCAAGCACTATTTCAGCTAGATGTGCTCGATCTGGCTCAGAAACAAAAAATTTTGCAATCACTCCGTCCTCAAGCGACGAAGCTGAAATACTTTGGCAACTGTACCCACTGCGATCTGTTAGTTGTCAATGTCACATCACCAAGCTTGTACCAGTTACTCGCGCAAGGTAGTCGTCCCCATGTTCACACAGAAGACCAAGTGCTATACCTGCTATCGGGAGAATGTATACTCGGATTTTTACATCCCGATGGCTATCGGATCGAACTGATATTGCAAGCACAGGAGTATATCAAAGTGCCTGCGGGAATTAGACATTGGTTTAGTTTGTCGGCATCACTAGATATCAAAGCTCTGCGTTACTTTACTCAAGTTAGTAATGAATCTCCCAAGAAGTTGCATGATGAATTTCACTATAGTTATCAGTCGATCGACTAAAATCTAGCTTCGATCTTCTTCAAATAGACTATTTTCAGTATTTACAAACTCTCTAACTATTACAATCGAAGAGGTAATTTCCAATGACTAATCTATCCTTGACCGAATCTCAAGTAAAATTCTTACAGTCGATCGATATCAATATCCCCCAGCAACTACATCAGCAGCCAGTCTTAGCAAATCTCATCGGTAATTACAATCTAATTGTCAATTTTAAAGCAGCCGTATTAGACCGAAAAGCCACAGGTGGTGGGTGGTTCAACCTGAATTTAGAAGGACATCCCCAAGATATCGAAAACGCGCTCAAAGATCTCCAGGAGCTAGGGGTAAAAGTTTTTTATCATGGTTCGGTGCCATTATTGTTAGAAAATATCGAGTAATTAATTTCAAATTCGATCGCCATCATGATAGATAGGGAACCAGAATTTTGCTATTACTTTGCCTATGGATCTTGCATGTGTCCTGTAGATTTACAGCGGACATTGCAAGAAGCAGTCGAGCCTTATATTGTTGGGACAGCAACACTGACAGGTTATCGAGTTGGCTTTTATTATTATGCCCAGCATCGTAACTGTGGGGCATTAGATATCGTACCCGATCGAGATTCAACAGTTCACGGAGTCTTATATCGATTGCCTGCTAGGCTAATTCCGGCTTTGGATCTGCGCGAACATGTACCCCAAGGTGGCTATCGCCATGAATTGGTAAATGTGCGGTGTCAAAATCGGCATTATTTGCAGGTGAAGACTTATGTGGTCGTCAATAAATTGTCAACTGAATACCCGCCGAATGATTGGTACGCAGGAGTGGTGATGCGTGGCGCAGCTACCTGTAATTTACCTACTGATTACCGTCATCAGCTCCACGCACATATCCAGCGACTTCAACAAAGCTGTCACCCCTGCGACTTTGCGGCTGCATAGAGCCAACGTTTAGATAGATTATTCATTCCTCAGAGCTGATGCTAACACTGACACGAACGAACATCAACCGTCACTTCCTACGCCGGACAACTTTACCTGAGGAGTCAGATTTTTTCTGGAAAATCGAAGCGGGGATCGTGCGGACTATGACCTGGACTGACACAGGAGAGCTGATTGTCTTGGGAATCTGGGGGAAAGGGGATATCGTGGGTAGCAGTCTATCGACGATCGAGCCTTATGAAATCGAATGTTTGACTAAGACGACCGTCCAACCGATTCCTTGCAGTCAGTTGGTAAATATGACTGATGAGCTGCTTCAACACATTCGCCACAATCAAGAATTTATCAAAATTGTCCACAATCGGAGTATCGAACTAGCGATTGTGCGATTATTGAATTGGTTGGGACATCGGTTCGGACAAGCTGTGGAGGGCGGTCATTTAATCGATCTACTACTAACCCATCAAGAAATTTCAGAAATTGTCGGCACGTCGAGAGTTACGACGACTCGGATCGTGGGATCTTTAGTCGAACGCGGAATTATTCAACGACATCAGCGTCATTTTATCGTTTCGCTCGACCGCGATCCTTTCTGGCACTATGAAATTTAGACTTTTAACTTCTATATATGAGCAACGTCATCCCTGCCAACCTCGTCAAACCCAAACCAGCTTGGAAAGTGTGGTTCGATCGCATTCGTCATTTATCATGGACTTGGCGCATCATGTGGTTTTACCTGAGCGCGATGCTGTTTCTCCCGCTGGGGGCGATGTTTGCCAAGGCTGGGAGCGGTGGCTGGGCAAAATTCTGGGAAGTGGCGAGTAGTCCTCTGGCTTTATCCACCTATGATATTACCTTTACGACTTCGCTCATTGCCACCTTAATTAATGGTCTGTTTGGTACTGCGATCGCGTGGGTCTTGGTGCGGTATGATTTTCCTGGTAAACGGATTGTCGATGCCTCGATCGATCTACCTTTTGCACTACCTACTTCAGTTGCTGGTCTGACATTAGCCACAGTTTATAGTGATAATGGCTGGATTGGCAGTTTATTCGTTCCCTTTGGCATCAAAATCGCCTTCACGCGGTTGGGTGTAGGGATGGCAATGTTATTTATCTCACTCCCCTTTATCGTCCGTACCGTTCAACCCGTATTGATTGAGCTGGAACGAGACATCGAGGAAGCAGCTTGGTGTCTGGGTGCGTCGGACTGGCAAACTTTTCGACAAGTGATCCTACCCCCATTATTACCATCGATTCTGACTGGGATGGCTTTGGGATTTTCCCGTGCAGTCGGGGAATATGGTTCGACGGTGATTATCGCTTCCAATACTCCATTTAAAGATTTGATCGCACCTGTTTTAATCTTCCAACGGTTGGAGCAATATGACTATGCTGGGGCGACAACAATTGGCGTAGTTTTACTCGGAATTTCGCTAATATTATTGCTAGGGATTAATATTCTACAAGCTTGGGGGCAACGTTATGAAGACTAGTAATCCTGTCAATACTTTAGTCCGCCAAGGGCCAGATAAAAAACAACTTAATTGGGTACCGACTCTTCTAATCGGATTATCGATCGGGTATATTACTCTGATTATTTATATCCCCGCCGTCAATGTCTTTTATCAAGCATTTCACAAAGGCATCGATCCCTTCATTGCCAATCTCACCAATACCGAGTTCTTGAGTGCAGCGAGAGTCACTTTATTACTAGCATTAATTACCGTCCCGATTAATACAGTATTTGGGTTATGTGCTGCTTGGTCGATCGCTCGTCACAAATTTCCTGGGCGGACGTTACTATTGAGTATTATCGATTTACCATTATCGATTTCTCCCGTTGTTGCAGGCTTAATGATTATGCTACTTTACGGTCGTCAAGGTTGGTTTGGTGGCTGGTTACAAGACAGAGGTATCGATGTTGTATTTGCTTTTCCAGGGATGGCTTTAGCAACAGCTTTTGTGAGTATGCCATTTGTAGTGAGGGAGGTAATTCCAGTCTTGGAAGAAGCTGGTGTAGATCAAGAAGAAGCCGCTAGAACGCTTGGTGCTAGCGATTGGCAGATATTTTGGCGCGTGACTCTCCCGAATATTCGCTGGGGATTGATGTATGGAGTATTATTAACAAATGCCCGCGCAATGGGCGAATTTGGCGCGGTATCGGTGGTGTCGGGAAATGTGGCAAATACGACTCAAAGTTTACCTTTATTCGTGGAAGAAGCTTATAAGCAATACAATACTGAAGCAGCTTTTTCAGCAGCAGTTTTACTTGCCTTACTCGCCGCAGTCACGTTGATTTTAAAAGAAATTTTAGAAAGTAAAACACGAATTAAGGATAAGTCATAATTGATGAGACGGAGCTGAATCTAAACATATAAGTACCCAACCTACACATTTACAAGATGGTGCGTTAGCGGAGCTAACGCACCCTACGACCTAAAACCTAAAACCTAAAGCCTAAATATAATACATCGGACTGCTTTGCCGCTGAGTTTCTAATGTTTTAGCCAAATCTTGAAGCGTGTAACTTTTTAAAAGATCGCGAACAGAGTCTTGGATGCCTTCAAAAGTTTGAACGACGACTGTTTTTTCTAGGGTATTAGAGCTAGTTGGATCGACTTTTTTGCGATCGCCACTACCTTCGATCGCGATTACTACGTCGAGTAAGGTGATCTGCCATAGTTCTCTAGCAAGTAGATAACCACCTTTCATCCCGCGCTGACTAGAAAGAATTCCTTGACGTTTGAGCGAAGTAAAAATCTGATCGAGATATCGCTCTGGTAATGATTGACTAGCGGCGATTTCATTTACCTTGAGGGGTTTGCCTTGAGCTTGATGTTTAGCGATTTCTAGCAGAGCAACTAAAGCGTATTCTAGTCGAGAAGAGAGTTCCACAAGTAGTTCGATCGGATACTATATTTAAGATATCACGGTTTTCCGCTCGATCTGGAGTACTAACTCACGGATAAGGGGGTGGATATGTGCTCTAATTGGGCGATCGATACTCAGTAAGTGGATTTTAAAATTAGGTATAAAATAAAGTTTAATATTAAGTATAAGTTAGCGATCGGTTATTCTAAAAATTTATTCAGGTATTTTAAATAATGGGTATATCAGTAAAAAGTGTATCGAAACAATTTGGCAGTTTCCAAGCTGTTGATGATGTCAATCTGGAAATTGAGTCGGGTGCGCTAGTGGCTCTGCTGGGGCCTTCAGGGTCTGGTAAATCTACTCTGCTCAGGCTGATTGCTGGACTGGAAACACCCGATAGTGGCAAAATTTGGCTGACTGGGACAGATGCAACTTATCAGAGCGTTCAGGAGCGAAATATTGGGTTTGTATTTCAGCATTACGCGCTATTTAAGCACATGACTATTCGCGAAAATATCGGCTTTGGATTGAAGATTCGTAATGCTAGTCCAGCCAAAATTAAGGCGCGTGCTGATGAGTTGCTGGAACTAGTTCAGCTTTCAGGATTGGGAGATCGCTATCCTTCACAATTGTCTGGCGGACAGAGACAGCGGGTAGCTTTGGCACGCTCTTTAGCTGTCGAACCCAAGGTATTGCTATTAGATGAGCCGTTTGGGGCGTTGGATGCCAAGGTGAGAAAGGATTTGCGCGTTTGGTTGCGCCGTCTTCACGATGAGGTGCATGTGACGACGGTATTTGTCACTCACGATCAGGAGGAGGCGATGGAAGTAGCCGACAAAATCGTGGTGATGAATAAGGGTCAAATCGAGCAGGTAGGCACTGCGGCGGAGATTTACGATCGACCTGCGAGTGCGTTTGTGATGAGTTTTATCGGCCCTGTGAATGTTTTACCTAGCAGTGCAGATATTTTTCAAAATAATGGGTTTGAAGCCAATCATCCTCAAGTATATCTCCGTCCGCAAGATATCTCGATCGCGACTGAGCCAGATAGTACGCTCACAGCCGCAACAGTGACGCGCATCATACATCTGGGCTGGGAAATTCAAGCAGAATTAACCCTAGCTGATGGGCAAGTTATTTCGGCTCATCTGACGCGCGATCGATTCGATGAGTTACACTTGGAACCACAGCAGACTGTCTATGTAAAACCTAAGGAAGCTAAATCTTTTCCGCTGTATTATTCGATTTAGGATGCCATTTCCCGATCGCCATCGCCGCGTTTTGTCCGCCAAAGCCAAAACTCAAGCATAGTAAATTATTTAGATCTGTTTGGCGTGGTACCCTGACTAGATCGAGATCGAATTGGGAATTTTTCAAACCCACACAGGGCGGTAGAGTTTGAATTGCGATCGCTTGCAAACAAAATGCAATCCCAACAGCACCTGATGCCCCTAATGTATGCCCCGTCGCCCCTTTAGTCGAACTAACTGCGACACCATTCGGGAAGATTTGCGCGATTAGTTGGCTTTCGCGGCGATCGTTCAATGGCGTACTAGTGCCGTGAGCGTGGACATAATCGATGTCGGTGGGAATGAGTTTCGATCTGTCTAGACATTGATAAATTGCACTCGCCCCCGCCGTTCCCGCTTCATCCATCGCGCACATGTGATAAGCATCATTCGTCAATCCAAATCCCAATACTTCGCCATAAATTTTGGCACCGCGCAATCGCGCCAATTCTGCTGTCTCAATGACAAATACCGCCCCCGCCTCTCCCAAAACTAATCCCTCCCGCTGGAGATCGAAAGGATAACAGCCAGTTGTCGCCAGCGCACCCATCTGGCTAAAACCTGCGATCGTCAATGGTGTAATCGGTGCTTCAATCGCTCCCGCGATCGCCCGCTCACAGGCTCCTGAACGGATCGAGTTCACTGCTTGAGCTACCGACCATATTCCCGTCGCACAAGCTGCCATCGGAGCTAATACCGCCGATCGAGAGCCGATATATCTAGCTGTGGCGATCGCCGGACTGTGTGGTAAGGTGTCTAACCAATTAGTCAAATCCGGTTGGATTGATGGATTGGATGTCAACTTTTCCCATTCAGACTGACAACTTCGGCTCGAACCGATGACTACGCCACAATCGAGTAATGGTAAGCTCAAACCCGCATCTTCGATCGCTTCAGCAACAACAGTATGAGTCAGATCGATGACGTGTTGCGGCTGGCGATCTATTAAAGCTAGCGGAAGTGGTGGTAAATCGGCGAAAGGTTGGTGTAATCTAATTGCCGATCGATCGTCCATCAAACTGCGCCAAGTGTCTGCTAAATCGCCGAATGCAGATCTAAACCCAATCCCAGTAATCACAATTTGCATCTGTAGGTACCATAAATAGGCGCGATCGACTGCAAACAACTAGGTATTAGATAAATACTATAGCTGTTGCCATGTCGCTGCGACAGATCCCCGACTTCTTAGAGAAGTCGGGGATCTGGGCTTCAAGGATTTTTGCATGTCTTAACCGCTCGTGAGCGATTGCTATATAAACACTTAGAAATGAAGGGTAGGGGCAATTCATGAATTGCCCCTACCCTTCATTTCAGACAACGTAAATCTTTCTCAGAGTGGGGTCTAATTCGCCCATTAGTAAAACTTATAGCAGTCGCCACATCGGTTAGGACACTCTAGATCTTAGTCCGCGTAGGCGGACTTTGCATCACTAGCGACGACTTCTAGTCGTTGTGTCCTAACTGTCAACTATCAACTGCTCGACCTATTTTTTGAGATTTTCAATCCCTTGAGTTACTTTCGCTGACGTGATTTTGTCGCCTTGTTGGATGGTATCGATGATGTCTAAGCCCTGAGTGATTTTGCCAAAAACAGCATAATTACCATCTAGAAAAGCGATATCTGCGAGGGTAAAATAAAACTGGGAAGACGCAGAATCAGGTGACTGAGATCTTGCCATCGCGATCGTGCCGCGTTTATGTTGGAGTTCTGGGACATCAGTAGTAGTCTGACTATAAATTGGGGCGGTTGCACCTCTAGGTTTGATTTCTAATGGAATTCGGCGTTCTGTAGTCGATCCTGCGGGAATATAACCACCACTGCCATTACCTTTGGGGTCGCCACCTTGGACTACAAAGGGTTGCGGTTGACGAACGACACGATGAAAACTCAGTCCATTATAGAATCCCTTTTGAACCAAATCGGCAAAGTTACCCGCACTAATCGGCGCGTTATTACCATCTAACTCGATCGTGATTTGTTTATTACCTTTGACAGTCATCAGTACAGTAGCTTTACCATTGAGTCTCGGTAGTCCAGGGAACTGACTGGTAGTAGTGTCGGGGCTAGTAGTCGTCGTTGATGGGCTAGTTGTGGGAGTAGCAGCTTGCTCTCGTCTGGGACTATCACAACCACCCAACATGAGGGTACCCAAAAGAAAACTAACTACAATTAAGTGTTGAAATGGTTTCTGCATCTGTTAATTCGGGGAATTAAATATTTTCGTCAACTCAGTGTAAGTCGATCGCGGCTTAATTAACTAGGACTGTTGAAAATCGATAGAGTTCCATCACATCCGCCACATCCACTCATAGACTGGGGAAACCCCTGTTCCCGTTTTCGCTCCCAGTCCCCCAGTCCCTATCCCCTTGCCAACCGCCGTCTCAATAAATCCAAGGTTTGAGACGCTGACATCTGACGAATCAAGCCCCGTTCCTGCTGACTTCCCAACTGATATTTAATTCCTTCCACCTCACCGTCTGGGCGAGCAATCCCAATATAAACTAAACCGACAGGCTTCGCTTCCGTCCCGCCACCAGGACCAGCCACCCCAGTAATACTTACCCCCCAATCAGTCCCTAATTTAGCCTTTACCCCCGCCGCCATCTGCATTGCCACAGTTTCACTCACAGCACCTGCTTGGGCTAAATCCTCAGCATTAACCCCCAACAGATCGACTTTGATCCGATTAGCGTAGGAAATAATTCCACCCATAAAATAGCTAGAACTTCCAGGCGTATCCGTCAGCATCTGTCCCAAACCACCGCCAGTACAAGATTCTGCTACAGCCAAAGTTTGACCTTTAGCCATCAATAACTGTCCTACTACACTAGCTAAAGTATCATCATCACTGCCAAAATAGTTGTCTCCAGCAATCTGTTGAATTTCTCTAGCAATCGGTTCGATTAGTGACTTGGCTGCTGTCTCATTGGCTGCTCTAGCCGAAATCCGCAACCGTACTTGTCCCTTTCCAGCGTAAGGGGCGACAGTCGGATTATTAGAGTCGAACAGGTGATTTACCTTTTCGGCTAAAGCTGATTCCGCAACGCCAAAAAAGCGGAGACTACGACTATAAATCGGATTTTGCCCATAACCCTGAGTTTTTAAAAATGGAATGGCTGTATCCCGCCACATCCGGTACATTTCTCGCGGTACGCCAGGAAAAGTGAAGATCGTCAGTCCCGCCCGTGGTTGCCAAATCATTCCTGGCGCAGTCCCCAGCGGATTGGGTAATATCGCTGCGCCTTGGGGCTGGAGTGATTGCTTACGGTTACTCGCCGTCATCTCTCGTCCCCGTTGGGCATATTTACGCTCGATATCGGCGATGACTTCTGGATGCTCGACGAGGGGAGTATTAAAATAACTAGCGATCGATTCTGTGGTTAGATCGTCGGGTGTTGGCCCTAAACCACCAGTAAAAATCAATATACTCGATCGAGTCGCTCCAATCTCGATCGCTTGATGGACTCGATCGATATTATCCCCTACTACGGTCTGATAGAAGTGCGGTACTCCCAGCGCAGCTAGTTCTTTAGCTAAATATTGAGAATTACTATTGAGGATGTCACCGAGCAATAATTCGGTACCGACACAGATTACTTCAGCAGCCATAGTTTATTGGGGAGTGGTGATTTGGGAGGATGTAAGTCATTTTACTATCTCGATCGATCTTGTCGCGCGATCGAGGCGATTATTTCCGATCGAATCATCCCCCAACGCAAAAACCCCCTCACATTGTGAGGGGGTTCTCATTCCTAAATCAACTTACGAATT
>ENA-OFCD01000358-OFCD01000358.1-metagenomes-genome-assembly--contig:-NODE-358-length-30464-cov-22.870236_pt1 | contig 30464 bp, 24 predicted proteins | sample MGYA00153392_OFCD01 | MGnify analysis MGYA00153392
GCTTTAAATCGATCGAGCAAACTTGCTTCGTTATAAAGATCAATATCTTTGTTGAATTGCTCAGACTCATAGTAAACTCTAGACCTAAATCTTGCTTCTTGTTCATATCGATCGGCTTTTTTATATCGACGAATAGAATCTGCTAGGACATTGGGGAAATAGACCTTACGAGAAAATACTTCGGTTGAATTCTCTAAACTAATCTGAGCGTATTGCTCGAAGGTTTGAGCTGCGAATGCGACGCAGTTATTAAGGAATAAGTTGTATCTAAACTGCTTGCGATCGAGATATAGCTTCGGATACTGAGTCTCAGTTCCGACAAACAGTTCATCAATGAGTTCACTTTTTACAATCTTAGTGATGAATTCATCTCCTCCAAAGCTCGGTTCTTTCTTGAAATACATTCGATCGACCCGTCTAATATCCCGCTGGTCGTCGCGAAGCTGTCCTTCTGGATAAAAAGAACAGCTATAGAGTTCAGGAATCAGTTGGCCGTAGGAATTCCTTTTGGTGAGAAGACAGTTTTCTTTATCACTAGCCGTTTTACATAACTTTAGCTTTGAGATGTCAAACTTCATTCCAGCGAGATAAGCATGACCGACCGAGTTTTCGCCATCGGTCGATTCAACGCCCAACATCAGAAGAGCCATAGTCTGATTTGAATTCATTCTCTAAACCTCCAGTAGCATCCTTGCATGATGGACTAAGTGATCGCGAATAAAACTTGCAATGAAGTAATAACTGTGATCGTAGTGCTCATGACGTCGTAACTCTAGGGCTTTCCCCACCGATCGACAGGCCGTTTCAAATCGCTCTGGCTGAAGCTGAATCTGAAGAAAAGGGTCGTCCAACCCTTGATCAATTAAAATAACATCCTTAAAAGTCGATCGCCCCGCCAATTCACAGGCATCATACTCCGCCCAAGCAACCGAGTCCTCCCCCAAATATAATCCTAACGCCGCTTGTCCCCAGGGCACCTTTGTCGGCGCAACGATCGGGGAAAAGGCGGACACGCTAAGATATTTTTCCGGGTTTCGCAGGGCACAGACCAGCGCGCCATGACCGCCCATACTGTGACCGAAGATGCTCTGCTTGACGCGTCCATCGTTGCCAACCGCCACCGGAAAATGTTCCTGAATCATCGCAGGTAATTCTTCTGTAACGTAGGTATACATTTGGTAGTGCGATCGCCAGGGTTCTTGAGTCGCATTAACATAAAACCCGGCACCCTGTCCTAAATCAGAGCGATCGCTCAGGTCCGCCACCTGCGCACCACGCGGACTCGTATCCGGTGCCACCAGCATGATTCCTAACTCAGATGCAACTGCGATCGCCCCAGATTTTGCCATAAAATTTTCGTCACTGCACGTCAACCCCGACAAGAAATATAGAACAGGCACTTTTTTCCTAGGCTGCTCCATCGCTTGTGGCGGGACATACACCGAAAAATTCATCGCACTCTGGCAACACGCAGATTCATGACGATAAAATCCGATCGTCCCCCCAAAACAGGAATGCGTCGATCGCACGGTTAATTCACGCATCTTCCCCTCCTAAAACTCCTACAATTCTAAAACGTTACCACCGTCCGAATCCCTTCTCCTCGGTGCATTTTGTCAAACGCTTCGTTAATGCGATCGATCGGCATGACTTCTGTAATCAAATCATCAATATTAATCTTTCCATCCATATACCAATCCACAATTTTTGGCACATCCCGCCGACTTTTCGCCCCACCAAACGCCGTTCCTTTCCACGTTCTTCCAGTCACGAGCTGAAACGGTTTTGTGCTAATCTCCGCGCCTGCTGCCGCAACGCCGATAATCACACTAACCCCCCAACCCTTATGACAACATTCCAACGCTTGACGCATCAGATTGATGTTGCCTGTACATTCAAAGGTATAGTCCGCTCCGCCTTTGGTTAGCTCGACCAAATACCCCACCAACTCCCCATCAATCTCGCGGGGATTCACAAAATGGGTCATGCCAAGCTGAGTCGCGATCGATCGTTTAGACGGATTGATATCGACCCCAACTATTTGAGTTGCGCCCACCATTTTTGCGCCCTGAATCACATTTAAGCCAATCCCACCCAATCCAAACACCACAACGGTCGATCCCGGCTCCACCTTTGCCGTATTAATCACTGCCCCAATGCCCGTCGTCACCCCACAGCCGATGTAGCAGACTTTTTCAAACGGGGCATCCTTCCGAATCTTCGCCAAGGCAATCTCCGGGACCACCGTGTAATTAGCAAATGTCGAGGTGCCCATGTAATGATGCAGCGGCTTACCATTCAGAGAAAATCGACTCGTCCCATCGGGCATCATTCCCTGCCCTTGCGTCACCCGGATGGACTGGCAGAGATTAGTCTTGGGATTGAGGCAGTACTCACAGTTTCGACATTCTGGAATGTACAGCGGAATCACATGGTCGCCCGGTTGTAGCGATGTTACGCCTGGGCCGACTTCCACTACAATTCCTGCCCCTTCATGGCCGAGAATGGCCGGAAACAAACCTTCAGGATCGTTGCCCGACAGCGTGTAGGCATCCGTGTGACAAATTCCCGTCGCCTTGATTTCGACCAAGACTTCCCCCAATCGAGGCCCCTCTAGCTGAACAGTCTCCAAGGAAAGAGGTTTTCCCGCTTCAATAGCAACCGCTGCACGTACATCCATCGTTATTACCTTGCTATCAACAATCAAAAGAGGATTAAGAATTAAAAAACGCTCACTCTAATTCTATAATGCATGATCCAAAACTCCATAGCGTCTCCAATTCGACTCATCATAGTGCCACCACTCTGAATCAATGGTGGTCAATCCCTGAGCTTCTAATGCGGTGGTTAAGATCTGAACATGTTTCCGAGCGGTGTCCGTCATGGTTGGAGAATTTCGGTGGGCACGATCGCTAAAGTCATCAAACTCTGACGGCATTTCTAGATCACGGCCCTGGCCGTCCACTAGAGTTACATCCACCGCTGCACCTCGATTATGGCGCGATCCGGTTGCAGGGTTGGCGACATAACGACCATCTGGAAAAATCTTCCACATGGCTTTTTGGACGGACAATGGACGATAGCAATCGTAGAGCTTAAGACCATAGCCTTGTGTTTTCAACTTCTCCTGTGCCCGCTGAATCGATCGGGCGACGGGATCGCGCAACAAACATCGGGCCTTGGAATACACTGCTTGTTTCAAAAAGTTATTTGGGGTCGCATATCGCATGTCCATTAGAATATCTGGCGCGATCGATCGGATGTCAATAAGCCGATAAGCCTCTGCACGTGGAATCCGATGAGGGAGTGTAAGTGAGGGTGTAAATAGCGGTGTAGAGGCGATCGCATTGGGAGAAGACAGCGGAAAAGGCCCCAAAAAAGACCTAGGCCACCCGATCAGCATGGCGATCATCATTACGATCGTGCTCAAAGTCCAAAAATAACGGCGTCTCATAGGATAATTAAGCTGGAGATGGGTAGAAAATGGTCTGAAGCCCCCAGAATACCCAAAAATTTAGGGATATGAGCCACACTAGTTAAGCCGTCGCTTATGTAATGCAATTTCCATTATTTAGGTCATCTCTCCTGCATGAAAAATGTTCAACTCCCTGAACCTTCTCTTATTCTAGTTCCATCATCGAATGTCGCTCCGATCGAAGCTCATTCAACGGCAAAGCTGCCTACCCGATCGCCGTCCCAATCCTCAGACCCGACCGACCTTCGATCGCTGCGGATTGAAGAATTTTTGGCCGCGCGATCGTTGTCGCTGAACAGCCAGAAAGCTTACCATGCTGACCTTGTGCGGTTTACTACTTGGAGTAACCAAAGCTGGCAAGCTGCGACCCCACGACTAATGACCCAGTTCAAAACCCATCTGATGCGGGTTGATCCCCAGACTGAATGTCGGGTCCTTGCAGATAGCTCGGTCCGACGCATTTTGCATAGCCTGAAGAGTTTTTATAGCTGGATGCAAAACACGGGATACATCACGAGTAATCCCATGAAAGCGATCGTTGCCCCGAAAGTCAAACAACCGCAAGCAGATCACTTAACGGACGAGCAAGTCACCGCAATTTTTACAGCCGCCCGGAATCTCCATCCCGCCGAACGCAACCTAGCCCTGCTGTCCGTCCTGCGTCATGGATTGCGGGCGGGGGAACTGTGCGGGCTAAATCTAGGCGACTATGACGGCGAACGAGTCACGATTCGCGAAGCTAAGGCAGACAGTACGGGCGTTGTGCCGATCGATGCTGATGGCCAAGGTTGGATCAATCACTATTTGCGATTTCGGAGCGATCGAGGCGAAGACCTCACTGACCCTACGCGTCCTCTCTTCGTCTCCTACTCCCACCAAAACGATGGCCAACGGCTCGGCTATCACGGCGTCCAAAAGCTCATGGGTGCGATCGGGCGGGTCGTCGGCTTTAAGTTTCATGCCCACCAGTTCCGCCACACCTATGCCACTAATCTGGTCCTTAAAGGCATGAATCCTTACCACGTCATGACGCTGACCCGTCACAAGTCGCTTCATACCTTTCGCCGCTACACCCAAGCCGCCGACCAACTCGCCGCCGAAACGGCCTTTCGATCGATTGTCGAGGACCATTCATGACGCCTTTTTTTAAGGTTATTGTGTTTTAGAACGAAACTTGCGAATGTCATTCTGAATGAATGCTAGATCCACAAAGTCATCGGCCACCGTGATCATCGACTCGTGCATCATCGATCGAACCCCCACGACTTCTAAGCGCATTCCCCGATGCACAATTTTTTCTAATGCATAGACCAAATCCACATCGTGACTTACCAATACCAACAGGTTCACTTGATTAGAATAATCAGCAAACTGTAACATGTCTATTGCAATTTCAACGCCCATATCGGCATACCGCGATCCGTCTGAACTTACCGTGAGTTCCTTCTGCATGACGCGATAGCCGTTGTTCTGCATCCAACGCAAAAAAGAAGCCTGCTTAGTATTTCCAGGGCTAAATCCTGTGTAAAAGTGCGCCCGCAACAAGGCTCTGCCTCTCAGCAAACAGGGCAGTAACTTCTCATAATCAACCTCTAAATTCAAATGGTTTGCAGCTCGAAACAAGCTGCCGCCATCTATAAAAATTGCTGCACGATCGCCCAAATCAAGCGGAATCTTCTCGCCCTCGCTCAAGTTCCAACCCATTCTGTACCTACTTCCTATCAATCTGATGCAACGCTCAAGCCATATTAAGCATTGCCATTAACAATGGTTAATCAATAAGACGGGCGACTTTAGCGTTAACTTCAACGTTAAGTCGATCGTTTTATAAAGCAGATTGTGAAAGACAAATGGACTCGTATAAATGTCCAGGGAACGTCAAAGTCTGTGCTAAAGCAAATAGCTTACTCAACAGCTCTGAAGAATTAAAAAGTATACCTATATTCTACCTAGAAACTCTTCTTGAATGAGCGCTACAATTGTAAAGATATAATTTAAACATATAATTCCTAATGCGATTGCTCAAAGAGGAAACAATGCAGGATGCTTTAGTGCTGGGAGCCAGCCAAGGGATTGGATTTGGGTTCGTTCAATATCTCCTAAACCAAGATATGGTTAACCAGGTTTATGCCACCTACCGATCGATCGAATCTGCCGCCCCGCTCTTGGCCCTAGCCCAGAAGTCTGGCGATCGGCTGACCTGCATTTTGTTAGAGATTACCGACGAGGACCAAGTGATTCACTGTCTCCAGCAGGTAGCCGCTGGGTTAAAAGAATCCGATCGGCAGCTCGGCTGGGTGATTAATTGCATTGGAATGCTTCATCAGGGCGACCTTCAACCTGAAAAAAGCTTGCGTCAAATCAACACAGAGCAGCTATTGACCTATTTTCAAGTCAACAGCATTGGGTCTATTTTACTCGCCAAGCATCTCGCCCCACTGATCAAAAACACCGATCGCGTCATCTTCGCCACTCTTTCGGCCAAAGTCGGCAGCATCACGGACAATCGACTGGGTGGATGGTATGGTTACCGCGCCTCCAAAGCGGCTCTCAACATGTTCATGCGATCGATCGCCATTGAGTATCGCCGGACCTGCAAAGGCGCGATTGTCGTCGTCCTTCATCCCGGCACAACCGAAACAGGCTTATCTGAACCCTTCCGCCGAGGAGTGGCTCCGGAGAAGCTATTTTCCATCGATCGCTCGGTCAGCCAGCTTATGCAAGTGATGAATGCGCTGACCCCTGAGAACAGTGGCGAATTCTTCTCCTGGGATGGAACACCGTTGCCTTGGTAGTTGTCTGGGTCGTTCGATCGCAGAATCTATCTCAAGTTCATGCAGCCATGGCGATCGCCTAAGCTATGATAGGGAGCCAACTGGATGACATTCGTTAACCATTCAGTTAGCCATCCATAACTTCGCCCATCGCTGCACACCTGCTATGCCTACTTCCCTATCAATCACGCCTAAGCAACGCGAAAAAGCGCGGGAACGATATGCGGCGTTGGATGCCACCTCTCGGGCCGTGGTTCAAATGGCGTCTATTATTTATGAACCGGTTCCCCGCGCAACGCTGCTTTCTTGCCTCGACACGATCGGCGTCAAAAATACTGAGCCAATGGCCACCACGACCACCGCAAAAAGCAGAAGCAGAACCGATAATGCCCGATCGTTTACTGCATCAACCTTTAACGATATTTTGACGCCGCTGTTCAAAAATACGCTGCTCGAAACCAGCATGATGGGCGTCACTTGCGGTGATGCAATAGTGGAAATTGCGACACGCGATGCGATTAAGTGCGGTCAATTCAAAGAAATGGTGGAGGTCGTTCACCACTACATGCCTGTCAAACAGCGCTTCTCCTATGGCGGGCCGCGTTACTTCAGCAGCGAACGTCAGTTCATTCGGGAAATTCGCGTTTCAATTTACAGTCAAGAAGGGGTTGAAGCGATCGAAAGCCTGTTCCAAGAGTACTACGCCTACGGAACTCGGAGCGTTATGCTTTCCGTCCAGGGTTGCATTAATCAAATTGCTGATAATCCGTTCGATCGTGAATGGCTGGAAAGTCTAGAAGACTCCTATCTTCAGAAGATTATCTTGTCCAGCGTATTGTCCAGTTCCATCATGGAACTCAACAACGTAGAAGACGCGATCGGATTGCTCCACGACCACTGCGAGGAAGAAGATGCGGACATGGGCACTCTCCTTTCCTACGCCGACATGATGCTCATTCGAGGAGATCTCGATTCGGCTCAGTCGGTGATTGCAAAGATGCCCCAAGCCGCTGAAGAAGTTGGCTATCCGTTGAATGCGGCGATCGCTTTTCTTAAAGGTGATAATGCGCGCGCACTGGTGCTATTCCGCGAAACGCTGGCGCACTATCGCAAAACGGTAGGGAAACGAAAAATATTTTTTAGAATGCCAGTTGGGTTCTTATTTGTATTGGCACTGATCAAAGAAGGGACATCCGATAGTCTCAAAGAAGCCATGGACTACGTTACGATCGCCCGCAAGGAAAAGCTACCGCTCGGTTCAACCTACAATACGCTTGACACCTTCCTCCAAATCCAGCAGGGAACCTTCAGCAAAAAATCGACGCTCCTTGACGATGTGCCAGGACTCCTCGGCGACAGTTGGACCATTCTAATCAGCGCACTCTGTATTTACTGGAGCGATCGAGACGAAGCTGCAAAACGTCTGCAACCCGGCGTTAAAGGACTCTTCGATCGCGCACGCGAGAATGGATTCCTATGGTTCGCCATGGAGAGCGCCGAACTGCTAGCCCGCATTACTGAATCTAGCGATGACCCCAATGAAAGCGAAAAGTGGCAAACCATTGCAGACACGCTTCGAGACAGATCGAGCTACGAATCAGTTGTAGACCTAATCGCGCCCCAAGAAGCCTGGGAACAAAGCCTCGCCGCGCTAACAAATTTAACCGGAATCGTTCCGGCCAGCAGTGGTAGCAAAGCCTCCAGCCGGATCATTTGGACCCTCACGCCCATGGGAAAAAGCTACAGCCTCCAGCCTAAAGAACAAAGCCTCAGCGCCAAAGGCACTTGGAATAAAGGCCGCCCGATCGCTCTCAAACGCCTGCGCGGAACTCCCGACGAGATTTCCGCCCTCACCGCCCAAGATTTGCGAATCGCTACAACTTACATCAAAGCCGAGACCTACGGCTACTACAACAAGCCCGAATACCTCTGGGCCGACGACGCCATTCTAGGATTGGTTGGCCATCCCCTCGTTTTTTTTGAAGCCAATCCCAGCATCGCTATTGAAGTCGTCAAAGGCTTCCCCGAAATCTTAGTCAGCAAAATTAAAGGTGGCAAACTGGCGCTGTCCTTCTCGCCCAAGCTTCCGGCCTACGAAAATACGATCGTCACAAAAGAAACGCCCACCCGCATCAAAATCATTGAGATCACGCCCGATCATCGCCGCATCAATGAAATCTTAGGCTCCAAAAACAAACTCGAAGTCCCTGAAACCGCCAAAGATAAAGTCCTCGAAGCGATCGGCAGTATTTCCAGCCTTGTCACCGTCCAATCCGACATCGGCGGCGGCATGAGCAACGCCGAAGAAGTGCCGACCATCAGCACGCCCCACGTCCATCTGCTGCCGTCTGGCGAAGGACTACGACTTTCTATGCTAATTTCGCCCTTTGGCAACGGCGGCACCTACTATCGTCCTGGGGTCGGCGGTGAAACGGTCATTGCCGAAGTCGAAGGGAAGCGTCTCCAAACCACCCGCGACCTCAAAGCCGAAAAGCAGATGGCCCAGCTTGCCATAGCGGCCTGTCCAACGTTAGCGGAATGGGAAGAAATCCAGGGCGAATGGGTAATTGAAACCGCAGAAGCATCACTAGAACTGTTGCTCCAACTTCGTGAACTGGGCGATCGAGCGATCGTCGAGTGGCCCCAAGGCGAAAAAATGCGCGTGTCCAACAGCGCCGGATTTGACAATCTTCACATGAAGCTCAAGAGTCAGAATGAATGGTTCACGGCCAGCGGAGAACTGCGCCTACCCGACGGTTCAGTCATCGAGATGCAGAACCTGCTGCGATTGCTCAATCAATCCACCGGGCGTTTCATTTCTTTAGGTGACGGTGAATTTATTGCCCTCACCAATGAGTTCCGCCGCCGCCTTGAAGAACTGCGCGACTACTCCGAAAGCACCCGCGACGGTCTGCGGTTTAACAAGCTCACGGCACCGACTATTGAAGACTGGATTGACGACGTCGGGAGTTTAGAAGCCGACAAAGCCTGGAAAGAACAAATCGCCCGAATCCAAGAGCTGCGTGACTACCAACCCGAACTCCCCACCACGCTCCAAGCCGAATTGCGCGACTACCAAGTCGAAGGGTTCACCTGGCTTGCTCGCCTTGCAAAATGGGGCGTTGGGGCTTGTCTTGCTGATGACATGGGCCTTGGCAAAACCCTGCAAACTCTTGCACTGATGCTCGTTCGTGCGCCTCAAGGACCGACCTTAGCTATTGCCCCTACCTCTGTCTGTATGAACTGGCTCAGTGAAGCCCAAAAGTTTGCGCCCACTCTGAATCCTATTCAGTTCGGTTCCGGCAACCGCCAAAAGGTCTTGGATGAACTCAAACCGTTTGATCTGGTAGTCTGTAGTTACGGATTGCTCCAGCAGGAAGAAGTCGCTGAAATGCTGGCCAAAATTCAATGGCAAACCATTGTTCTAGACGAAGCCCAATCCATCAAGAACTTCGCCACCAAACGATCGCAAGCCGCCATGAATCTGCAAGGCGAATTCAAACTATTAACAACCGGAACTCCCATTGAGAATCACTTAGGTGAACTGTGGAATCTGTTTAGATTTATTAATCCTGGATTGCTAGGATCGCTCGATCAGTTCAATCAACGCTACGCTAACGCGATCGAAAAGGGACTGGATAAAAAAGTACGCGATCGGCTGCGAAAACTAATCCAACCCTTCATCCTCCGTCGCACCAAAACCCAAGTTTTGCAAGAGTTGCCGTCTCGTACCGAAATCGTACTCAACGCTGAACTAAGCAAAGAAGAGATGGTTTTCTACGAAGCCTTGCGCCGAGAAGTCATTGCCAAACTCGAAGAAAGCGAAGCCCCCGCCGGACAAAAACACCTGCAAGTTCTTGCCGAAATCATGCGTCTGCGCCGTGCCTGCTGCAACACCCAGCTAGTCAAACCCGAAATCGCTATTCCCAGCAGCAAACTTGAAGTCTTCGCCAACATCGTCACCGAACTCCTCGAAAACCACCATAAAGCCCTCGTCTTTAGCCAATTTGTCGATCACCTCTCGCTCATCCGTGCCTACCTCGACGAACAGGGCATCCGCTACCAATATCTTGACGGCAGCACCCCAATGAAAGACCGCAAAAAGCGCGTCGATGCCTTTCAATCCGGAGAAGGCGACATCTTCCTCATCAGCCTCAAAGCAGGCGGAACCGGACTCAACCTCACCGCCGCAGATTATGTTATTCACATGGATCCCTGGTGGAACCCTGCCGTAGAAGATCAAGCCTCCGATCGCGCCCACCGCATGGGCCAAAAACGCCCCGTCACCATCTACCGAATTGTGGCAAAAGACACGATCGAAGAAAAAATTGTCCAACTTCACCAACAAAAACGTGCTCTGGCCGATAGTCTGCTCGAAGGCACCGAAATGAGCGGCAAAATGAACACTAACGACCTGATCAAAATGATTCAAGAACGATAGTCAATCTGTTTCTTCACAAAACCATCGCTTCCGAAGGATAAAATTATAAATGTGATCCGGAATCCGCCTTTGATCCGCAGAATCATAGAGTGTGTGGATCAAAGGCGAGTCCTTAGAAATGTCCCCCCTCATTAGTTAGGGGTCATCGCGATGGGTTATGCATTCGGTCCCACATATCCGCCCACTTCACCCTATTTTCGGACTGTGTCAACGAACATGGCAGAACCCTCAGTCACCCGCTTGATGCCCCCGCCTGATGAGATCTCCTTCAGCACCCAACTACGCACCGCCCTAGCCGATCTCAAACAAACCCTCCACTATTTAGAGACCTCCTCCTCCCCTTCTCACAAACGCCTTCATCTCAACACCCTCACCGTCCAGCTCGACACTCTCGATGAACGACTCAATACTGCGATCGCCCTTTTACAGCCCACGGACCGCCGCTATCTCCCGTCGGTCCTTCTTCCAGACACCAGTCTCGAAGACATTCGATCGCTATTTATCGAAATCACGCAAACGCTGCAACAGGTTGAAGTCCATCAGTCGATCGGTAAAGCGATCGGTAAAGATCAGTAACAATTGGTCAGAAAGCGAGTGCCATAAAATAACTCAAGTACAATTTAGCCATTAGTTGCTATTACAACACTCAACCGCTAACAGAACTTATGGTGAGACCAAAAGAAACGATCGATCGGGGATTGGCATGGGCAATTTTTGTTGTGCGATTGCTACCCCGAGTCGGCGGACCCGGCGCATGGCTAACCGCTATAAAACGGTTGATTAATCTACTGCTTTCTCGTCGCGAGGACGTTCATCAAGCCGCAGCAACAGCCGATGGAGCCGCAAAGTTTGAACCGGGCCTTCAAGCGTTTTATGAAAGCCAAGACTTTCCTTTTTTAGCCCCACTTGAGGCACAGTGGGACGTTATTCATCAAGAACTTCTAGCCTTGCGCGGCGCTTACTTCATTGATTGGAGTGAACGCTATCTTTACAAAGAAGGCTGGACCACCTTTGGTCTGTATGCCTACGGGATTGCGATCGGAAAAAACTGTGCCCTGTGCCCCGAGACGACCAGACTCATTGAAGCCATCCCCAATCTCATGACCGCCGGGTTTTCCTCCCTTGCTCCCGGTACCCACATCACGCCGCACACGGGATACCCCGAGGGGGTTCTGCGCTGCCATTTAGGCTTAGTTGTCCCGGATGAAGACCCCGTGGTTTTGGCCCTGAGGTGTGGCGGGGAAGTGCGGACTTGGCAACCGGGAAAGTGTCTCGTTTTTGACGATACGCTCGAACATGAAGCTTGGAACCGAAGCGATCGAACCCGCGTGGTAATGATCCTCGACTTTACGCCCCCGCCTGGGTTAGTTACCGGCAGCGTCTAAGTCTTTAGCCATATCTAGATTCCACTCGCACGCTTGAAAAACATGGTTCAATCGTCCTAGCAACAGATTTAGATCCCCAATAGATTACGCAGGCGTTTCATAAACAGATCCTTCTGGGATAAGCTTGTAAAACTTCCAACCCTCGCCATTGGTCACGATTCCCATTGCGTCAATAGAATGATTAGCCTGCTGGTTTTTCCACTGACAGGCTTGCATTTCCACCAGACATTGAGCTAGACCTTGCTCAAAATCATCTTTCTCAGCCTCAATGATGCACAAAATTGGCGTATCTAAATAACGCTTCCGCTCTGCGATCAAATAATCGACATAGCCTGCTGCAACATCTCCTTCCAGTTGAGCACCCTTCCAGATTTTGAGGCGATCGCAGCGATTGATCGCCTCGTCACACAGTGCATCAATTAATAGCTTCCTCGATTCTTCATAGCCGTCTAAATCAAAATGACGTCTCAGTCAATACAGATGTTCGTGGAAGAAATCGCTGGGAGGTAAAACCTCAGCTTGAAGATTCCAAGGCAGAAGATCGTTCAGTCCCAATTGTTGAAAAGCTTCCTGGAGTTTGTATCCAGAAAACTTCTTCTTCTTCACTTTTTTGAACTATGACACTCTTCACCTCCATCACTACATTAGCCCTTCAAACGTGGCTGCGACCACTCGATGATCTTCGTCCTTTCGCAATAATAGCAGCGCTTCGCGTGCCCTACTATCGTCAAACATCCGCAGTCCCAGCACCACATTGGACCGCACCGACCACACCGGATCATTTACATGATTAAGCAACACCACAAGCGCGTCCTCTGCGTAAGGCGTCTCTAGCAACATCGGTAACTGCTCAATAGCCGTCGATCGCACTGCCGCTTCAGTTGAATTGGCCGCAATGGTCGCCACTTCTAGAAATTCCTGTGGACAGCACAAATCGGGCAGCGCCAGCACCACCGTCATCCGCGACAACCAGTGTTGGTCTTGATGAAAATGCTTCACTAGGTAAGGAACTGCCATAGGTCCAAACTTCGCCAATGCCCCCGCTGCCTCAGCCCGAATGTTTGAATCTGCATCGTCTTCCATGACTTCCACCAGCTTCGCAAATCCCGCATCCGATCGCTTATATCCCAACCCCATCATCACAAACGATCGAACAATCATTTCTGGATCCCCCGCCTGAGCCAACAAAATAGGAGCCGCGACTTCAGGCTCAACTTGCCGCAGCGCGGTCAAACCCCGCATCCGGAGCTGAGGGTCTTCACTGCTGAGGTTAAATCGGATTTCTTCGAGGGTCATGGCAGATGTTACGATTTGTTAAATTTCCTTCTCATACTAGCGCACCCCAGACTGAACTCGCCAAAGTCCGGCATAAACTCCGTTTTTATCCAGTAATTTTTCGTGAGTTCCTGCTTCAATCAAGGCTCCATGCTCCATCACGTAAATGCAATGGGCTTCACGAATGGTCGAAAGTCGATGGGCAATGGCGATGGTCGTTCGGTTTGCCGTAATGTGCAGGAGCGATCGTTGGATGGCGGCTTCGGTTTCGTTATCCACGGCTGATGTTGCTTCATCGAGGATCAGAATTGCGGGGTCTTTCAGAATCGCACGGGCTATTGCTAGTCGTTGCCTTTGACCGCCCGACAGCTTTTGGCCTCGTTCGCCGACCACGGTGTCGTAGCCTTGCGGTAAGCGTTTGATAAATTCATGAGATTCCGAGAGCTTAGCCGCTTGAATAATCTCATCTCGCGTCGCATCGAAGCTTCCGTAAGCAATGTTTTCGGCAACGCTACCATGGAACAAAAAGACATCCTGACTCACCCATCCGATACCACAACGCAGCGATCGCAAATCCAACGATCGAATATCCACACCGTCAAGCCGAATCTCACCCTGCTGCACCTCATAAAATCGCAGCAACAATTTCACGAGCGTACTCTTCCCAGAACCCGTCGAACCCACAATGCCAATGGTCTTTCCAGCCGGAACGGACAATGACAAATTCGTCAACACATTTTCGCGGCCCGGATAGGCAAATGTTACAGCATCAAACTGGACGTCACCTCTGACTGAGGCGCGATCGAGCACCCGTGTTCCCGTTGAAATAGCAACGGGTGTATCGAGCAATCCCATGACTCTTGACACTGACGCCATGGCCTTCTGGTACAAATCCATCGTCTGACCTAGGCGCGTAAACGGCCACAGCAAGCGCTGAATAATAAAGACCATAAACCCATAGGTGCCCACTTCAATCTGCCCGCTCGCCGCCGCTAGTCCACCTAAAAACAACGTCGCTGTGAATCCAATGAGAATCACAAACCGAATCAGAGGGACAAACGCTGCACTTAATGCGATCGCGCTGCCATTACTGGTCCGATAGGCATCGCTATCAACACGCACTCGATCGCGTTCATAGTCCTCAGCGGTGAAGCTTTTGATCGTTGCAATGCCTGATAAATTATTTGCAAGTCTTGCATTAACGTCACTCGCTTTCGATCGGACCTCCGCATACTTTGGCGCTAGTTTTTTTTGAAAGATAGTAGACCCGATCAAAATAAATGGAATAGGCAACATCGCCCAGTAGGACACTCCCGGAGCCAGCAAAATAAACGTCCCACCGACAAAGGTCACGGTCGTAATGAACTGCAAAATTTCATTTGCGCCTGAATCAAGAAACCGCTCCAACTGATTCACATCATCATTCAAAATAGACAATAGCCCGCCCGTACTCTGTTCCTCAAAGAAGCCCAGATCCAGCTCTTGTAAATGGCTGTAGGCGTCCAGCCTCAGTTCATGCTGCACCGTCTGCGCCAAGTCCCGCCACAACCGCTCAAACGCATACTCAAAAAGCGATTCCGCCCCCCAAATCACCAGCGTCAACACCGACAAAATCGCCAACTGCCCCCTCACCTCTGTCACGCCTAATCTCGCAATAAGCGATGTCTCAGGTTTCACGACGATATTTACTGCCATCCCGATCAAGTACGGCGGCGCGAGATCAAAAATCTTGTTCAAAACCGAACAAAGACTTGCCGCCCACACCTGTTTTCGATGGCGACGACCATAGCGCAATAAGCGATCGAGCGGATGATATTTTACAGCAGGTTTTCCAACGACGACAACCATGAATCCAAGACCTAGTGACGGTAAGTGGGTTTGAACTTACCACAAAACTCTCCCTATCCTAAGAGGGGTTTTAAGAAGTTGAAAGGAGGGATCAATTTTTGATACAACGCTTTAGAGCATGGCCTGAACGACTGTGATAGAAAGTAATAATGACTATTGCCTCCAAAAGTTAGATTGTCTTAATCGTTAGATCTGTCAGTAGAGAGACAGATGAATCTTTTTATTATTCTATCTTTGTTGTGTGTGAGGGTTAGTGCCATAGACCGTAGATTTACATAGAGCAGGAAAGTGAATTATGTCTATCACAATTGATGATACGAAGCGTACAGCGATCGCCTCCAAGCTTGCGGACATGAAAGAGGTCCAAAATCTATTGATTTCTAATGAGGAGAACCTCATTACGTCTTGTCATGATCAAGACATCCGCGATCGCCTCGGGAAAATGTTAGATGACGATCGAAAAAACTTAGGCGTACTAGATACCGTTTCTGTGCAGTATGGCGTGAAAAGTGAGCCAAAAGAGACTGTCACGATGATGGTAGAAAAGATGGAGGAGTTAATGAAAGGCGATGAGCTTTCCCTCTACGAAAAAACGTTTCAACACGAATTGCTCAAGCATCAGCAATTCATGTCAGGCGTTTTAGTTCACAAAGCTGCTCAGGTTGTTGGGGCAGATATTGAGGCTGCCATTACACCTCTTAATACAGTCAACTTCGAAAATCGTGCTCATGAAGAGCAATTGAAAGGCGTGCTTGAAGTTCTCGGAGTCCGTGAACTGACGGGTCAAGAAGCAAAGCAAGGTCTATGGGCGAGAGTTCAAGATGCTGTAGCTGCGCTTTCTGGTGTTGCAGGTAGTGTTGTAACACAGGCCAGTGACAAATCTGATATGAATATTCAAGATGTGCTTCGCTTGGATCATAACAAGATCAGCATGCTGTTTTCACAGATTAGAGACAGTAACGATCCACGTAAGTGTGAAGAGTACTTTGGGCAAATTTATAAGGATATGATGATTCACTCAAAGGCAGAAGAGCAAGTTGTTTATCCAGCCATACGCCCCTTCTATGGAGAGACGCAAGAACTCTACGATGAACAGGCTGAGATGAGCATTATGTTAAAAGACTTGAAGTCTTCAAATGCTTCAGATGGCGACTTTAAAGCGAAAATTGAGCGATTGAAAAATATGTTTTTAGATCATATTCGTCAAGAGGAAAGCACGATGATTTCGGCCATTAAAAACAACTGTAGTACTGAACAACAAGAACAGTTGGCAACGCAATTTAAGCAAGCAAAGAGCAAGCTTCAAGATCAACTTATGGCACAGGCTCACTAGTATTTAGGACTCTATTCTAGAAACCTAATATCATTACCCCATCGAATTACACGTTCGATGGGGTAATTTTTTCTGAGTATTGCTTTATCGGTGAGGGGATCTAATCTAATAGATGGGGAGGTCGATCGTCTAACCTCCTTTTATTTAAGCATTTCCATTTTGAAGCCTAAGTCTGGCGAGATGAGCCAAAGATGAGCCAACCATTCCCCTGGTCTTTGGTTACGATAGAGGAGTGGTCGATCGCTCCAATTGAATAGTGACACAGAGTGAATGGTTCTATGATGACGGTTCTTACAATGAAAGAGATTCTGACGGCGATCGCAATTGGAGTTGCGATCGGCAGCCTGATTGTGATTGCGATCGCGCTTGCTAGAAAGAACCAGAAGGTCAACAGCTTAGTGGATACCCAGGAGTATATCAATGCGATCGTGACGGTGCGCGTTCCGTTCAACCAAGAGACCCGAGGGAGTGTGTGGATTGAGCAGGCCGGACACCGGGTCGTAATGACCGCGCAGACCCGTGAGAAGAGCGAGTTTTTGCGGGGTGAGCAGGCGGTCGTGGTGGATGTCTATGACGGTAAAGTTTGGGTCAGTCATACTGACTCAATTTGGCCCTCATAATGGATTAAAGTCTATGCAGCTAAGTCAGTAGATTTCATCATTTTCCCAATTATTTTAAGGAATAGCAACCGATGACATTTTTACTCAAATCCGGGTTAACGCCCCTAAGCCCTGTGCGATCAAGCCAGATTCATACTGAACTTCCCCTTGCACAACTTCGACCCGTTTATCAAGAACCTGCTGAAACCAATTGGGTGGGGACGGCTTTTACTATTGGGATGCCGATCGCAGGCGTAGTGCTGACCGGAGCCGTTGCGACCTGGTTCCTGAAAGCATTTCTTTGCATTTGTAAGCCAAACGAAATTGTGGTTCTTGCGGGACGTAAGCACAAGACGAGTACGGGAAGAGAAGTCGGCTACCGGGTGCTAACTGGGGGAAGAGCCTTCCGAATTCCTGTTTTGGAAACCGTCCAGCGAATGGATGCGACAACGATTCCAATTCGCATCGAAGTTCGTAAAGCTTACGCAAAAGGAGGCACGCCGCTAAACATTCAAGCGATCGCAAACGTCAAGATTTCAACCGATCCAAATCTCGTTGGAAATGCGATCGAGCGATTCTTAGGGTGCAAACGAGAAGAACTAGCCCGAGTGGCTCAAGAAACGCTAGAGGGATATCTGCGGGGGGTCGTTGCAACGCTGACGCCAGAAGAAATCAACGAAGATCGTCTGCGGTTTGCCGAACAAATTGCTGTCGATGTCAGTCAGGATTTGGTGCAGTTAGGATTGCAGTTGGATACGCTAAAACTTCAAAGTGTCTCTGATGATATGGACTATCTACGATCGCTTGGACGACAACAGATTGCAATGATTTTGCGAGATGCTGAGATTGCTGAATCCAATGCCCTCACCGAAGCTGAACAAATCGAAGCCCAATGCGAAGAGTACTCCAGCGTTGCCCTCACTCAGAACCAAACGATCGTCCTAGAACAGGAAAACAACCTGCGGAAACTCAAGGCAAAACTAGAACAAACCGCCAAAACAGAAGAAGAAATTACGATCGCAGTGGCCAAAGAGAAAAGGGCAAAAGCTGAACAAGTGTTGCAGGCATTGCGGGCCAATTCAGAGCGTCTACGGTTGCAGGCCGATGAAGTGCTCCCAGCGGATGCCAAGCGCCAAGCGGCGGAGTATCAGGCCCGAGGGTTTGCAGCCACGGCGGAAGAAAATGCAAGGGCGGCAGCCTTGGTGAATGAGATGCTTTCGGAGGTCTGGAAGGAGTCTGGGGACCAGGCGGCAGAATTGTTTGTGATGCAGCAGTTGGATTTGATTCTGTCAGAGGCGGGACAGATTTCTAAACGGATTCATCTTAAGGGCGTCAATGTGATTGATAACGGCGATGGCAAAGCAGTGGCGAGTTTGATGAAGGTCTATCCGCAGATTATTTCTGAATACTTGCGATCGGTCGAGCAAATCTTAGGCGTCAAAATTGCGTAGCGTCAGACTGCATTATTTTTCTAATTCATTCTCTTTGATAAACCCTACCGTATTAACATCCATGGAACCTATCACATTCTCACTTGTACTGTTAGCATTAGCAGGATCAACGACAACGTTAGTGATCAAAAATCTGTACTATATCTGTCAACCCAGCGAAGTTCTTATCTTTGCAGGAACCCGATCGAACCTCGCAGGTGGAGGATCTGTGGGCTATCGGCTAGTGAAGGGCGGGAGTAGTATTCGGTTGCCTATTCTAGAAGAAACCTTCCGAATGGAATTGACCAATATGATCATTGAGCTACGGGTGTCTAATGCTTACTCAAAAGGGGGCATTCCCCTCACCGTCGAAGGCGTTGCAAATATCAAAATGGCAGGTGAAGAACCTATTATTCACAATGCGATCGAACGATTGCTCGGTAAAAGTCGTAAAGAAATCGAACAGCTTGCCAAGGAAACCTTAGAAGGTAATCTGCGCGGGATTTTGGCAAGTTTGACGCCGGAGCAAGTTAACGAAGATAAAGTGAAATTTGCTCGGAGCTTGTCTGAAGAAGCAGAACATGATTTAAATAGACTCGGTTTGGTGCTTGATAACTTGCAGATCAAAAACATCTCCGACGAGGTTCGATACCTAGATTCCATCGGTCGAAAACAGCAGGCTGACCTGTTCCGTGATGCCCGAATTGCCGAAGCCAAAACCCGATCGGAATCCTCCATTCAAGCCTCAGAAAACAATCGCGCAACCGCACTGCGCCGCATCGAACGGGACCTAGAAATTGCTAAAGCTGACGCCGATCGTCGAGTCAGAGATGCGCTCACAAAACGGAGTGCCGTGATTGCTGAAGTCGAATCGCTGGTTGCATCACAAGTGGCTAGGGTCCGGGCTGAAGTCGCAGTCCAGACTGAACGCATTAAGCAAGTCGAGCAACAGTTGCAGGCCGATGTTGTAGCGCCTGCCGAAGCAGGTTGCCAAAAGTCTATTGCCCTTGCCAAAGCCGAAGCTGCCCAAATCATCGAATCAGGCAAGGCCCAAGCTAACGGAATTCGATCGCTGTCCCAATCCTGGAACGCCGCCGGAAGTAACGCCCGCCAAATCTTCGTCCTCCAAAAGCTCGAACCTCTCCTAAAAACCCTGTCCGCTAGCATTCCTGAAGTCACCGTTCAAACCTTGACCGTCATCGATCCTCAAGAAGGAGCGACCGCAACTAAGGTAGCTGGTTTCTTAGAACAGTTAAAACAAACGACGGGCATTGATGCGATGAAAGTTCTCGATCGACATCTCTAACCCGTCAGAAGTTACACAAAATCTACAATTTGCCCTAGCGACTAAAGTCGCGGATACATAAACAAAACCCTAGCTAGTTAACTATAAAGCTCTCAATAGCGCGAGGCACAAATTCAATTGCTGGAACAGCCTCAACCGATCGACAGGTCTTCGAGACAATAGGATCATGACGCTCTCGATCGCCTGAGAGCCTGTAGAAATACGGAGTTTGGGACTTATAATAAATATCGGCTTGTAGCATTCATCCGAGTTGTCACTATGATTTCGATCACTCCCGTCCGAAGCTATTTATCACAATCTTGTCTTCTCCCTACATCCTTCAGCCGTCTTTGTATCGGTTTGGTCGTTAGTTTGGTCTCCAGTGTGATCAGTCTCACTGTCACAACGCCTTCAAGTGCGATCGCCAATGAAGTTCCTAAGCCCGCAAAAGAGGCGCTCCCTGCGGCCCAATCAGAAACCATCATGCTCGGTCGATTGCCCCGACATCACTATGTCGTCATAATTCCCGTGTCTACACTGATGCAAATGCCCCAAAAAACCATTGAGACCACCCCTCCATTCGTCCTTCTCCAAAAAATTCGTACGATCGCTCCCCAAGCCTTTCTCGCACGGCACTCTTTAGGTCAGTATATATACGTGGGGGGATTTGAGCAATTTGGACTTGCGCAGCGACAGCTTAGACAAATCCAGCCGAGTATTCCAAATGCCCGAATTGTATATTTCCCTTAAGAATCCAACCGTTTAGTTTTGTAGTAGAGCGCGCAAGAATGAATCTAGTCACCCGTCCAGTGACCCATCTAATGGTTAAGACCTTCTCACTGTCGGCAGCGCTATCCGTCGTGTCTTCCCTGATTCTGATATCTCCCACAGATAGCCGAACCATTCAGTTTCGGTTCAAGCGCTGGATTGATGTCCAATCCGTCAGCGGAAATGTGACCCTAATCAATCGAAATGGTCGAGAATCTGCGCGAGTCGGCCAGCGGCTCCAGAGCGTGGGGGATGGGATAGCGACGGGCGCTCAATCGTCTGCCACGCTCAACCTAGACAGCGGCATCGGAACCCTCCAAGTCAGCGAAAACTCCCAGTTCACCATCCAAGAAATCCAAAATAACGACGGCGGTGCCCAAACGAAGCTCAATGTTTCGCGGGGCCAAGTCCGTCTCAAACTTCGTACCTTCACCAATCCCAACTCTCGTCTAGAAATCTTCACCCCCGCCGGAGTGACAGGTGTACGGGGTACGGATTTTGGTGTCAGCATCCTGCCTAGCGGCAAAACAGGCGTCGCGACTCTCCGAGGCAAAGTCGCTGCCGCCGCCCAAGGCAAAACCGTCGAAATCGATCGAGGGTTCCAAAGCAGCATTACTCCCGGCAGTGCCCCCTTGCCGCCCGTCCCACTGCGAGATAACCCGAGTCTTGATATTCAAGTTTTCAGTAAAGAGGACAATGGCCAAGTCCACATTGTGGCGCAAACCGATGATATTAACCTCATCTCGATCGGTGAAAAAGTAATCGAACCTAATGCTCAAGGCATCGTGGATTTCCGCCTTTCTATCGGCGGCGATCGATCGGTCCAACTTCTGGTGACGACGCCACTAGGCAAGCAACAAAACTATCAAATTCTGGTGCCCTAGAATGCTCCACGACGCGCGAGTCTGACGATTCCGAGAAGGCTTCTACGATGGCTAGCGTACTCATACCTAATCAGTCAGAGTGCATTAGCTTCAATACTCTAAACTCATGCCCTGTTTAATGTTCAGAACTAAATAGCCCTGCCTAGAGAACTAACTGAAATTACCAATCCGACTGCCATTGCTTATAGAGGTCAGGACGCCTGTTGAGCGTGCGTTCATGCTGCTGATCTCTGCGCCATTTGGCGATCGCTTCATGGTTTCCGGACCGCAACACTTCAGGCACTTCCATATCCCGAAAAACAGGAGGACGGGTGTAATGTGGAAAGTCTAGTAAGCCATCTTCAAAGCTGTCATTTTGATGTGATTCTTCATTGCCTATTGTTCCGGGCATGAGACGAACAATCCCATTAATCAACGTCAGGGCCGGAATCTCTCCGCAGGTTAACACAAAATCCCCCAACGAAATCTCACGGGTCACAATGGTCATTACCCGTTCATCGACGCCTTCATAGTTGCCGCAGACCAACACAATTTGGTCATAGGTCAACAGCTCTTTGAATAACATATGCGTCATAGGCGTGCCTTGGGGCGTGAAATAAATTACTTCGCGCCTAGGCAAAACTGGCAAGGACTCGATCGCCGCAAACATCGGTTCTACTTTCATAACCATTCCCGCCCCGCCTCCGTAGGGCACATCGTCCACTTTGCGATGTTTGTCCGTAGTGAAGTCGCGGGGGTTGGTGAACTGCACCGAGGCCACATCGTTAGCAAGCGCTTTGCCAACGAGTCCGCACTCTAGAGGTGACGTAAAAAATTCGGGGAAGAGCGTAACAATATCAAAACGCATGGTAGGAGTTCATGGCAATAGTTCAAGAAATTTTAAAGGAGTTTGTGGCTTAGATGTACGGCGCAGACTTAAATCGTGCCAGCAAACCGTGTGATCAAACCGTACGATCGTCGTCAGATTTTTTAGAAGACATGCCTTCTTTAAATCCCTTGATGGTTTTGCCAAAGCTGCCGCCGAGTTCGGGTAACTTCTTCGGCCCAAAAATAACCACCGCCACCAGCAGTACAATAGCGACTTCAGTCCAGCCCAGATTGAACATAACGCATCTCCCTAATGGGGTTTAAAAGTCTATTTGACTATTGTACTCGGTTGTACTCAGTCCTTACCTGACGTGAGATTTAATCCGGGCGCTAATCGGTCCTGAAGACGGGACGTTTGTGGTAATGGCGAAGGTTGAGATAATCGCGCAAAATTCGATCGTGGTCAAAACACAGATCGGTGGGAATCTCCCAAACGTTCACGACTTTCGCCGCTTTAGCATCATCTCCCGCCTTGGGCAATCCCGTCGCTGTCGCAATATAAACCGCGCTGAGCGTATGCTGCCGCTCGTCGCGCGTAGGATCCGAGTACACTCCTAAGAGTTCCACGAGTTCAATCGCCAGCCCAACTTCTTCCATCGCCTCTCGTCTAGCCGCGACCTCTGCCGCCTCACCATAGTCAATGAAGCCTCCAGGAATGGCCCAGCCCAGGGGCTTGTAATGACGCTCGATCAAAATAATCGGTCGATCGGGCTGGTCTATGAGTTCAATAATGATATCCACCGCAACGTAGGGCGTTTTGAGGGGAGGTCTAAGCGTTTTTTCGGTCAAGACAGTTCTCCATGAAGATAAATTAGACGCCTATCAGACTTGGCTGATGCGGGGTTGAGTCAGGAAGTGAGGTGAGAGCGATCGGGTGGACCCGACGGTTCTATTTTGCAGCAGCGTTGTGAAGCCGCCAAGACCCCAGGCTCCGTTTGGAAAATCGTCTTGGGGAAAGAGTCGGTACGCCGAAAGGGGCAATCTAAAATATGTTCATTCTCGTCCAGAGAATACGTGCGAGTGGTGTAGAGCAAATAGCCTTGAGAAGCCACAAGATGGGACGCATTGGCCAAGAGACGACGCTGACATTTGGCGTATTTGGCGATGGTGACGGGATGAAAGCAACCCGGATTCAGCCGACCTCGCGCTAGAACAGATTGGGCGCTTGATGGTGCATCGACGATCACAAGGTCTGCCGTGCCAGGAATCACTTCCGCTAGCACCCCAGAATCGACACTCATCATGGCGGCTGGCGTAATGCCACAGCGGCATAGATGCCCGAGAAGCAGGAGGTGATGTTGACGAATAAGCGTATTGGCGAGGAGAAGTTTGGGCTGAAGCAGTTGCCATGCAAAAACACTGTTGCTGCCTGTTCCCGCGCACAGATCAAAGACTAACCCTGGACGATCGCCCAAACTCAATAACAACGAGGCCACAAACAGCGCTGTGAACTCAACCGAATCGTAGGCCCCCTGCTGAAATAGGAGATGCTTCTCAGGCGGCTGACCCGGTGCCAGCCGATCGACAAACTCGGGCTGCCAGTCCAACGTCTCGCGCAATTCAAATGCCTGCTGCTTCGGCTGACACCATAATAAACAGGCATCGCAAGGTCGAGGATGCACGAGTGCGCTGACAAACATCTCCCGTTCAGTGCGATCGGGAAATAGCTCTCGGGAGAGCTTCAACAGAAGATTAGATAGTTGAGCCATGGGAACAGGATTTGGCACTGATCTCATCTCCTATTGTCTCGTGTTTTGGACACGAGATCGGCAGGACAGACAACATTGCAAGGAAAAAATATAGTACATGTGCTCTATATTTTACTGCGATCGAATGACTGCGCGTTTTGGCTGGGAACGTTTTAGCTAGGATAAGTGGGCGAGGCGGTGAGCGAAAGTGAAACCTGTTGACTTACAGGTTTTGTCCCTTCGATCGGAGCAGGTGCGGCCATCTCATTGGGCAAGAAGATGCGGGCACTCGTTGCGACTAGAGCGAGGCCGAAGAGGAGGACGACGATCAGGGGTGCAATGTATTGACGAAAGAATGGCATGGTAATTTCTGGATAAATTCTATGAAACATATCATAACTTAATAGTCAAAGGATAGAGAGACTATTCGGTCACATGTGCCACTATCAGCAAAGTAGAAATTACTTTTGCTTCACTCTCAGACCAAAATCCCATCATTAATGCAGCTCTACGAGGAACCTCATATGGCCACTAAGATTGACATTACTAAAACATTGCCGAATGAGGGTTGGGGTGCGTTCTTTGACCAATTTTCTGATGGAAACCGTGGACGATATATTTCGATCGAAAGCATTGATGCTGAATTAGGTGATGAAGAACTTATTAAGAATGCACCCTTAATGGCCATGGTTTACGATCGTCCGGGCAAGGGGGATGATTTGGTCATTGAAGTGGGCAAACATGAAGTGACCTATGCCCACACAATAGATGCACCCACAGAGATTTCGACGGGACAGGATGCGTTGGGACAAATTGTAGTGATCTGCATTAACGATGCTTCTGGAACAAAGACATTGGTAAAGCTACAGGAGCATTGATTTAGTCATAGATTCATTCATGGATTCACTTGCAAAACTAGGATAATAGCCGATGAAAACAAATGCCTATGCTGCACAAAATGCGACTACGCCACTCTCCTATTTTAACATTCAACGTCGAGACGTCGGTCAGCATGACGTGCAGATCGAAATTCTTTATTGCGGCGTCTGCCATTCAGACTTGCACACGGTTCGCAACGAGTGGAAAGGTACGACCTACCCCTGTGTTCCCGGTCACGAAATCATTGGGCGCGTCGTCAAAACTGGACCCCACGTCCAAAAGTTTAAAGTTGATGAAGTAGTTGGGGTGGGCTGCATGGTCGATTCTTGCAGAACTTGCGCAAGCTGTGAAGAAGATCTCGAACAATTTTGTGATGCAACGACTTGGACCTTTAACTCTCCCGATCGAAAGCTCGGCGGCATAACCTTCGGCGGATACTCTGAGAGTATTGTGGTGGATGAAGCCTTTGTGTTGCACGTTCCGAAAAACTTAGATCTTGCCGCCGCCGCTCCATTGTTATGTGCCGGAATAACCACCTACTCGCCCCTGCGTCACCACAAAGTGAGTGAAGGCCAGAAAGTGGGAATAGTGGGACTTGGTGGACTTGGACACATGGGTGTGAAACTAGCAAAGGCCATGGGTGCAAAGGTCGTGGTTTTCACAACGTCGTCCAACAAAGTTGAAGATGCACTCAAACTTGGCGCAGATGAGGTAGTTAATTCTAAGAATCCAGACGAAATGAAAAAGCATCTCAATAGCTTCCATTTCATTCTAGATACGGTGTCTGCGCAACATGACATTAATGCCTACTTTGTTCTCTTGAAGCGTGATGGCAACCTAACTCAAGTGGGCGTCCCTGCTGATCCGCTTTCTGTTCAGGTGGGTAGTCTTATTTATGGTCGGCGAAATTTTAGTGGATCGCTGATTGGCGGAATTAAGGAAACCCAGGAAATGCTAGATTTCTGCGGTAAGCACAACATCACTGCTAATATTGAACTGATCCCTATTCAAGATGTCAATAAAGCTTACGATCGTCTAGTAAAAAGCGACGTAAAATATAGGTTTGTCATTGATATGGCCTCATTAAAACAGGCGTCATAAATCCCTATCTTTAATTTAAGGACATACTGTAATGACATTTACAGAAGAACTCAAAGCAACGGCTCAGTCTCTTGTTTCGATCGGCAAAGGGATCTTAGCAGCGGATGAAAGTTTGAATACTGAAAATCAGCGGTTTCAAAAGCTAGGAATTCCAGAAACGATTCAGATGCGCTGCGCGTGCCGCGAAATGTTATTCACGACTCCAGGGATTGGGGCCTATATTAGCGGGGTACTTTTGTTTGATGAAACGATTCGTCAAACAAACCGGGAAGGCACATTATTTACAACTATCCTGCAAAAATCCGGTATCGTTCCAGGCATAAAACTAGATAAAGGCACCGTCCCTTTAGCTGGAAGTATTAACGAACGCATCACAGAGGGTCTCGACGGACTTCGCGATCGCATTGCCGAATATTATCAGCTAGGCGCTCGTTTTGCAAAATGGCGAGCTGTCATTCGGATTAGCAAAACCACTCCTTCAAGACTTTGTATCGAAGCCAATGCAAATGCGATGGCCTGCTATGCAGCGCTATGTCAGGAAGGCGGATTAGTGCCTATTGTGGAACCAGAAGTGTTAATGGACGGACCTCATACTATTTCCCAAAGTCTTGAGGTTCATCATGCTGTCCTTCATGCGGTTTTTGATAAGCTTTCTCTGTACAAAGTTCACCTAGATCAGATGATTTTGAAACCTAGCATGGTGATTGCTGGGGTAGATTGTCCACAGCAATCTGGCATCGAAGCCGTTGCCCAAGCCACGGTTGAATGTTTGCGCGATCGGGTTCCAGCGAGTGTTCCGGGATGTGCGTTTTTATCGGGTGGACAAAGCGACGAGTTGGCAACGGCTCATCTCAATGCGATGAATCAGTTGTTTAGTCATGAGCTTCCTTGGGTTCTTACGTTTTCCTATGGTCGTGCCCTCCAGCAACTAGCCATGAAGACTTGGATGGGACAAGACACAAATGTTGTAGCAGCACAAAATGCATTGTTGCGTCGTGCTCAGTTTAATAGTTTGGCAGCGATCGGGCAATATAATCCCACCTTAGAAGACGGGTAATTTTAAACTTTTAAGCTTGCCTCTTCAAGCTTCTCAGGCTGACGATTGTGCGAGGAAAATCTCAATTGAGGCCCCCTTGTTTGGGCTTAGGTTGCTAGATTTTAAGGATCCAAGGTCTCTACTTCAAACTCGGTATATACCTTTGCTTGCTCTAAAACTAGCTCGATCGCTAAAGCTTGCATGTCCGGTGGATAACCATATTTTCGCAATAGGCGTTTAACCATGACTTTCATGCGGGCGCGGACGCTTTCTTTAAGATTCCAGTCGATCGCGGCGGTTTTGCGGATTTTGATGACGAGGGCGATCGCTAGGTCTCTAAGTTGGTCGTGTCCCATCACATCGCGGGCACTGTCGTTCTGGGCAAGGGCGTCGTAGAAGGCGATTTCGTAGGGTTCGAGTCCGAGTTCTTCGCCGCGTTGCTGGGCGGCTTGAACATCTTTTCCCATTCCAATCATTTCCTGGATGACTTCTGTGACGGTGATTGCCTGATTTTTGTAGCGACGAAGCGTATCTTCTAGCATTTCAGAGAGTTGGCGGCTGCGGACGATGTTGGTACGGCGTTGGGATTTGATTTCATCGCGCAATAGTTTTTTGAGCAGTTCGACCGCGAGGTTTTGATGCTCCATGCCTTCGACTTCTACGAGAAACTCATCGGAGAGGATGGAGAGATCGGGGTTCTTGATGCCTGCGTCGTCGAAAATATTGATTACCGTATCGGAAACAAGGGCTTGATCTACGACTTGGCGGATGGCGGTTTCGATGTCGGCGTTGCTGAGGTTGCCGTTGCTGGTTTCGAGTTTGCGGAGGCTGGCTTGGATGGCTTGGAAGAATGAGATTTCCTCGGCTTTGGCGATCGCTTCCGCATTATGAGCCGTTAGAGCATAGATTTTTGAAAGGGCGGTGACGGCATCGAGGAAACGGTCTTTGATTTGGGGGGTGGCAACGTGGTTGGTGGCGGATTTGAGCAGGTTGAGTTTTTCGCCTGTGGTGGCGGTGAAGTAGGGCTGATAGTTGAAGCCGGAAATAATGTTTTCGACGATTTCAAGTTTGGTTAGTAATAGTCCGATCGCAACGGTTTGATCTAGAGTTAGATCGCCTTTGCCACCGCTTTGGGAATAGAAATTCAGCGCTTCTTGAAGGGCATTTGCGACGCCGAGATAATCGACGATTAAGCCGCCTTGTTTCTCGAAATAAACGCGGTTAATCCGGGCGATCGCTTGCATGAGGTTATGCCCTTTCATCGGTTTGTCAATGTACATGGTGTGGAGACAGGGCGCATCAAATCCCGTGAGCCACATGTCGCAGACGATGACGAGTTCGAGTTCGTTGGTGGGATCTTTGAGGCGTTGGGCGAGGAGTTGTCGGTTTTTTTGGGTGGTGTGGTGGCGGACAAGGTTGCCTTCATCGGCGGCGCTGGCGGTCATGACGACTTTGAGTTTGCCGCTGTTGAGGTCGTTGCTGTGCCAGTCGGGGCGGAGTTTGATTAGGTTGTCGTAGAGGTTAGCGGCGATGCGGCGGCTGAGGGTGACGATGATGCCTTTGCCGCGATTGGTGATTTGGCGTTGCTCGAAGTGGGTGATGATGTCGAGTGCGATCGTTTCTAATCGTTGAGTTGAACCGATGATCGATTCGATTTGGGTCTCTTGGGCTTTTGCTTTTTGGGTGATGCTGAGATCTTCAAAGCTGAGATCGTCTTCGAGTTCATTTAGGAGTGCGCGGCCTTGTTCATTGAGATCGACTTTGACGAGGCGGCTTTCGTAGTAAATGGGAACGGTTGCGCCGTCTTTCACGGCTTGGGAGATGTCGTAGATGTCGATGTATTTGCCGAAGATTTCAGGGGTATTTTTGTCAATTTGTTCGATCGGGGTTCCGGTGAAGCCGATGAAGGTGGCGTTGGGGAGGGCATCGCGGATGTATTTGGCGAATCCGTAGCGGGTTTGTTTGCCGACGATCGTGCCGTCTGCGTCTTTGAGGGTGACTTGTTTGGCTTTGAACCCGTATTGGCTGCGGTGGGCTTCGTCGGCGAGAACGACGATGTTGGTGCGATCGCTTATTTGGGGATAAAGTGTTTCGTTGTCTTGGGGTGAGAATTTTTGGACGGTGGTGAAGATGATGCCGCCGGAGTTGACGTTGAGGAGTTCGCGGGCTGCGTTGCGATCGATCGCTTGTTGGGGGGCTTGGCGGAGGAGTTGGCGACAGCCGGAGAAGGTGTCGAACAGTTGGTCATCGAGGTCGTTGCGATCGGTGAGGATGACGAGGGTGGGGTTGTTGAGTTTGAGGACGAGTTTGCCGCTGAGGAAGACCATGGAGAGGGATTTTCCGCTGCCTTGGGTGTGCCAGACAACGCCGCCTTGATGATGGGTTGTTGTGGCGGCGATGACGTTTTCGAGGGCTTTGTTGACGGCGTAGTACTGGTGATAGGCGGCGAGTTTTTTTTGAGTTTTGAGGGTGATGATGTTGGTTTTGGGGTCTTCGGTTTTGATTTTTTCAAAGACGGTGAAGTGCCGGATCAGGTCCAGAAGGGTGTGCTTGTTGAACATTCCTTGGGTGAGGATTTCGAGTTCATTGGTGTCGGGATTGTTGTCGATGTCGCCGTTGGGAAGTTGGCGTTTCCATTGGCTGAAGCGGCTGTAGTCGGCAGAAAGGGAGCCGCAACGGGCGGAGATTCCGTCGGAGATGATTAGGAGTGCATTGTAGGTGAAGAGGCTCGGGATGTCGCGTTTGTAGGTTTGGATTTGATTGTAGGCGGCTTGGAGGTTGGCTTTGGCGGCGGCGGCGTTTTTGAGTTCGATCGTAACGATCGGTATTCCGTTGATGAAGAGAATGATATCGGGAATGCGTTTCTGATTGTCTTCAACAATTGTGAGCTGATTCACGGCTAGAAAGTCATTGTTGTCTGGAGTGTCCCAGTCGATGAGCCAGAGTTGTTCGCCTTTGGTTTCGCCGCCATGCTGGTATTCGACGGTGATGCCTTCGGTGAGGTAGCGGTGGAAGGTTTCGTTGTTGCTAATGAGATCGGGGCTATTGATGTTTTGGAGTTCGCGTTGGGCTTGGGTGCGGGCTTCGGCGGGAATGTGGGGATTGAGCCGATCGATCGCCCGTTTCAGTCGGGTTTTTAGGAGGACTTCGCTGTAGCTGGTGCGATCGGGTCCGAAGTCTCCGTAGGAAGCGGTGATATCTTTGGCGGTCCAGGATGCGGAGGACGGGTCTTCTTCGTAGTGAGGGGCGAGGGTTTCGCCGCTTTTGTAGCTGTAGCCGAGTGCGTTGAGCAGTTCGAGGTTGTAGTGTTCGATTTGATCTTCGGTGATGGACTTTGGCATGGGTAGAGTGAGAAGTCGGGGTGACTTCATTATGCCCAGTGGAGAAGAATAGTTG
>ENA-OFCD01000359-OFCD01000359.1-metagenomes-genome-assembly--contig:-NODE-359-length-30424-cov-4.807172_pt1 | contig 30424 bp, 26 predicted proteins | sample MGYA00153392_OFCD01 | MGnify analysis MGYA00153392
CTCGTCTTCATTCCTTCGAGCGGAACATACCAGCCCGGAACGTTGACGAACACGTCGTTTGGCAAAAGCACGACGACGGGTGTCGACGTCCAATATACGTTGCCGGATAAGCCGGTGGGTTTCACGGGTTTCCTCTCCGTTTCGTATGTGAATGAATTCTCCAACACGCCGCCGTCCTCTGATAATCCGTACGCGCAAGATCTACAGCCGATCATTCTGCCTGCATCCCTCGCTGCCGGCAACGTCTACAAGGTCGGCTTCGTGAGCCCACTCGTCTCGCGACTCGGCATCTCGTATCGCTCGAAGGGCGGCCTGCGGATCAATCCGGTTATCACGCTCAACAACGGCTATCCCTACGGCGCGGGACTCCTGACGCCGACGATCTATCAGGGTACCGGGATCAACGTCCCCAATACGAACTTCACGGATCAATTCGGACCGGGCGGCACGTCGCAATATGTGGATCCGGCGAATCCGGGTTCGATCTTCAAACCGAACGTTGCGGCAACGCGCGGGACGTCGGAGAAACCGTCGGGCGGCGGGAATCTGAGTCGACCGCAACTCACGGGCGATCTCACGCTCGAATTCACGAGGCCAAAATCGCGTGTGACGTTTGGCGCACAGGTGCTCGATCTGTTTAACAATGCGTATTACCAAGTTCCGTCGATCAACGGGAATTACTATCCGGTCACGACCGGTATCGGCGGCCCGCTCACGGGGCAGAGTGCGAGCGGCGCGACGACGCCGACGCTCGCACCGCTCGTCGCGCGCGCGAATAGTCCGTACGGCGCCTACACCGTCTCGCCGGTGACGGGTATCAACGCACCGCTACCGACGAGTTTCCGTCTCTACATGCAAGTTGGGCTCTAATTCCATGATGAAACTTCCATCACGTCTGGCCATCATCGCGATCGGCGCGCTCGTTACGGGCTGCAGCGGATCGGCAAATCAAACGAGCACCATCCCGAAAGTAACGTCGTTCGATCCGGTCGCGGGCTCGACGTTGCAATTCGCCGTCGGTACGGCCAATATCGCGGGTACCGTCGGCCTCAACACACTCGCTACGTTGCGTCAAAACAGCGGTGCTGCGGCGGGTGCGAGCGTCCTCTCGAACGCGCCGTCGATTCTGGGGCCGAGCGGCTTCGTCGTTCCGAGTGCCGCGGATGCGTATGGCGATGCGGGCACGGCAAGCATCACGGGCATGCTGCAGACGAGCTTGGTCACCACGCCACCGACGTCGACGTTTGATCCCGCGATGGGTCCCGCGTCGATTGTTTCGTCCTACGGCATCTTGCCCGCTGCGGTGAACAACTCCAATACGACCCCGAACTTAATTCCGGCAGCGTTACCGTATTACGTTTCGGCGAACGCGTTGCTTTCGGCGCCGCTTGAATACATCGGTGGGCCGCCGGCATTCACGCCTCCGGGCCACACCTCGGCGCAAGACGGGACATTCCCGGGTGCCCCCGGCGCCTACCCTGGCTACACGCTCGGTTTCGTCGACTTTCAGGCGACGCCGGTCTCGGGCAGTTACGGTCTCAACGTCGTCATTCCGACGGGCATCGATTCCTCGGGTAAGTCGGGCTTCGCGACGAAATCGGCGACGGCCACGCTCAACGCGGGGACCGTTCTCGCAGCATGGTCGATAGCGCCGACGTTCGCGCCCGATGGTGCGGGCGGCGGTACCATCACGCTCAACTTCACGGGCGGTGCGGGCATCACCGAAGAGTTCGTCGAGCTCGTCAACACCGGTGGCTCAGCGGCGCCGTGTCAGAGCGTCGGTAAAGCACCTTATTATTATACGTTCCAAGTCGCGCCGGGTGCGGCGACGGTCGTCGTCCCCGATACGATCGGAGCCGCTGCACCAGGGAAGCCACAGCCGCGAACGCTCTGTGCTGGCGACGGATACGCGGTTTATGGATTCGCCGTCGACTTTCCACTCGTGGAATCGGCGTTTCCGAATTCAGCCGGTAAGGTCGCGCCGACCATTGTGGGCGCGGGCGGCCAAGTCGATGTGACGACGTCCCTTGCGTCGACCGGTACTTCGACGTAACGCTTTTGTTCTTGTGTTTCGCGCGCCCGGTCGCCACACGAACAGGTGTGCGAAACGGGCGCGAGAACGCTACGGCGTAATGGCACGTGTCCGCCGAAAGGCTCGTGCGACGACGCACACGCGGCTGAATCTCGAGATCGCTGGGATCGCGGCATTCGGTATCGCGTTGTTGCTTGGGATCGCGCTCTCCGCACCATCGCACTCGGGCGCACTCGGTGCCGGTGTTTCGCATGCGTTGGTCGCCGCGTTCGGCGGCGCGGCGTGGCTCGTCCCGATCGTCGTTGCGATCATCGGCGGCATCGTTTTTCTCGAAATCAACGTGCCGCGAATGATCGGTACGCTCGGCTTCGCATCGGTCTGCTATTTCTTCATCGCCGATGCACTCTATGCGGCGCGCGGCGGCGCACTCGGTCGCATCTTCCACGGTGGCCTCGTGGCACTCGTCGGGCCCATCGGTGCATACGTCGTCCTCGGGCTACTTGCGGTCGCGATCGCGGTATGGATCACGAACGTCTCGGTCAAGCGTGTGATCGGTCTCGGGATCGTCACTTTCGCGCGCGTGCGCGCGGTCATCGTGGAGATGCTTGGTGCCGCGCGTGCGAAGCGCGCGGCCGTGCCCGCAGTCGCACTGCCGCCGGGGCCGACGACGCTTCGTGAAGCCTTCAAACTGCCCGATGCCCTTCCGAAGCCACGCAAGATGCCGCTGGCGAAGCCTTCAACGGAAACGCCGACGATTGTCGGCATACCGGCAACGCCGATCATCGATGTCGTACCCGCATCCGAACCCGTCGACGTCACGCCGAACTCGCACGCGCTCGTGCCGCTCGTAACGCTCGCGCCAATCGCACCGATCGATGCGAGGGCGTTCATCAAAGACGATGGCTCGCAACGGACGGTCACACCATCCGTGATGGTCGACGACCGCGATGACGAGATCGTGGGCGACGTGGATGCCGAGGACGACGAGAACGACGATGCGCGACCGCCCGCGCCCGCGTTCGTACTCGACGGACGGACGGGCGCGATGGTCGCACCGAGCGTTGGTGTGGGTCTCGGATTCGCGTCAAACGTCGGCGCCAAACGGCGTAATTATACCCTGCCCGATCTGGCACTCTTCGATCCGCCGCAGACGCAAGTCGTCGACGAATCGTATCGCTCGCAGCTGCTCGAAGATACGCTCGCGTCGTTCGGCGTCGGCGCGAAGGTGATCCATACGGAGCGCGGCCCATCGATCACGCGCTACGAATTACGTCCCGAGCGCGGCGTGAAGATCTCGCGGATTTCCTCACTCGCCGACGATATCGCCCTCGCGCTCGCAGCGACGTCGGTGCGCATCGAAGCGCCGATCCCCGGCAAATCGGCGATCGGCGTCGAGGTGCCCAATGCCGTCACGTCGGTCGTCGCGATCAGCGAGATCCTTCAGGCCTTGCCCAATCGCGGAACCGTCCCGCCGCTCAACATGGCACTGGGCAAAGATATTACGGGCCGCCCCGTTTTCGGCGATCTCGGTAAGATGCCGCATCTGCTCGTGGCAGGCGCGACGGGGAGTGGGAAGAGCGTCTGCCTCAACGGCATTATCGCATCGCTCCTCGTGAGCGCGACGCCGGATGAAGTGCAGATGCTCTTCATCGATCCCAAGCGCGTCGAACTTACGATCTACAACGGCATCCCACATCTCATCAAGCCCGCGATCACCGATGCGAAACTCGCGGCGGGCGCTCTGCTCGAAATGACGCGCGAGATGGATTCGCGCTACGAGCGCTTCGCCAAAGCCGGTGTGCGCAAAATCGAAGAATATAACCTCAAATACCCGGATGAGAAGCTCCCGTTCATCGTCATCGTGATCGACGAACTCGCCGATCTCATGCTCATCGCGCCTGCCAAAGTGGAGACGACGATCTGTCGCCTCGCGCAACTCGCGCGCGCGACCGGCATCCATCTCATCGTCGCCACGCAGCGGCCATCTGTCGACGTCATCACGGGTATCATCAAAGCGAATATTCCCTCACGCATCGCCTTCGCCGTGAGTTCGCAGATCGATTCGCGCACGATCCTGGACATGGGCGGCGCGGAACGCCTCCTCGGTCGCGGCGATATGCTCTACTTACCGATCGACGCGCCCAAACCCAAACGCGCGCAGGGCGCTCTCATCACGGGTGCCGAGGTGACGCGGCTCGTCGAGTTCTGGGCCGCGCAAGCGCGCCCGGATAACATGCTCGACGTCGATATCACGCCGATCGAAGAAGACGAAAAGGGCAACGATCGAAAGCTCGATCCGTTCCTCTTCGAAGCCGCGAAGTTCGTCATCGATTCGAAAGGTCCCAAGAGCGAGGCAGCCACGGCACAAGTGCAACAGCGCTTTAGCATCGGACACCCGCGCGCCGTACGCATTATGAACCAGCTCGAAACGTTCCGGGTCGTCGGCCCGAACGAAGGGACGAAGCCGCGGCAGGTGACGATGGGGTACGCCGAACTCGAAACGATCGCCGAGAGCATGGGTCGCTCGGAGCAAACGGATCTCTTCGCAAGCAATTGACGCGGGGCGCCGATTCCCGTTTCGGCTCGCGTTCGGGGGCGTGGCGTTCGTGGCGTTTTTTGCGATTGGTGCGTCGGTCTCGCACGCACCACCGAGCGCTTTCGATACGCTCGTTTCGGGCGAGAGCGGTCGGTTCGCCGACCTCGCGCTGGCCTTCACACATGCGGGGCTCTTCGTCCCCTACGTGGTGCTCTGTGCGGCGGGGCTCGTGCTCGGTGTGCTTGTCAGGCGTTGGCTCGCTGCGGCCCTGGTCGAGATCAATCTTATGCTCGTGGTATGGCGCGTGAACGACGCGTTTAAGGGATATTTCCATCGGCCTCGGCCGGCGTGGTGGTATCGGGAACTCGAGACGTCGTACGCCTATGCGAGCGGCCACGCCGCGCTTTCGCTCACGTTTTACGGATTTGCGGCCTATGTCATCGCGCGGTCGGCGTTGCCATCGTTTGTCAAACGGGTCGCGATCGTTACGTGCGGGATCATGGTCATCGGCATCGGCTGGTCGCGGCTCGCGCTCGGAGCACACTACCCGACCGACCTCATTGGCGGGTATCTCCTTGCGGTAGCCGGGCTGTGCGCGGCAACGAGTATCTACGATCGGATCGAGCTCGAGATCCGTCCCCCGCTTCAAGCGACAAAAGTCGACAGCCCGCGCGACGGGGAAGTCGTTGTAACGCTTCCGTCTGGGCGCTAGTCTAAGATCCGTTATGGCGTATGTGACCGACCCCGCCCTCATCGACATCGAGCGTAAGATTGACGACGGCGTGTCGCTCTCGCGGGAGGACGGCGTCACGCTGCTCTCGACACCCGACCTCCACACGCTCGGGCGTTTGGCGAAAGCTGCCAAAGAGCGCAAGAGCGGCAACAAAGTCTTCTACGTCCTCAACCGCTATATCAACTCGACCAACGTCTGTTATGCGAACTGCAAGTTCTGTTCGTTTGCCGTCGATGAATTCAAAGAAAAAGACCGGCTCGTCCGCATGCCCGCAGACGAAGTCTTTGCGAAGGCGATGGAGACGGGCCCGAACTTTAACCAGGTCCACATCGTCGGCGGCCACGATCCCAAGCAACTCTCGCTGGACTACTGGATCCCGCTGATGCGCCGTTTTAAGGAGGCGCTGCCGCACGTCCAGCTCTCGCTCTTCACGGCAGCCGAGATCGACTACATGGCGCGCCGTCACCGGCTCTCATACGACGATATCCTCGGCAGTTTGCGCGAAGCGGGCCTCGATAACATCAACGGCGGCGGTGCGGAAGTTTTTAGCGAGCGGTTCCGCAAGCTCGTTTGCCCGAACAAAGTCGACGCGGCACATTGGCTCGAGGTGCACGAGGTCGCGCACCGCCATGGCATCGCATCGAATGCGACGATGCTCTACGGCACGGTTGAAACGCTCGAAGAGCGCGCCGAGCACTTCGTGATGTTGCGCGAATCGCAGAAGCGTTCGCCCGGCTTCAACGCGTTCATCCCCCTAGCTTTTCACCCCGATGGTAACGAACTCAACGATTGCGGACCGACGACGGGTCTCGACGATATCCGCATGTTCGCAACCGCGCGTCTGATGCTCGACAACTTCGACCACATCAAGGCGTATTGGATGATTCAGGGGTTGAAGGTCTGTCAGGCCGCGCTCCAATTTGGTGCCGACGATATGGACGGCACGCACGGCTCGACCGATGAAGAGCGCATCTATCACGCGGCGGGCACGTCGTCCGGGCAATACGTCGACGACCGCGAGTTCCGTCGCCTCATCGAGGAAGCGGGCTACCTCGCGGTGCGTCGTAACTCGACGTACGAGGAATTCGCGCACGACTGGACCCCGCCCGCAGCCGAGCGCGAAACCGTCGGCGCTCCCGGAGCGTAAGGACCGACATGTTGCGCTCGGGGCGGATCATCTATACGAACGATCTGCCGATTTATACCGCCTTCGACTCTGGAGTCGTGCGGTATCCTGGCGCCCTCGTGGCCGATATACCGACCAATCTCAATGCGATGTTGCTCGACGGGAGGCTCGACCTCTCGCCGATCAGTGCGTTTGCGTGGGCCAAGCACGCCGACTCGCTCGCGCTTCTGCCCGATCTCTGCATCGGTGCTCGTAACGACGTCTGGTCGGTCGTTTGCGTGAGTCGCGTACCACTTGCCGAACTCGACAACGTCGAGATTGCGGTGACACGCGAATCGGCGAGCGGTCGCAACCTCCTACGGATCTTACTCGAACGCCGCTACGGCGTCCGCGCGAATTTTGTCGAACATCCCGATCCCTTCGCCGTCGCGGCGCAGGGCAAACCTGCGCTCCTCATTGGGGATCGGGCGATCGACGCGTCGCTGACATTCGCGCCCGCAAACGTGCGCGATCTCGGCTCCGAGTGGCATGCGTGGACGGGCCTCGACATGGTTTTCGCCGTATGGGCCGTCCGTCGTAACGTGCTGACCATGCATGGCGACGAGGTTGCGGGCGCGATGGATGCGCTCGTCGTCGCACGGCAATGGGGCATCGAACATCGGGACGCCGTCGTCGCGGCTGCGCAAGCGACGTATCCGCGGCACGCGGGCTACTACGCCGCCTATTACGATACACTTAATTTCGTCTTCGACGCGCCGGCCCGAGCGGGCCTCAAGCGCTACGTCGAAGAGCTCTTCGCGCTCGGTGCGATCCCGCGCGTACCGTCGGTCGAACCGGAGGTCTTGGTTGTCTCTCGCTAATCTGCTCGATAAAGCCGCAACCGGCGGCCGCCTCTCCTTCGATGAAGGCGTGCGTCTCTACAAGGACGCACCGCTGCACGAACTCGGTGCCGCGGCGAACCACCGTCGTTTCGCGATGTACCCGACGCGCGACGTGACGTACGTCATCGATACGACGATCAACTACACGAACGTGTGCAACGTCCACTGCACGTTCTGCGCGTTCTTTCGCCCGGAAAAACACGGCGAAGGCTATACGATGTCGCACGACGAGGTGCTCTCGCGCGTGAAGTTCGCAGCGGACCAAGGCGCGACGCAGATCATGATTCAGGGCGGCGTCAATCCGGAGATCCGTATCGAGTGGTTCGAAGCGCTCTTCAATCGCGTGCGCGTCGAATATCCGCACGTCGACATCCACTCGCTCTCCGTCTCGGAGATCAACGGCCTCTCCAAAGTCGAAGGCATGACGCCCACGGCCGTGCTCGAGCGCCTTATGGCTGCCGGCCTCAAATCGTTGCCGGGTGCCGGTGCCGAGATTTTGGTCGAACGTGTGCGCAAGCGCATCAGCGCGCGCAAGATCAAGCCCGACGAATGGCTCGGCATCATGCGCGACGCGCAAAAGCTCGGCATGCCGACGACGGCGACGATGATGTTCGGATCGATCGAAACGCTCGAAGAACGCATCGAACACCTCAATGTCATGCGCGATCTGCAAGACGAAACGCACGGCTTCACCGCGTTCATTCCGTGGTATTACGTGCCGTTCAAGACGCCGCTGCGCGGTCAGGAATCGACCGGCCTCGATTACTTACGCGTGCTCGCGATCTCGCGGCTGTATCTCGATAACTTCGCGCATCTGCAAGCGTCGTGGCTCACGCCCGGGCTCAAGATGGGCCAACTCGCGCTCTTCTACGGCTGCGATGACATGGGAGGCACGATCCTCGAAGAACGCGTCGTCACGCTCGCGGGCTCCACGAACGTAGCGACGCGCAAGCAACTGGAGGAGCTGGTGATCTCCGCTGGATTCAATCCGATCGTGCGCGATACGTATTGGAATTTACGTCCCGAGATGGCGCTCGCAACGGCCTGACGTCTTCGTCTCGCGCTAAACGGCTTCGCGGATCGTCGCGGCGCCGAGCACTTCGGTCGAATGCGCGCCGTAGAGCGCGACGAGCTGGCCCGGTGCGATCGCGCGTTCCGGCTTCTCGAAGCGCAGGTGTAGGTCGCCGTTCTCCGCATCGATGGAGGCGACAGCGAATCCGAGCGGCGCCCGATAACGCGTCATCGCGCGGACGCGGATCTGGCCGTGTTCGAAGTGTTCGGGTCGGATCAGGTTCACTTCGTTTGCCAGTAAACCAAATGCATCGAGTTCTTCCTCGCGGCCGATCACGATCGTGTTCGTGCGTGGATCGATTCGCGTGACGTAGCGTGGGCCGTCGTTAAAATGCGTAGCCGGTAAGCCACGGCGTTGGCCGACCGTGAACGCCGAGATCCCGTCGTGCGATCCGATTCGCTCGCCTTGCGTCGTGACGATGGCGCCCGCGGCGACCGGCATCGCGCTTCGCGCGAGCACGTCGCGGTAGTCGCCGCCCTCGACGAAGCAGATGTCTTGCGAATCCGGCTTCTCGGCGACCGAGAGCCCGAAGCGAAGCGCTTCCGCACGCGTCTGCTCTTTCGTGAGATCGCCGAGTGGAAGGAGAAGCCCCGCGAGTTGGGCCGACCCGAGTTGGGCGAGAGCGTACGACTGATCTTTCGCCGCATCGTCGCCGGCGAAGAGATGCGGGCCATCATCGCCGTGAACGAGCCGCGCGTAATGGCCCGTCGCGACGAATGTCGCACCGATGCGATCGGCAAACTTGCGTAACGTTCCGAGCTTCACGAAATTATTACAGCTCACGCATGGATTGGGCGTCCGGCCGTTGTGATAATCGTCGACGAATCGCGCGACGACGGTCGTGCGGAACGCCTCTTCGAAATCCAAGACGTAATGCGGGATGCCGATCGTCGCGGCACTGCGGCGCGCGTCGTCGAAGTCTTCCGCGCCGCAACACGATTTTGCCGCCGCGGGCTTCGTTTGGGCGTACATCTTCATCGTGACGCCGACGACGTCGTATCCGGCTTCGTGTAAGAGGGCGGCGGCAACCGCCGAATCGACCCCGCCGCTCATCGCGGCGACGACGCGCGTTCCCCGCTTCACTTCATCTAACGTAGGCATTGCATCAAAGGATAACCTATCGGCGGCGCAAACTCAAAGCGCCATGCCAGGACTCGGGGATGAGTTTCGCGTTGCTCGAGAAGCGCGCCATCTCTCGTTGTCGGATGTGTCCGATCAAATCCACATTCGCTCGATCTACCTCGACGCGATCGAAAAGGACGACCCGTCCTTCGCAGCTCCGGTCTACGTCAAAGGTTTCATTCGCACGTACGCGCGCTTTCTCGGGCTCGATTCCGAGGCGGCGGTCGCGCAATTCAACGCGACGGCCGCAACGAGCGGAACGAAACCACACGAGCCCGTGTCGGTCTCGTCGCTCCCGACGCGCCGCAAGCCAACGCCGTGGCTCGGGGTCGCGGCGCTTGCAGCGATCCTGCTCGTCGCGTTCGTCGGGTACAAATATTTCGAATTCCAGCAGAAAGATGGCGGCGCTTCGGCGACGGTCGCTGTCGCCTCGGCGGCTCCATCGGGAATGGCGAGTGGCGTTGCGACGGCTGCTCCGACTCCGAAGGCAACTGCGGCGCCAAAGCAAACGCTCGAGGTCCGCGTGACGGCCGATTCGTGGATGTCGGTGAAGATCGATGGAGCGGGCGTGCTCGAGGGGATCGTCAAGGCCGGAACGGTCAAAAATTTTCACGGCAAGAACGCGGTCGTACGTGCGGGTAACGCCGGTGGCGTGGACCTTACGGTTAACGGCAAGGCGCTCGGCAAGATGGGCAACTCCGGAGACGTGGTCGAGCGCCGTGTAACGCTCACCGAGGAATAGATGGCTGATTTTTCATTCGACGTCGTTTCGAAGATCGACGTGCAAGAACTCGACAACGCGCTCAATCAGACGCGTAAAGAGATCGATGGCCGGTTCGATTTCAAAAATTCGAAGACGACGATCGATAATACCGACAAAGACATTACGATCACGACCGACGATGAACTCAAGCTGCGTAACATTATCGACGTCTTGCAGAGCCGCGCCAACAAGCGCGGAATCTCGCTCAAGACCTTCGAGATGGGCACGGTCGAACCGGCTGCCGGAAACGCGGTGCGGCAAGTGATCACGCTGCGTAGCGGCATCGCCAAAGACAAGGCCAAGATCGTGACCGAAGCGATCAAAGGCGCCAAACTCAAGGTGACGGCACAGTTCCAAGACGAGCAAGTGCGTGTCTCGAGCAAGAGCAAGGACGACCTCCAAAAGGCGCAAGCGCTCGTGAAAGCCCTCGAAATCGACGTCCCCCTCCAGTTTACGAACTATCGCTAAAAGTTCCGCGCACGGAACCCGGCGGGCCTACTGCGCCCGTTCGCCGAACGCAGGCGGGCTGTGTCAGCTCTACAGAACCGTGTCGCTTTCGTCTCGCTTGGATGTGCGAAGAATCTCGTCGATTCCGAGGTGATGATCGCGAAGCTCGGCCAAGCCGGTTGGGAACTCGTTCCCGAAGCCGCCGAGGCCGATGCCGTCGTCATCAACACGTGTGCGTTTATCGACGCGGCGAAGGCGGAATCTACCGATACCATCCTGCAGCACGCGCACGAGAAGAAGCCGGGCCAGCAACTCATCGTTGCCGGATGTCTCTCGCAACGTTTCGGCGAGGAGTTACGCTCGCTGATCCCCGAGATCGACGGCGTCGTCGGTACGGGCGCATATGCGTCGATCGTGGAGGTGCTCGATGAAGCACGCGCCGGGCGCGCTCCCGTACGATTGGAATTGCAGGCCGAACCCGAACACGACTTTCTTCCTCGGCTCGTTACCACGCCGCGCGCGACGGCCTATCTCAAGGTCGCCGAAGGGTGCGATCATCCGTGCACGTTCTGCATCATCCCGCAACTCCGTGGGAAATTTCGGTCGCGGAGTCGCGAGTCGATCATCATGGAAGCGCGCGCACTTGCGAGCGCGGGCACGAGAGAGCTGATCCTCATCGCGCAAGACACGTCGATGTACGGTCGCGATCGCGGCGAAAAGCGCGGCGGCCTCGCGCAGTTACTCCGTGAATTGCACGAGATCGAAAGCCTCGAGTGGATCCGGTTGCTCTATCTCTATCCCGCAACCGTCGACGACGAATTGATCGCGGCGATGGCCGAGTTGCCGAAGGTCGCGAAATATATGGATATGCCGCTCCAACACGCGCATCCCGAAATGTTGCGTGCGATGTTGCGGCCATCCAACGGCGAACGCTATCTCGAAATCATCAACGAATTTCGCGCACGCGTGCCGGGTGTGACGATGCGCTCGACGTTCATCGTCGGCTTCCCGGGCGAAACCGACGAACACGTGGCGTATCTCGAAGAGTGGATCGGTCGCGCGGAACTCGATCGCGTCGGCTTTTTCACCTATAGCCAAGAAGAGGGCACGCCCGCAGCCGAACTCGTCGGTCAAGTATCGCCGAAGATCCAGCGCGCGCGGCTCTTACGTTTGCGCGACGCACAACGTCTGGCGTCCGAACGAGCGCGCGCGAAGCGTGTCGGGCGCACCGAACGCGTGCTCGTCGAAGAGCGCCGCGCACTCAAAAAGAGCGATCCGCTTCGCGGCGCTCTCGGCGTCACGCACGCCTGGGTCGGCCGGTCGATGGGCGAAGCTCCCGGCGTCGACGGCGGCGTGTATTTTATCGGCGACGACCGGGGCGACATGGCCCCGGGCGATTTCGTCGACGTCGCGCTTCGCGGTGCGACGGCGTTCGATTTTTACGGGGAACTCGTTCCGCAACTCGTCGGGGCCTAAGACGCACGTGGCACGACATATGGCACCGCCCGGATCCAAGACCGGGATGTCGGGTACGAAACTCATCGGCCGAATCCTCATCGCCTTCGGACTCTTGGTCGGCGTCTTTGCAGGCGTCGTCGCCGCGCAAGCGGTCGTGCAGAAGCGCAGCGCGACCGACGTGATGGCGGGTTACGGCATGCCATTCATCGAGTCGCCGCAATCGCATTTCGGCAAAGATCGCATCGCCGTGCTCCTGATGGGCATCGATTACGATTACGATAGCAAGGATCAAGAGTCGTCACGCAACGCGCGGGCGGATACGATTAAGGCCGTCTCTCTCGCATTGCCGACGCAGGCCCATCCCGCGGGTTCGATCGCGATGCTTTCGGTGCCGCGCGATATGGGCGCCGTAATGACCAACGGCCGTGAAAATAAGATCAACGCGGCATACGGCGGGTTCGACTATAACTATGGCGCGGCGGCGCACAATGAAGAACGGGTCGTTACGAAATTCCTCGGGGCGCCGACATTCGATCGTTACATCACGCTACGCATCAACGCCACGAAAGAGCTCGTCGACGCGATCGGCGGCATCGACGTCGTTCCCGACGAGACGATGAACTACGACGACACGTGGGGCCATCTCCACATCCATTTTATCGGTCATAAAAAATACCACATGAACGGCGAACAGGCCGTCTCCTACGCACGTTTCCGCCACGATGCATGCAGCGATCCGTGTCGCATCAAGCGTCAAGATCAAGTCATCAAAATTACGATTGCGAAGCTTCGCAACGACAAGTTCAACGATCTCTTGCACATCAACGCACTCACCGATGTCGTGCGGCGCAACGTCTACACCGATCTCTCGCAACGCGAGATCCTGAGCCTCGCGTGGGCGTTTCAGCACGTCGATCTCAAAAAGATCGATACGCAACAGGTGCCCTTCACCGCCGATAAAGATCTCGCGTGTTGCGGCAACGTCCTCGTCGCAGACGATATCGGAAAGGCGAAGCTCGTGAAGCGGATGTTCTCCGATCCGCCGGTGCCGCGCGCGCCCGCCGACCCACGCGCCGTCGCCGCGATCGCACCATCGACGGTGCACGTCGCCGTACGCAACGGCTCGGGCCATAAGGGCGAGGGCCAGAAAGTTGCCGACACGTTGCGCAAGGCGGGCTTCGTGATCGACAGCGTCGGGAACGCGCCGTCGTTCGGGTACGATGCGACCGAAATCCACGTCCGCGATAACGCGACGCCCCTCCTCGGCGAGCGCGTGCGCACGGCGCTGTCGCTCAAGAGCACGGCGCTCGAATCGGGTTCCGCCACCGCCGCACCTGCCGTCGTGGGCAGCGACGTCACCGTCATCATCGGTCGCGATCTCGCCGACGCGACGACGATCGAAGCTTCGAAATGACGCCGCGTCGCACGTTCCTTTCGGTCATCGTCGCGGTCGCGGCGATCGTCGGCGGATACGGCATCTATCACGCCTCGATCAAGCCCGTCATCCCCGCCGTGGTCGTGCGCGACACCGACGCGCATCGCATGCTCTCACCCGCGATCGGCGCGCGCGTCGATCGGTTCTTGCACGATCGCCCGCCGACGGATCGCACGAAGAATCTGCACCTCATCGCGCTCACATTCGACGACGGGCCCTATCCTGTGGAGACGGGGCTCCTCCTCGACGTGCTCGCCGAATTACGCGTCCCCGCAACGTTCTTCTTGATCGGCCACGACACCGAGATGTATCCCGGCCTCGCGAAGCGGATCGTTGCCGACGGCCACGAGATTGCCAACCATACGCAGACACATCCAGCGCGCTTCGATGCGCTCTCGCCGAGCGGCGTCAAAAGCGAACTCGACCTCGGCGCGGCGACACTCGAGCGGTACGTGCGCGATCCCGCGATCCGCACGATGATGCGACCGCCGCACGGCCGTTTTACCGAAGCGACCGTCACCGCAGCGCAAGCCGATGGCTATCACGTGATCCTCTGGAACGACGATCCGGGCGACTGGCGCAGCGTGGACGCGAGCGCGATCGATAAACACATGGAAGAGAACGCGACGGCACCCGATATCGTGTTGCTCCACAGCGGTCGGCTCAACACGGTCGAAGCATTGCCGTCGATCGTCGCGCGCTTTCGCGCCGCCGGTTTCACCTTCGTGACCGTCGGTCAACTGCTGGCACGCGTCCCCGCGCGCGAGATCGTGCACCCGGCAAAACTCCGCGTCTAAAGCGAGCGGGAGGGCAGGCACGATGGAGCGCCAACGTCGTCCTCCAAAAGCAAGTCATCTTGGAGGTGCGAGTGGGTCGGCAAATCGTCAATACGAGTGGGCAGGGGCTCGCATCATCGGACGCACTCAAATCAGCGATCGGCGCGGGCGTGGTCGCGGTCGCCGTGTTGCTGATCTTTTTCTTTTTGAATTCGGCAACGAAGAATCACGCAGTCAATACCACGAGTACGTCCGTGAGCGCGCCCGCTCCGGCCGCGACCTAGCGGCGCAGCCGATTCACGCCTGGGAAAGGCGGGCTGCGGCTCGCTTTTTTCATCCGCGATGATCGACGATCGACGCGCAACGCTCGAGCGAATCCGACGCCTCGAGAATCTCGAGCGCACGATGCTCGCACTGCGCGACGCGCGCGGCGGATACGACGTGCTCGCGGTTGCCGCGCGGAGCCTCGGACGCGATCTGCGTCGCTCGTGTACGGCATACGAATTACGCGGTGGGACGTTCCGTGCGGTGACGCCGCGCGAGCAAGACCGTGCGACGATCGCACCGAGCGAACTCGATATGGACGCGTTACGTGTCCGGGGCCTCGTACGTTTCGCCGAGACCGACGTCCTGAGCCTCGATAGCGAAGGCCAGGTCCGTGCGTTGCTCGTCCTCGATCGGGTCGAGCCTCCCAATGATGAAGATCCGAAGTATCTGCGCGCCGTGGCCGCGCACGTCTCACTCGCGCTCGCCAACGCCCGCTCGTTCGAACAGTTGCGCCGTTATGCCGCCGAAGGCGCCGCGCTCACCGAAGCCGCGCGGACGATCTTGGGTTTCACCGAACTCGCACCGTTAGCACACTCGCTCTGTCGGTTAGGCTTGCGGCTCGTTCTCGCCGAGCACATGTGCGTCTACGCGCATCGCGACGCGTCGCTCGTCTTGCTCTCGCACGCCTCGACCACGGACGGCGCGCCGCCGCCCGAATGCTTACCACCCCACACGGCGTCCGCGCGGGGGCAACTCCGCGAAACGTACGTTACCGAAGCGATGGTCGCATCGCGAATCGTGATGCCGGGCGATATCACGAATACGGGGCGCCAAGGGCTCATCGTTTTCGCGCGGACGCAACCGTTCGAAAAAGGCGAACTTCGACTCATCGAAACGCTCGTCACGCTCGCGGCCCTCGCGATTCGCAACGTCGATCTTTACGAGCAAGCGACGACGGCGGCACGCGCGCTCTCGGAGAGCAACGCGTTCAAAGACGACCTTATGGCGATGTTCGCGCACGATTTCAAAGGGCCGCTCACGGTCATCTCGGGCTTCTCGGAGCTGCTCTTCGATATCGACGATCCGGGCGTGCATCGCAGCGCGCAGACGATCATCGATCAGACGCGACGACTCGCCAAACTCAGCGACGATGCGCTCGCGCTCGCCGCGACGCAGAGCGCGGGCTTCTCGCTCCAACGCGCGGTTGAAGATCTTACGGAATTCGTGCGCGCCGTCGCGTTGCCGCTCGATCGCGAGGGCGATCGCGTCGTGGTCGTCGCGCCCGAGGAGCCCGTGCTCGTCTCGTTCGATCGCTCGCGCTTGCGGCACGTCTTCGACAACGTGATCGGTAACGCACTGAAGTATTCGAGTGGCCGGGTCGAAATTCGTGTCGCGCAGGGTACGGGCGAGGTCACCGTGGCGGTGATCGATCGCGGCATCGGCATTCCGCCAGGCGAACTCGAGAAAGTGTTCTCGCGCTTCGGCCGGGGGACAAACGCCCGTTCGCGCGGGTTCTCGGGCTCGGGTGTGGGGCTCTACATCGCGAAGAAAATCGTCGACGTCCACGGCGGCCGCCTCGACGTTGCCTCGGAAGAGGACGAAGGAAGCACGTTCACGGTGGTCCTTCCCGCGTAAGCCAGCATGCGGAACTCTGGCCGAGCGCGAATGGTTCTAGTATCTATGGCCTTCCTCAAGACGCTCTTCGACGGCAACGAGCGCGAAATCAACAAGCTCAAACGCACCGTCGCCGCGACGAACGCGCTGGAACCGGAGATCTCCGCCCTCTCCGACGAGGCGCTGGCGGCGAAAACGCACGAGTTTCGAGAGCGTATGGGCCCCGATAACGATGCCGACACGCGCCGAGCGCTGCTCGATGAGATGCTACCTGAGGTCTTCGCGGTGTGCCGCGAGGCGGGGAAGCGGATTCTCAACATGCGCCACTTCGATGTCCAGATCATGGGCGGCCAGATCTTACACGAAGGCAAGGTCGCCGAGATGAAGACGGGCGAGGGCAAAACGCTCGTCGCGACGCTCGCAGTGTATGCAAACGCGCTCCTCGGGCGTGGGGTGCATCTCATCTCCGTCAACGATTATCTGGTGCGCCGCGACGCCGAGTGGATGATGCCGCTCTACAGCTTCCTCGGTCTGCGCGTCGGGATCATCCAGCACGACATGCAGCCGGCCGACCGTCGCGACGCGTACAATAGCGACATCACGTACGTCACGAACAACGAAGTCGGCTTCGACTATCTGCGCGACAACATGGCGTGGCGACTCGAAGATATGGTGCAGCGCGAGCGTTTCTTCGCGATCGTCGATGAAGTCGACTCGATCCTCATCGACGAAGCGCGTACGCCGCTGATTATTTCGGGCCAGGGTCAAGACGCGACCGAACTCTACGCGAAGTTCGCGCAGATCATTCCGCGTCTCATCAAAGACGTCGATTTTACGGTGGATGAAAAAGCGCACGCGGTTCCGGTCACCGAAGCCGGCGTCGAAAAAGTCGAGAAGATGCTCGGCATCCAGAATCTCTACGACCAGCGCAACCTCGAACTCACGCACCAACTCAACGCCGCCCTCAAAGCGTGGCATATCTTTCACAACGAGCAGCAGTACATCGTCAAAGATGGCGAAGTCGTCATCGTCGATGAGTTCACGGGCCGCCTCATGTACGGTCGGCGCTACAGCGACGGTATCCACCAGGCGATCGAAGCGAAAGAAAAACTCGACGTTCGCAGTGAAGATCAAACGCTCGCGACGATCACGTTCCAGAATTACTTCCGACTCTACACGAAGCTCGGCGGCATGACCGGCACGGCGAAAACCGAGGAGCGCGAGTTTCGCGACATCTACGGCCTCGACGTGGTCGTCATCCCGACGAATCGTTCGATCGCCCGCGAAGATCGCGGCGATATCGTCTACAAGAGCGAGAACGCGAAGTTCGAAGCCGTCGTCGACGAGATCATTGCCGAACATCAGAAGGGCCGGCCGGTCCTCGTTGGGACGCGATCGATCGATAAGAGCGAACGACTCGCATCGCTCTTACGCCGCCGTGGCGTCGAGTGCGACGTGCTCAACGCAAAGTATCACGAACGCGAAGCCGATATCATCAAAGACGCGGGTCAACCCGGCAACGTCGTGATCGCGACGAACATGGCGGGCCGCGGCGTCGATATCAAGCTCGGCGAGGCCGTGGCCGAGATGGGCGGCTTGCACATCATCGGCACCGAGCGCCATGAATCGCGGCGCATCGACAACCAATTGCGCGGTCGTGCGGGCCGTCAGGGCGATCCGGGTTCGACACGGTTCTACGTCTCTCTCGAAGACGAAGTGATGCGCCTCTTCGGCGCCGAGCGGATCAATAACATCATGAATATGGTCGGCTTCACCGACGAAACGCCGATCGAAGCGAAGCTCATTACGAAATCGTTCGAGCGCGCGCAGTCGAAAGTCGAAAACCACAACTACGAGATCCGCAAATCGGTCCTCGAATACGACGACGTGATGAACAAGCAGCGCGAAGTCATCTACGACGAGCGACGCAAGGTCCTACGGGGCGAATCGTTGCGGCCGTTCATGGTGCAGACGCTCGAAGATAAGGTCGCGCAAGCCGTCGACAGCAACGCGCCCGATAACGTGCACCCCTCGGAATGGGATCTCGCTGAGGTCATCACGGAACTCGAACTCGTCTTCCCGGTCGGCGAATCGATCACGGTTGCGGGTCTGGAAAAAAGCGATCGCGACGAGATGAAAGTGAAGCTCACGGAGGTCGCGCTCGCTGCCTACGATGCGAAAGAGGCGGAACTGACGCCTGAGATCATGCGCGTGATCGAATCGCAGTACATCATGTTACCGATTATCGATCGCTTATGGGTCGACCATCTCTACGTGATGGACGCGCTCAAGACGGGCATCGGGCTGCGCGGCTACGGCCAAAAAGATCCGCGCGTCGAATACGAAAAAGAAGCGTACGAGATCTTCGAAGATCTCAAGAACAACATCGCCGATGAAGCGATTAAGGCCGTCTTCCGCGTGGTCGTCGAGGCGACGGATCCCAACGCCCCACAAGGCGAGATCGGACCCGATGGTGCCCCAATGGTGGCGCTCGGCTCGAATGGTAACGGAAACGGTGCGCACAACGGGATGGCGGCATTCGAGCCGCTGCCCGATGGTTCGCTCGCACCACCGCCACCCGAACCCGTTGCCGTGCAAAATTCGCGGCTCGACCCCGCTTACGCGCAGAGTCTGCTCGGGCCCGCGCCCGGCGCTGCGGGTGCGGCTCGGCGCGAACTGCACACGAATATCGGCGACGACGTACCGCGCAGACCCGCGAAAGCCGATCCGAAAACGGGCCGCAACGACGTCTGCCCGTGTGGTTCGGGCAAGAAGTTCAAACGCTGTCACGGCGTGACCGCGTAAGCTCATGAAAAATGGCGAAACGATTGCGGCGATCGTGTTCTACCTCGGTGTCGCGGCGCTCGTCGTCGGGGCGATGCTCTCTGCGCGCCGGGCGATCGAGCGTCGTGGTGCGGGCGTCGATCGCCGCGCGCTCGCACTCCTCGCCCTCGGGTGCGTGGGGATCGTGTCGGCAGTCGTTGTGTTCGCAACGGGGCCGCGCGGCGTGTTGCCATTTTAGTCGTGCGACGAGGCATACTTCGATCGTTGAAGAGGCGATCGAAGGGCGCGTGACTCCGCGGGAGTATCTCGACTTCAAAGCGCGTTGAGAAGTTGGGTACGAATAGGGTCGACCGGTTGAGCATGGTGCCGCAATGGGCTGCAAATATCGCGATCGATCTCGATCTGGCGATGACGCTCGTACATACGCAATTCCCGGCACTCGCGCGTGAGGCGATCGTGCCGTTTGGCGTCGGCTGGGATAATGCCGCGTATCTCGTGGGCGAGCGTGTGGTCTTTCGCTTTCCGCGGCGGCGTGTGGCGAGGCGACTCATCGAGCGCGAAATCGCGATCTTGCCCGTGATCGCTCCCGCGTTGCCGCTCGCAATCCCCGTCCCGAGCTACATCGGTGTCGCGAGCGACTCATATCCGCACGCTTTCGCGGGTTACGAGCGGATCGCCGGGGAGACAGCGTGTGCGCGCGATCTCGATAACGATGCGCGTGTCGCGCTCGCGGAACCGCTCGGCGCATTTTTGCGCGCGTTGCACGCGATCGATCCCGCACCGCTCGTCGCGCGCGGTTTGCCGCACGACGAAATTCGCCGCCTCGATCACACGCGACGCATGTTGCTCGTGCGCGAGCGCGAGCCGTTGCTGCGATCGCCGGAATCGGCGGTGCGCACGGGCGTGGCCACCGCGACGATTGCCCGCACGATCGACTGGCTCGAGGCGCATCCGCCGACGTCGATCGCCGATGCCGCGCGTCGCTGCGTCCACGGCGATCTCTACGCGCGTCATGTCGTGCTCGACGGTGCTCGCGTCGCCGGCATCATCGACTGGGGTGACGTGCATCTCGGCAATCCGGCAATCGATCTCGCGATCGCGCACCTGATGCTGCCGACGAGCGCGCATGCGGCGTTTCGAGCCGCGTACGGCTCGATCGATGACGACACGTGGGAGACGGCACGTTTCCGCGCCGCGTATCATGCGCTCATCGAGCTCGACTATGGCATCCGCGAAGACGACGTGGGGATGCGCCGCATCGGCGCGGCGGCTCTCTCGCTGATGGGTTTCGCCTAGCCTCGAGAATCGGCGTCGCTCGGCTAAAAACCGGCGCGCGGGGCACTGACCCTTGCGTGAGGAAATTGCGACTATGGCGACGACGATTGGACCCAGGCACTATACCTACGCCGATCTGGATCGCGTGCCGGCGGATCTCAAGCGATACGAGATTATCGGCGGCGACCTTTTCGTGAGTCCGTGTCCGAGCGTCGCTCATCAAGAGATCGTTCTTCGACTCGGTATTCAATTAAGCGCATTTGCGGGAATCTCTGCAGGCAAAGCCTTCGTCGCACCGCTCGACGTCGTCTTTGCGGATGATGATGTCGTCGAACCCGACGTGATCTTCGTCGGCGCCGACCGCCTGGACATCATCGCCGAGAAGAATCTCCGGGGCGCACCGAGCCTCGTCATCGAGGTGCTCTCGCCGTCGTCGTACGATACCGATCCCGGAGAAAAGCTCGCGCTCTACGCACGCTACGGCGTTCCCGAGTATTGGATCGTCGATCCGCGCACGCACACGATCGTCGCCCATGCGAATCCGAAGGACGGGCACTATCTGCGCCACGAGACTGCGCACTCTGGCTGCATGCCGTCGCTGACGCTCGAAGGCCTCACGCTGACCGTCCTGTGAAGTCGCGCACGGCCATCGTGTCGAATAGGAGAGCGTTATGAGCGACTCCCACCGCACCGAAATCGCACGTCTGGACGAGCGTCTGAGCTCGCTTCAGGTGCGTCTTTGACTACGATCGCAAAGGGCGCGCGGTAGCCGAACTCGATAACCGGACGCGCGACGAGGCGTTCTGGAACGATCCCGAAGCCGCGCAAAAAGTCATGAAGCAACTCGCCGATCTCGGCGGCGAGCGCGAGGTGATCGACGCGGTCGCGCGCGAGCTTTCCGATGCGCGCGAGACGGTCGAAATCCTCGGCGATGAAGCGGGCGCAGATGCGGAGATCGACGCATTGATTGCCTCTGCGCAAGCGCGCATCGAAGGCCTCGAAATGGCCGCGAATTTCGATCGCGAGTACGACGACCACGGCGCGATCGTCTCGATCCACGCGGGTGCAGGCGGGATTGATGCAGCCGATTGGGCGCAGATGCTCTCGCGAATGTACTTGCGTTGGGCCGAGCGCAAAGGATTTTCGGCGAGCGTTTTCGAGGAATCGCCGGCGGAAGAAGCGGGCCTCAAATCCGTCGCATTTTTCGTGCGCGGCAAGAACGCATACGGCATGCTCGAGAGCGAACGCGGCGTGCATCGGCTCGTGCGTATTTCGCCCTTCGATCAGCAGCATCGACGGCAGACGTCGTTCGCATCGGTCGATATCGTGCCCGAGATCGCCGTCGATGAGAAGATTTCGATCGAGATCAAGCCGGAAGATCTCAAGATCGAAACGTACAAGGCGGGCGGCGCGGGTGGCCAATACGTGAATAAAACGGAATCCGCAATCCGCATCACGCACCTGCCGACGGGCACGATCGTCGCCTCGCAACAGGAGCGCTCGCAGATCCAGAACCGAGAGGTCGCGATGACGATGCTGCGCTCGCTTTTGGTGCAACGCGAGATCGAAGAGCGCGAGGCGAAGCTCGAGGCGTTGCGCGGCGATCGACGCGCGAACGAATGGGGCTCGCAGATTCGGTCGTACGTCTTGCAGCCATACACGATGGTGAAAGATCATCGCACCAGTGTCGAATCGAGCAACGTTGCGGGCATCCTCGACGGCGACATCGACCCGTTCGTATGGCCGTATCTCATGCAACGCCGCAAACTTGCGGAAGCGACCTAGTGTCGGTCGCGACATCGGTACTCTTCTCGAATGCGCGACCGATCGTCGACGTCGTCGTCGTCTGTTGGAACGATAGGGCGAAGATCACGACCGCACTCGATAGCGTTTTCGCGCTTCCTGAAATTTGCGACGATCCAAAGTTCGCGCGCGTCGTCATCTCCGATAACGGCTCGAGCGACGGGTCGCGCGAATACTTACGCGAGCGCTACGGTGCCCGCATCGATATCGTGGAAAACGGTGCGAACCTCGGCTTCGCCGCCGCGTGCAATCGCGCGTTCGCAGCCACGTCGGCACCGTTCGTATTTCTGCTCAATCCCGATGCCGAACTCAAAGCGGGCGCGCTCGCCGCGATCGTCGCGTTCATGCGCGAACATCCGCGCTGCGGCATCGCGGGGTCGCGCATCTACAATCACGACGGCACGATCCAAGAATCGTGCGGTGAGTTCGATACGTTGGCGGGCGCGTTCTTACGGTCGAGTGCGTGGGGCGAGTGGCCGATTTTCCGCGCGCGCGCGAACGGGGCCGGTTTGCGCGCGTGGGGCCATCGCACGGAGCGCCGCGTCGATATCGCCATCGGTGCGGCGTTGTGCATCCGGCGCACGCTCATCGATGCGATCGGCGCCTTCGACGAGCAGTTCTTTCTCTATCACGAGGAAGTCGATTTTGCGAAGCGCGCTGCTGGTGCCGGTTGGGAGACGTGGTACGTACCCGCGAGCGAGGCGACGCACGAAGGCATGGGTAGTGCGAAGGGTCAGTACAGCGTCGAGGGTCGCAAGCAAACGTCGCGGCGCAAGTATTGGATCAAACACCACGGTCGGCTCTGGTACGCGACGCTCGTTGCGGCGCTCGTCGGACGCTACGCGCTCTACGCGGGTGTTCTCGGCGGCATCATCGCGCTCGGAAGGCGTGCGTTTGCGCGGCGATGAGCGCACGATCGCGCCCGAAGCCGTGATGACTTTCGATGCGCCCGAAGGTTTCGCAGTCGTGCGTTCTTTCGGCGACGTCCGCGCGGAAGTCGTCGTTCCGCGTAATTTTTTTCGCGCGACGTTTCGCACGATCGGCGCGATCATGGGCCTGAGCCCGAACGATATCCTCACCGATGCCGAGCGCGCGCGCGCGGAAGCGCTCGATGCGCTCTTGGGCAATGCGTACGCGCTCGGTGCGAACGGTGTCGTGAAACTGCGTTTCGATGCGATCGAGCGGAGCGATGGGTCGACGCACGTGACGGCGAGCGGTGAAGCGATGCTGCTCGATCCGTCGCCGGGCTTCGCGATGCGTGGGTCACACCGATGAGCGTGGCGGAACGCTCCGCGCGCGAACAGCGGCTTGCGAATGCTTCGGCGCTTGTGGATCGCTGCCGGAAATGTGAGATCGGGTCGATCCGCAAGAATGCCGTCTATGGCGAGGGCGACGCGTGTGCGGCGGTGCTCGTCGTTGGCGAGGGGCCGGGCGAGACCGAGGACGCGCAGGGCCGGCCCTTCATCGGGCGCGCGGGCCAGCTGCTCGAGCGCATGCTCGCGGCGATCGGGCTCGCGCGCGAGGACGTTTTCATTGCAAACACCGTGAAGTGCCGCCCGACCTTCGACGATGGCGTGCGCTTACGCAACCGCGCGCCTTCGCCGGATGAAATGGCGAATTGTCGGCCCTACCTCGACGAACAGATCGAGATCATCCGTCCGCGCACGATCCTCTGCCTCGGGGCGCCCGCGGCGAAGTCGTTCCTCGGCCCGAAATTCTCGATCTCGAAACAACGCGGTCAGTGGTTCGATGGGCCGAACGGCACCCCCGTGATCGCGACGTTCCACCCGGCGTACATCCTTCGCCTTACCGGGGGCGAGGTAGAGGCGACGAAGCGGCTCGTGTGGGCGGACTTGAAGGCGCTGCGCACCCGCCTCGATGCGCCGGACGTCCCGCCCACGGCGGAGGAGCCGTTGCCGGAGCAGCCGGGATTGTTCGGGCTGTAGCAATCCACGACGTGGACTTGGGAGCCCCGATCCGGGGCCTCTAGGATAATATGGTATTGCGCGTGCTATATTCTAGCCCTGTGATCTGCAATGCTCGAAACACCTGGACTGTTCAAAAAGCCCACGAGACCCGTGCGAGTTTAAATTGCGCAGTAAGAAGAATGACGAAATCGTCTTTATGGACCAAGGTGAGCCGTACAGGTCATTTGCTCAACGTTGTAGAGCGCTCTTTTAAGCTAGACCATCGGTACAGCGCGGGGCTCGTTTTCGTAACCGGGCCTGATGGCATATTGCCACTTTAAGCGCGCGCCTCACAGAGACCGAAGCTGCGATGGAGCGTCCGCAGCAGCCGGCGCACGCGGGGCAGCATTTCGCCCAAGCTGACGCCCTGCGCGCGCTCGCGATCTCGTTCGTCGTTATTAATCACGTCGCGCTGCTCGGCGATCTGCACCTCTTTGGGCGCGTCCAGAATCTCGCGTTCTTAGGGCGCTGGGGTGTCAACTGTTTTTTCGTGCTCAGCGGCGCGTTGCTCACGGGGCAATATCTCGCCGCGATCATTCGCGAGCGACGATTCCCGTCAACGACGACGTTTTATCTCAAGCGATTTCTTCGAATCTACCCCCTGTATGCAGTCGGCATCCTCGTCGGAGCGATCGTCGAGTTGCTCTTGCACGGCGATTTCCCGTTCGCGTACGTCGCGGGTCACCTCGCGTTCGCGCAGGGCTTTTCACTCGCGTTTCAAGACGATCCCATCAACATTCCGCTCTGGACGATGACGATCGATGCGGAATTTTATCTCGTCCTACCCGTGATCGCCGCAGTCGTCGCACGGATGGTCCGTGGCGCGCCGCACCGACGCAAAGTCTCCGTCATCGTTGCCGCGCTCGTGCTCATCATGGTCGTCAGTATCCTGTACCGCTACCTAGCGTTCGCACTCTTTCCAGGCGCCCTCGAGTCCTTTTCGCTACTCGCCATCGTGGTCCGCAATATCGTCGGTATGGCCTCGGCCTTCGCGCTTGGCACGCTGCTCGCCCTCATGGCAGAACTCGGAGTGCGACCGCGGTTGCGGTTTGGCGTTCTTGCTTCCGCCGTCGGGTTCATCGCGTTCGTCGGCATCATCTCCGTGAAGAGTTCCGGACACGCACTCCACGCGAAAGTCTGGGCGGACTTGGTCGCGGCGTTTAGCACGGCGGCCGTTCTCTACACTCTTTCGGCGATTCGGGCGCCGCGCTTCACGGCGATCTTCGACTCGAAAGCGATCGCTGTCTCGGCGACGCTCGCATACGGCGTGTATCTGGTTCACGCACCGATTCTACGATTATTTTCGACCACGTTCGCCATCCGCTTGGGGACAGCTCCACGTGGCTCGGTCGGCTATTGCATCCTCCTCGGTATCGTCTGCGCCGCCATCACGATCGCCCTTGCCTTCATGCTCAACCGATACGTCGAGCGACCGTTCCTGAGAGTCAAGAGCCGGATCTCGAACGGTCCGTAGGGGCGGACTCTGCTCGGCGTCGCAGCACGCGGCCGAATTGGCGTGGTATACTGTGGTGTTGTGACCACCGCCGCCCAAGACACCTGGATCGACCTCAAAGCACGCCGCGCCGGCTACGCGAGTGGCGAGGCGTTCGCGAGCGAGCACTCGCTCAAGCCATATCGTCTCGCCCAACTGTACCGCGCGGCGACGCGGGAACTCGTCGAGAGCGTCGATGCCATCAGCGTCTTGCCGCTCGAGCTTCGCACGACGCTCGCCGAGAAAGCCTACGATCTCGAATCGGTCGTGCCGGTGACCATCCAGCGTTCTAACGACAAGCAGACTTCGAAGGGGCTCTTCAAGCTCTTCGACGGCAACGAAGTCGAGGCCGTGCTGATGGAGCACTGGGGCGATCGCACGACGGTCTGCATTTCGAGCCAAGCCGGCTGCGCGTATGCGTGCGCGTTTTGCTCCACGGGTCAGGCGGGATACACGCGAAACTTGACGGCGATCGAGATCTTCGATCAGGCGCGATACTTCGCACGCGAGCTCAAGTCGCGGAATAAGAAAATCACGAACGTCGTCTTTATGGGCCAGGGCGAACCGTTCGCCAACTACGACGCCGTCATGGACGCGGTGAGATTGCTCAACGACCCGAACGGCTTCGGCCTCGGACACCGGCATATCACGATCTCCACGGTCGGCCTCGTGCCGCAGATCGGCCACTTCGCAAGCGAAGGCGTGCAAGTGAATCTTGCGATTTCGCTTCACGCACCGACGGACGAACAACGTTCCTCGATCATGCCGGTCAATCGTCGCTACGCGGTCGCCGAACTTATGGGGGCGTGTGCGGCGTACGTTGAGAAAACGCGCCGCAAAGTGTTTTTCGAATACGTGATGCTCGAAGGCGTTAACGACGATGACGCCTCGGCGACGGCGCTCGCGAAACTGATGCGCGGCCACCTCTTTCACGTTAACCTCATTCCGTACAACGCGACCCCCGATGCGCCGTTACGCGGCACGTCTGAGGCGCGCGTGCGTACGTTTCAGAAAATTCTCGACGACGCGGGCGTACCGACGACCGTGCGCACGCCGATGGGCCGCGACATCGCTGCCGCTTGCGGCCAATTGCGCGCGCAGACGCAGCCTCGAGCCAAAGCGAGCTAACGATCGAACTCGACCGTCCGCTGACGCATGCCTGTGCGGCGGTGGCGTTGCTCTACGCGTTGCGTGGTGCGACGTTCGCGCGGTCGTGGGTCGACGCTCCGCTCTTACCGGCACCGCCGCTCGACCCGTTGCCAATGCTTTCAATTATCGTTCCCGCGCGCGACGAAGAGCGTTCGATCGAAATTTGCGTGCGGTCGCTCCTGGCCCAAGAATGGCTCGAGTTCGAAGTCATCGTCGTCGACGATCGCTCGACCGACGCGACGCCGCGCATCCTCGAACGCATCGCATGCGAAGATACGCGCTTGCGCGTCGTGCGTGGTGAACCGTTACCGCCCGGATGGATCGGCAAACCATGGGCGCTCGCGCAGGGCGAACGGCACGCGCGCGGCGCGTGGCTGCTCTTTACCGACGCCGATTCGACTCACACGCCGCGCGGTGCGGCGTCGATGTTGTGGCTCGCGATGCAGGCGCGCGTCGATGCCGCATCCATCGCGACGCATCAGGAACTCGTGACGTTTTGGGAGCGCGCCGTTTTGCCGTCGATCCTTGGGACGATCATGTACGTTGCGGGTCCGCTCTCCGCAATCAACGATCCCACGCGCGTCGATCGCGCGCTCGCGAACGGTCAGTATATCCTCGTCTCACGCATCGCATACGACGCACTGGGCGGTCACGCTGCGCTCCGCGGCGAGATCGTCGAGGACGTCGCGTTCGCCCGTCGTCTCAAACGCGACGGACGTTTTCGTTACCTCCTCGTCGGCGGTCAACGCATCGCGAGCGTCCGCATGTACCACTCGCTCGACGAGATCTGGTCGGGCTTCACGAAAAACGTGTACATGGGCGCGGAAGGTAATCTCGTCGCACTCGCGTCCGGCATGATTTTCATGCTCGCCATCTCCGTCGCGCCGCCCGTCTTCGCCGTGCGCGCACTCGCTCGCAAGCGCTATCCCGAAGCGCTCGAAGCGCTCGCATCGACCGTCGCGATCGTCGCGACGGCGTCGTGGGGCATGCGTCGTGCGGGATTTTCGCGTCGGCTCGCGCTTCTCCAGCCGCTCGGCACGACCGTCTTCGCCGCGATCATCGCGAATTCGACATTCTGCGTGCTTTCGGGTCGTGGCGTCTCCTGGCGCGGCCGTAATTATTTCGGTAATGAACGATCGTGACGTTCGCGAATCAGCCCGTCGCGATATCGGCTACGGCGACCGCCTCGCGCGTATTTACCGCATCGCGCGTATACAGCGAATCGAGCGCGGCGGCCAGGCGCGCGTTCGAAAAACGTTTTGCGATCGAGGCGCGCGCCATGTTACTACGCTCGGTGTTTGGCGTTTTCGCGAGCACGCGATTCACGAGCGAAGCGGCGCGTGCGACGTCGCCCGCAGGGAAGGTCATGCCGGCCCAGTCCGCGTCGAGTACGTCGTTCGTGCCGATAACGGCGGAAGCGATGGCCAGCCGCTCCATGCTCATCGCTTCCGCGACGACGAAGCCGAACGACTCGAAGCGCGCCGTGCTCAGAAACACGTCGCAGGCGGCGACGGCATCGCGGATATCATCGGTCCAGGGCATGCGGCGCACGACGTCCTCGATGCCGAGGCGTGCGATTTCTGCCGTGAACCGCTCTTCGAGATCGCCTTCGCCCACCCACATGACGCAGAGCTTCGGGTGGCGCTCGCGCACGCGCGTGACGACGCGCAAGAAGTCGAGCGGATTTTTTTGATCGACGAGGCGCGCGACGCCGAGCACGATCGGCGCGTCGATCGGTAAGCCCAAGCGTGCGCGCGCGCGATCGCGATTGCGTGGCCGGAAATATCCAATGTCGACCGACGGATAGGCGAAACGGATGTCATCCGGCGATGCGAAACCGAACGTGCGAAGTTGCGCCTGTTCCGATTCCGAAGCGGCGACGAACGTCGTCGGCACGAGGCGCGCGAGAATGCGCTCGATGATAAGATAGATTTTCGATTCCGCGAGCGCGTGCGGACTGTAGAGAACGCGGGGGCGTTTACGCAAGCCAAGTACCGCAAGTCTTACGAGGGCACCGGCCTTCGAGCTATGCGCGTGAACGATATCGGGTTGCAGGCGTGCGAGCACACGTCGCAACGCAAGCGCGTCGCGAAGATCGTGCCAGCCGACGGCGCGTCGCATATCGATGCGGTGTAACTCCCACCCCGATTCGCGCGCCAGCGCGAGGGTGTGAGCGAACGCACTATCGGCGCGTCGTCCTGAATAGATGAACGTCATGCGCTGATCGGTGCCGGCGCTTGCTTCGATAATATTTTCGAGATAACGTCGCGTGCCACCAAGAGAAGCTTCGAGGACTTCGACCACGTGTAATCGGGACTCGATCATGAGTTTATACGCACCTAGCTCCGTTCATCGGCACTGTTACCATCATCCTCGGCACCTCAAGCAAAAAACGTATCTGCCGATGTCTTGGGATATGCGCACAAGAGCAAAACGCACTGCCTGTTTCGTCACCGCATTGGCGGCTGCTGGATGCTCCGGCGGCGGTGGCTCATCCGGCTTTGCCCCTAACGTCGGCACGCCCGCAATCATTGCTCAGGCTACGACGGGACGCGTAACCTTCAGTCTCGGCGCGCCCACAGCGGCTGCCGCTGCGCGACATTCCGCCTACATCTCGCGCGGCATGAAGTCGCTCGCGGTCGTCGTCAGCAGCGCCGCAGCATCGGGCATACGAAACGTCATTGACTGCTCGGTCGCCTGCACGGGGACGTTCGACGCGCCGGTCGGTCAGGATACCTTCGCCATCACCGTCTACGACGGTTCGGCGGGTACGGGCAACGCGCTCGCGACCGGATTCTCGAGCCTCCTCGTTCGCGTTGGCGTCGCAAACCAATTTTCCGCCGTCCTCGGCGGTATCGTCGCGAAGCTCTCGCTCGCCCTCGCACCATCGGGCTTCACGAGCGGCACGCCCGGACGCGGCACGCTTGCCGTCGTCCCCCTCGACGCGAGCGGCAACGCAATCGTGGGGCCCGATGCGTTCGCAGCGCCCGTCTTGATCTCGCTCGCCAATGGTGCCTTCACTCTAGGCGCGCACGTCATAAACGATCCAAGCAATGCATCAATTCTGATCTCGTATTCCGGGGCGAACTTTGCCGCGCCCGCCACCGTCACTGCGACCGCGGCCGGACTCGACGTCGCCTCCCTACCCCTCATGCTCGGCGCCCCGAGTTCGGGAACGCCGTCCGGCGGTGCGACGGGTCGGACGGTTTCGGCGAACGGATTCGTCGATTCGATCGGTCTCGATACGCATCTCAACTACGCAGGCACGGCGTATATGTATAACGAGCCGACCGTCGTGCAATCGATCGTGGACCTACACGTCAAACACGTCCGCGAAGGCATGCTCTATCCGTTCTCGGGTCAACCGGCGACGCTACAGGCGGCAGTCCGTTCGCTCTCCGCGCTGGGCGTCCATACGCTCGCGGGGATTGCGCCGACCGACCTCATGGCGCCCGATTTTGCGACGCGGTGGTCGAGTTGGTTTGATTCCGTCGGCGGCACCGCGTGGGTCGAAGGCACCGAAGCTCCCAACGAATGCGATCTTAACGGGTGCTTAGCACAGATTCCCGCGTTTCAACAGAAACTCTACGCGACGGTCAAGGGATACGGGCCTTCTATCGGCGTGCCGGTCGTGGGGCCGTCGTTTGCCAACCGGCCGTCGTACGCGCAGACCGGAAGTCTCGCACAATATC
>ENA-OFCD01000360-OFCD01000360.1-metagenomes-genome-assembly--contig:-NODE-360-length-30350-cov-7.411817_pt1 | contig 30350 bp, 25 predicted proteins | sample MGYA00153392_OFCD01 | MGnify analysis MGYA00153392
CAAATTAGACGTTTAGTTTAGGGGGTGGATGGTGAATGGTGGATGGTGAATGGTGAATGGTGATGTCTATTTCTTGAGTGGGAAGGGAGTAGATCGATCGGTGATGTATAAATGCTTGCTGAGATCGGACTTGAGCTGCCGATCGAGATCTCCTAAAAACAGCGTCCTGGATTGAGCAGATCGAATGGATCGAACTGCTGTTTGATTTGTCGCATCAGCGGTACCGCATTACCTCGATAACCCCAAACATCTAGTTGCTGTTTCACATCTACAGGTGCTTGTAAAACAGAGAGAAAACCACCCGCCGATTCACAATGACTGCGTAGGGGGGCAATATGATGCGAGTCGGAGATCGCTATGGCTCCAATGCCACTATTGAGGTGGATTACGCCTTTAGCTGTATTGTCTGTCAATCGATCGAGCAGATCGATCGTTTCTACTGCTGCGGTGAGTCTGACACCTAATTTACAGCCAATGGGACGGTCGCCCCAAATTCCGGTTTGAATGCTACTCCACAGTTGTGCTGCTTGCGCTCCTTGCCAAATACCACCTTTTAACCCCAATCCTTTGGCTATCTCTAGCAACTGTGCTGACTGTTGGGCGATACTCTCAGGAATTGTGGCAAATTTCACTACTAGACTAGGAGTATTACTAATCTCCAGATGCTGACTAAATGCCGTAGAAACCACGTCTGCGGCGATCGGGGTCAAAGTACTGGCGAGGAGGATTTTAGCCACCTTCGCAAGCCGATCTACCGATCCGGTGAGAATAACAGTTCCCTCAGTGGTGGGGACTGGATACACCCGCAAAGTCACTTCTGTCAAAATCCCCAGCGTGCCATATGAGCCAGTAAACAGCTTCATCATGTCGTAGCCAGCTACATTTTTGACTACTCGTCCGCCAGCTTTGGCGATTTTGCCATCAGCGCGGACAAAAGTGATGCCCAGGAGCAAGTCTCTGACACCACCATAGCGATGTCGCAGGGAGCCAGTATCAGCCGTGGCAATGATGCCGCCAATTGTAGCTCGATCGGGATAGGCTGGATCTAATGGTAAAAATTGCCCAGCAGTAGCTAAAATCTCTTGCAACTTGGCGAACTGCATCCCCGCCTCGACGGTAATTGTCAGATCGCCGACAGCATGAGCGATTAAGCGATCGAGTTTCTGAGTACTCACGATCGATTTGGCACCGCTAACAATCCCGCCCCAGTCTAGTTTACTGCTGTTTCCGGCGACTATTAGTGGCGATCGATCCAGGTTGGCAATGGTAACTAATTCGGCAAGTTCTGCCGCGCTCGTCGGCAGATGGGGAGGCATTGGGATATCATTAGTGCTGTCGCCCATAAAATCTCACTCGTTCGCAGCAAATAGTAAAAATTGTAGCTTGTTCGATCCAGACTATCACTATTTACTCATCCTCAATCGCCGATTACCGCCGCTGAAAAACCAGTGCAGCAAATTATCAAGATGTTGTGTTCGCCACCATCTGCACCAAAGCTCCAGTCAGAATTACTCGCAGACATCACTCAAGCTCTCAATGCTGATGGTAGTAGACTTTTGATCCTGGCAAAACCCCTAGCTCGACGCGCGCAAATCTATAGCTATGGCTTACAGCCACGCACTTCCACCCCGATTGAAAAAAATTCGTTGTGGCAAAGTCTCATCTATCCGCATCTGACTTTCCAGTCGAGCGATGCGGCTACAGTACAGCCCCTAGCAAAATACCCAGTAGATCGGGTATCTCAACAACCAGCATTAGCACCGTTGATGAGTGCTTTCGATCTGGTGGGGATTGAGTCTTTACTGATCTTGCCCCTCCGTTACCACCATCAGTGTGTTGGCTGTCTGACTGTATTTAGATCTGCGTCTATTCTCAACCAAGATTTTCGGTGGACAGATCGTCAATTGCAATTAGCTCAAAGTTTAGCGATTCAGATGTATGTGGCTGTGATGCAACAACGCGTCGAGCAGATGTTTCGCGATCGAGCTTATTACGATACTTTAACTGGCTTACCCAATCGACAACTATTAAATCAATACTTGACTCTAGCTTCGGCAAAGATGCCGTCTACTGGTGAAGTTTTAGCAGTAATACTTGTCAATATAGATCGGTTCAAAGATATTAATGATAGTCTCGGTCATGGAGTTGGCGATCGATTGCTGCAACTAATTGCCGAACGCTTAGAAAATATCTTGGGGACAGAGGCACTAATTGGACGCTGGGGTGGGGATGAGTTTGCACTGATCGTTCCCTGTCTGAGCGATATCCCGGCTGTAAATCGAGTTGCCGATCGGATCTTAAATTGTTTCAACCTTCCCTTTGCTTTCGATCGAGATTTTCAAACATTAGAGACTAACTTATTATCCACCAAAGCTAGTATCGGCATTGCTATTGGTACGAGTGATGTCGATACATTACTTCAACATGCTGATGCCGCACTTAAATGCGCCCAAACTAATGGGAATAGCTATGAGATTTATCATCCGATCGGGGGTACCGTGGTTGCCGAGAAACCTGTGCCAAAAGAGGATCGATTGTACTTAGAAAACACGATCGAGCGAGCGATCGCTCATGCAAAGGGCAACCCGTTCGACGAGCGAAAGTTACTGTTACATTATCAACAACAACTGAATACTCAGACTGGAAAAATTGTTGGAGTTGAAGCTTTGATCCGGTGTCAACTGCATCAAAAATTAATTAATCCTGCTGATTTCATTCCAATTGCCGAAGCAAATGGATCGATCGTCCAAATTGGTGAATGGGTAATCAGAGCAGCTTGTCAGCAGAAAAAGATCTGGCAAAATATGGGACTGGGTAATTTTCCAGTCGCCGTTAATTTTTCAGTTAGACAACTCCAAGATCGAAATTTAATCGATACAATCATCGCAATTTTGGCGGAAGCTGAACTCTCGCCGATGGAATTAGAAGTAGAAATTACTGAAAGTATCGCGATCGAAAATTTAGACCTGACGATCGCGATTTTAGAATCTCTACGGGGAATAGGTGTTAAGATCGCTTTGGATGATTTTGGGACGGGTTATTCTTCCCTAGCTGCGCTCAAGTATTTACCCCTAGATCGACTCAAAATCGATCGCTCATTTATTCGAGAACTTCGGGCAAATACGATCGATGCAGGGATTGTTAGAACTATTGTCAATTTAGGACACGAATTAAATCTCAATATTGTAGCTGAAGGGGTAGAAACAGTCGAACAATTGGAGTTCTTGAGATCGATTAACTGTGATGCTGTTCAGGGATTCTTGTTTAGTCGTCCTCTAGCTGCATCAGATTTTGAATCGATGATGATTACCCAAACTAACGATCGGCACCAAGATCTATTTCACCCTCACAGTTAGTCCTGCTAATTATAGTTAGATCTTGAATCCTAGCAGCCACTACTTTTATTAACTTACACCCCTCACGCGGACATAACGACAGTTTAGATGAAGTGTTAATTCATCATTTTTAATCGCACTATATGACATTAATTCAAGTTTATGGTATTCCCACCTGTGGTACTTGTAAAAAGGCTCTGCAATGGCTAGATACACAGGAAATTAGTTATAAATTTATCAATACCAAGGAACAACCACCCGATCGAGCACAAATTACTCACTGGGTTGAAAAGTTAGGCTATCGACCGATGCGTAATACCTCAGGACAATCCTATCGAGCACTCGATCGGGTAAAAGATACTTGGCAGGATGCCGAATGGGTGGCTGCTTTTAGCGATGATGTCATGCTACTAAAAAGACCAATTTTTGTTAAAGATGGTATCGCGATCGCCGTTGGTTTTCGCAATGTCACGGAGATCGAAGAACGGTTGAGGGTGACATAATCAAAATCACAAAAAAGTAGGGGCAACTGATGAGTTGCCCCTACTTTTAGACGATTACTTTTTGGGTGGCCCTGCGGTAATTACCACTAATCGATCGGGTTGAATCAATTCTTTGGCAACTTGGTTGACTTGTTCTAATGTCACAGCTTGAATTTTCTTGGGAAATTCGCTAATTTCATTAGGATTTAAACCGTAGACAGCATTACCGAGGGTAGCTCCGGCGATTTCGTCAGGAGAGGCGAGTTCGACGGTGTAGTTGCTGGAAATGCTGCGCTTGGAGTTGGCAACTTCGGCGGCGGTTACGCCTTTGGCTTGCAAGTCTTTCAACAACGCGATCGTGCTTTGAGTGGCTTTGGGAGCATCTTCTGGTGAAGTTTGCATCGAGATTATAAATGTACCCTGGCGTTTACCAGCAGCAAAGCTACTGTAGATCCCGTAGGTTAAACCCTGCCTGTCGCGGATTTCGGTACCGAGACGGCTGGAAAGGGTATCCCCACCGAGGATTTGATTTAAAACTAAGGCTGAATAATAGCGCGGATCTTTACGATCGATCGCCTTATTGCCCAACAGGGTAATTGCTTGGGTTTTCCCTGGGAGTGAGGGACTAATTAGGATCTGTTTGGCAGGTAGTTCGGGGACTGGATAGTTGAGTTTAACTGTTTTGGCGGTAGTAGACCATTTGCCTAAGTTAGCTTCTAGTAGGCGTTGGACATCTGCTACCTTAAAGTCACCCACGATCGCTAAAATCGTGTTGCTCGGTAGATAATGCTGACGATAAAAAGCTTGCAGATCCGCCGTTTTCAATCCTGTCAGCGTTTCGGCTGTAGGGAAAATGGTGAAGGGATGACCCTTGGGATAAATCGTCTGCTGGAACTTGCGCCGCGCCACACTATTGGGGCTATCTAATTCCAGTTTCAGGCTAGTCAGAGAGCGTTGACGGCTGAGGGTAAATTTATCTTGAGGGAAGTTAGCATTTTGGACTACATCACCCAATGTTTGGAGGAGAATGGGCAAATCTTTAGAAAGCGCATTACCACCGAGGCTGACACCTTCCCGACTCGCAGCAAAACCTAGCCCAGCACCGCGACTTTCGAGTGTTTTGGCGATCTTTAGAGCTGTCTGAGTTTTTGTCCCACTCATGATGTTTGCGGCTGTCAGAGTTGCCAATCCAGCTTGTTCGGGATTGTCATATTCTGTCCCTGCTTGAATACTCCCAGTCAATGTTACTGTCGGCGTACTGCTATCGGGCAGCAAAAATACCCGCAATCCATTCTTGAGCTTCACCTCTTGGGGCAGAGCTTGAGTTTGACTGGTGGTATCTGCATCTAGTGGGGGGAGATATTTTGCGAGTTCAGCAGGGTCTACTGGGGCACCTGGGCTGAAATTCTCGGCTGTTTTGCCGTCTTTAGCTGCTGGTGCAGATTTTCCGGTGATTTGAGTAGGTTGAAAGTTGCCGACAGTTTTGAGATCTTCTTGGAGATATTTCTTGGCTACCCGTTGGACATCTGCGGCGGTGACGCGTTCTACTCCCGCCAGATATTTATCGGTAAATTGATAATCTCCAGTGGTGGTTTGATCGTTCCCTAGTTGTCTGGCTTGACTATTGATATCGCGATTGCCGAGGAGATAGCCAGCTTTGAGTTGAGCTTTGGCGCGGGAAATCTCGCCGGATGTGACTCCTTTAGTTTGGAGCAATTTAATCTCTGTCGCGATGGCTGCTTCTAGTTTGGGGACAGATTTTCCGACTTCGACGATCGAAGAAATCTCGTACCAACCACCTGCGGCGAGGTTGGCTGCACCACCATCTATACTAGTCGCGATGCCTGTTTCGACGATCGATTGATACATCCGCGAACTGCGCCCTTCAGTGAGGATATAATTCATCACATCGATCGCAGGTACGTCAGGATCGGTAGCTTGAGGTAAGGGATAAACCTCGATCGCGATTTGGGTACTACCTGGCTCTTTGAGCGTAATCCGACGAGTGGGTGCGGTTGCAGCAGTAGTTGCAGGTTGAGCGACTTTGAGTTCCCGACGCGGTACTTTCCCAAATGTCTGCTGAACTTTGGACATCAGACTTGCTGTATCAAAATCCCCCACAACTACTAATGTGGCGTTATTTGGTGCATAGTAAGAATCATAATAAGACCTGACTTGCTCGACTGTAAATTTTTCGACATCTGCTTTGGTACCGCCGACAGTCAAACCGTAGGGAGTATTCGGAAAAGCTGCGCGTTTGACAGCTCGATCGAGTCGATAACTCGGGCCATTTTCATAGCCTTGGAGTTCGGAAATTACGACCCGTTTTTCGCCAGTAAGTTTCTCAGTATCGATCGTCGAATTCTGCATTCGATCGGCTTCTAATGTCAACAGACTGCTAAGTTTATTTTTCTCAACCGTCCCAAAATAAGCTGTCTGATCGTAGCTAGTAAAGGCATTAAAACTACTACCTAAAGCTGCAAATAATCGCCCAAATTGGACGGGACGATCTTTAGTACCTTTAAATAACATATGCTCCAATTGGTGAGCGATGCCATTCACCCCAGGAGCTTCATTTCGCGAACCAATTTTGTACCAAACCTGCACCGTCACCACAGGTGCACTCCGTACTTCTTTAGTTAAAATGGTCAAACCATTTTCTAAAACTGTTTTTTTGACATTCGCCGTTAACGTGGCTAGAGCCGCAGGTACTGTCGGGGTTTTGCTAGTCTGTGCGGGCGTTTTGGCAATCTCTGAGCTGATGGATGTTGTCTCCACTGTCGCTGGCTGAGTAGACATCGCTGTCTGTGGGGATGCTAATACTGCACTCAAGCACACACTAAATAACAACGCCCCAAACCGATATCGTCGCCACACCACCCAAAAATCTCTCATTTTCAACATATTTCACTGAATATTTGCAATTAATGCACTAGTTATCATTCTAAGCTACTGATTCTGACGAGTCGATCGAAAGAATGTGAATTTTGAGTTCGGTTTGGGGAAATCTAGATGGGAAGATCCTAATATGCTATGAACACCGAGATCGCTCCTGCTCAATTACTCACTCAGCTAGCTAACGAGCAAGGTACTGGCTGTCTTGAGATAGTTTATGGCTCAATCGGCTGGAATATTTACCTGAGATTCGGAAAATTATTGGCTGTTGATTGTTCGAGCCAATCTTTGCAGCAATTGGTCGATCGTCTGCGCTACTTGGGCTATGAGCAAGCAGCCCAATCGGTAAAAGTTGACTCGGATAGCTTGGTACGGCAGGAAATAGAGCGTCTGGCATTACAAGGATTGCTCGATCGATCGCAACTAGAGCGGATTTCCACAGAATTGACCAGAGAAGCCTTTGAATCTCTGCTGTGGCTCAGTAATGAACAGATGATATGGCATCCAGAGCGACTAATCTCGATCGCGACAGGATTGAGTCTCAGCTCTGGTTTAAACCTAGCCAACACGATCGATTATTATCAGCAACGACTGAAAATCTGGCAAAAATTTACGACTATTATCCGATCTCCACATCAACGCCCGTACTTAACCAATGCCAAATTTCTGGAAACTCCCATCCCAGGGGGAACCCTTAGTTCCAAAGCATTAAATCAGATCGTGCAATTGATGAAAGGGCGGAGTGTGCGAGATTTGGCATTATTTCTCAAGCAAGACGAATTAAAGTTAGTCCAACTGCTCACTCCTTATCTTCGCCACGATGCGATCTGCTTGCGGGAGCCGTCTGCACCGTTCGATCGACTCCCGATTATTCCCGAACCAGATTTACCACCAGTTAACTCGGTCGAGAAACTGCCAGAGGTCGAGCGAAATTTCAGCACTGCTACCGTCAATCCAGACTTATATCAAATTGCCTGTATTGATGACAGTCCGTTAATTCTCGATGAAATGGAGCGATTCTTGGGAAATAAGGGTAAATACCAACTCACCAAACTTGAAGATCCAATTAAAGCTTCTAGCATGATTTTTCGGCTCAAGCCAGCTCTCATTTTAATGGATATCACGATGCCGAATATCAATGGTTATAAGCTTTGCAGCCTATTTAGAAGTAGTGCGGCGTTAGCCCAAACCCCGATTATTATGGTGACGGGGAATAAGGGTTTAGTCGATCGAGTCAGAGCAAATCTCGTCGGGGCGACTGACTATCTCACCAAACCATTTACCCAACAAGATTTACTCGCAATAGTTGAGAAATATTTAACTTAGACAATTGCAGATATTTCGGCTCGATCGGGGAACTATGAACTTATTACTCATCGATGCGGTTTAAAACTATTTTTAATTAGGAATAACAAATGTCAAAAATATTAGTAGTCGATGATATGCAGGCTGAGTTGGAATTAGTCTGTCAGTACCTCACCAAAGCAGGTCATACGGTGGTTACGGCTGTCAATGGTCAAGAAGCACTCGACAAAGCGAGGGCAGATCGACCAGATGCGATCGTCACAGATTGGATGATGCCAGTGATGGGCGGATTGGAGCTATGCCGTCATTTGAGAAAACAACCAGAGACGGCTAGTATTCCGATCGTCGCCTGTACTGCCAAGAATCGGGAGGTCGATCGAGTTTGGGCAATGAAGCAAGGAGTCAAGGTCTATTTGACTAAACCCTATACTGCCGAAGAGCTACTCACAGCCGTTCAAGCAGTCGTGGTTTAAACCAATGACAACGAATACTACCCTCACTAGACTTCAGCAACTTTTACCTGAATTATTCCAACCACTAGTAGTTACTGGCGATCTCTATCTGCGGTTCCAATTAACACCCGAGATCCCAGCATTGTTACCGATGGCACGAGTCCAAGAAGCTTTGCTCGTCCCAGCTACCGCCATCTCGCCGTTGCCAAATCTGCCAGCGTTTACGATCGGCATCATGAATGCTCGCGATCGAGTCTTTTGTGTTGTCGATCTCGGTCAGCTTTTGGGTTTACCACCGCTACCTAATAACCCTCGCGATTATCAAGTTGTGGTAATTCAGTTGTCTGCGACTGAGCCTGAGTCGTTCGATCCATCTTCTTTGTCTGCGGAACCATCACTAGGGCTGGCAGTTTGCCGCGTCAGAGGGGTTGCTCGCTTTGAGCAGCAGAAGATGCAATTGTCAGTTGCAGACGTGCCAGAGTGCCTACAGCCGCATCTGCTCGGCTGTTTCATCGAGGCGGAAAAACGAATTTTGGTATTGAATCCAGCGACGATCGCTACTGCACCAACTCGGTTTGAGCAGCAGCGATCGTAAGTTTGCAACAAGACTTACAACTCGACTCAAACCGAGCTTCAGTGTTATCTAAAATTTTATATTGATAGGCATAAATCCAATGACCACAGATCGGGACTATAATTTTGAAAAAAGTGAACCTTCGGTCTTAGCTGCTGGAACTCACCTCTTAGAGATCGCCCCTTCAGGTAGGGGATGGTGGCAACAGCCAGCTCAGATTTGGAATAATCTCTCGATTCGGGCGAAGATTACCACCTTGTTGGTTGCAGGCGCAGCTATCCCAGTCATCGCCGTTACCCAGGGGATTGTTGGCATGTCCAGAGAGTCGGCACTAGATGACCTCAGAACTCGGTTGAAGACAGAGCTGCTGATCCTAGAAAAGTCTGTGCAGTCTGAAACGCGGCAGATTGCCGATAGTTCTCATATTCTGGCACAGTCGGCGATCGCCGCCGGAATCAATCCCGACGCTCCTAGCTCCACCGATCGACAAGCCAAGCTGACAGCTTTTATCCAGACAGCAAAAGCTCTCAAACCAAATGCTAGTTTCTATCTGATTACCAATAGTCAGGGGCAAACGATCGCCCAATCAGTTCAAACGGTGCGGGAAGATTTTTCCAAGTATTCGCCTTTACCCACCAAAATCGCTGCAACTCAATTTATTCCGGTGGCCACTCAGTCAGGGATTGAATTAGGTGACATGGCGATCGTTCAAGCAGCGTTAACAAAAGCTAGACACCTAAGTGGGGTCGAACTGCTCAAAAGCGAATCACTACAACGGTTAGGACTAGCCCAACAAGCCGATATTGGGCTGCGAACTCAAGCGACGGATGGTTTATCCACAGCGAAAAAGCCTTCACCAGAGGGCACCTTCGATGTCGATCGCGGTAAAATCGGGTTGGTGTTGATGTCAGTTCAACCAATTCAACTGAATGGAAAACAGGTTGGTACGGCGATCGTTGGCACACTGATCAACCGCAACTACGATCTGGTTGACAGACTCCGAAGCGAGACAGGCGTATCCACAGCAACTCTTTTTGCTCAGGATTGGCGGGTGAGCACAAATGTCCCCTATGCGGATAAAGCAACGCGAGCGACGGGAACCAGAGTATCTAGTGCCGTTGCTGATGAGGTATTAAAGCAAGGCAAAGTCTTTGTGGGAGATGCCAATATTATTGGCGTTGACTATGTGACGGGCTATGCCCCACTATACGATCATCGACAACAGCTCGATCCCAAGACGGCAAAACCGATCGGGATTGCCTTCGTGGGTGAGCCGCAAACGCAAGTCGATCGCAACCTCCAACAAATTACCCTTTCCGGCTATGGCATTGGGGGCGGAATTCTACTGGTGGCGATTTTAATCCTCAGCCCTTTGCATCGCTCCATTTCTCGTCCGATGCGGCGATTGACTGAATTTGCCGATCGAATTGCCTCAGGTCAGTTTGGCGTTCGATTAGCAGAAGATCTGCGGCAAGATGAAGTCGGCGTACTCTCTCGCAACTTAAACCAGATGGCGCAGCAAATTGACGCTAACTTAAATGCACGTCAGCAAGAAGTCGAACAGCAACGTCAGCAGCGGGAACTGCTCGAATCAGGAATTATGAATCTGGTTAACGAAATCGAAGGTGCGACTAACGGAGATTTGACGGTACGGGCTAGTTTAGATTCGATGGAATTGAGTACGGTTGCGGATCTATTTAATGCGGTGATCGATAGTCTCAGAGATATCGCGATCGAAGTCAAACAGGGCACTGGCAAAGTGACTACCTCGCTGGGATCTAACGAACGAGATATCCGCCAGCTTTCCGAACAGGCAATTACCGAAGCCGCAGAAATTCGCGGCACATTTAATTCTGTCGAACAGATGACCGACTCGATTCAAACTGTGGCTACCAATGCCAACCAAGCATCGACAATCGCCAAGGAAGCCTATGTGGTTGCCCAGGAAGGTACCGATGCGATGGCTCAAACTGTCGATAGTATTCTCAGTCTCCGCACAACTGTCGGGGAATCTGCGAAAAAAATGAAGCGGTTGGGCGAATCTTCCCAAAAAATTTCCCAGGTAGTTACCCTCATCGAAGAAATTGCCCTCAAAACCAATCTGCTCGCGATTAATGCCAGTGTAGAAGCCAGCCGAGCTGGAGAGCAAGGTCGCGGCTTTACAGTAGTTGCCGAGCAAGTGGGCGCACTAGCCGAACAATCTGCGGTGGCAACTCGCGAAATCGCCCAGATTGTCTCTGCAATTCAATCAGAAACCCAGGATGTAGCTCAGGTGATGGAATTGGGTACAGCGCAAGTGGTTGATGGTACTCGATTGGTGGAAGCTACTAAACAAAAATTGAATCAAATGCTGCAAAAGTCGCAGGAGATCGATATCCTGATGAGTTCTATTTCTACAGCTACTATTTCCCAGGCGGCGACAGCAAAAGTTGTAACTCAACTGATCCAGCAAGTAACGGTGTCTTCTGAAGAACGTTCTGCTTTCTCCAGTCAGATGGCTTCATCGATTCAATCGACTTCTCAAGTCGCCAAACAACTTGAAGAGAAAGTCGCCCAGTTCCAAGTTTAAGTAATAAGTAATAAGTAATAAGTAACCCACCCACTCTCATCTCCCATCTCCCCTTTCTGTAATGGATAACGATAAAAGAATTCCCCTCAAGTTCTTAGATGAATCAGAAGATTGTTGCGATCGCATCGAAGCTACAGTCCTCGGTTTAGCCAATACAATTCCCAATCCCCAAGCAATCGACGAAGCTCTTCGCGCCGCTCACTCAGTCAAGGGGGGCGCAGCGATGATGGGATTTGCGCCGCTGAGTCACGTCGCCCACCAGCTTGAGGACTTTTTCAAAATCCTCCGAGTGCGGTACCATTCCAAATCTATCAATATAGATGTGGAAACGTTGTTACTAGCAGGGGTAGATTGTTTGCGTCAAGTAGGCGAGCTTCACCGTCAAGAACAATTAGTAGATGAGGCTTGGTTGGCTACTCAGTCGCAGCCGATTTTCGATCGATTGCGGCAGCATTTGGGCGATCTCCGCCCTGAAGATGAAGATGCACTATTGTCTCAAGAGGGCGATGTCGATCCTGGGATCTTATTATTTGAAGGTGGAGTCAATGAAGCTCTCGATTTACTCGATCGTCAATTTGATTTAGCACCAGCCCAACTGCTCCAAGAGTTACAGGCGACAGCAGAGGAATTAAGTGACTTTGGGCGGATGGCGAAGTTAGATCGGTTCGTCGATCTGTGTCAGTCGGTCAAAAGTCAGAGTCAAAGTATCTCTGCTCCCCAAGCCCTCGAACTTACTTATAGAGCCATCAAGGTTTGGCGCAAAGCTCACTCATTAGTACTATTGGGCCGATTCGATAAAATACCCGATCGACTCCCCAGAGTGCCGAGCAACCCCGACCAGCTCGAACTCGATTCTCCTCTGGAGATCCACGAACGATTCAATCCATCGTCTGGACTAGCATCGCTGGACTTGTCGCTATTGCAGTCAGAAATCGCCAATCTGGATATCCAGACAGAGGAATCCGATGATGAAATTCAAGCACCACTAGAATTATTTAGCGAATTAGCCGCATTCGACAGCCCAGAATTTCCCGCCGACTTGGGCGCAGATTGGGACGACGATCGACGACAGCCAGAGGTTGGTACTCTCATCCTGGATTCACCACCACTGGAATTATTTAGTGAATTAGCTGCATTTGACAGCCCAGAATTTCCCACCGACTTGGGCGCAGATTGGGACGATAATCAACAACAGCTAGACGTTGGTACTCTCATCCTGGATTCACCACCACTAGAATTATTTAGTGAATTAGCTGCGTTTGACAGCCCAGAATTTCCCACCGACTTGGGCGCACTGCGGGTAATTCAACAAACCGCTATCCCTGACACCGTTTCCCCTCCTTCCCTCTCAACTTCCAAGCGTCAATCTCAAACAGTGCGTGTACCTGTAGAGTACCTGCAACAATTTAACACCGTCTTCGGCAAATTGATTCTAGAACGTAATGCGATCGACCTCCGCCTAGCAGAAATTCAGAACTATACTGGATTGATGCGAAAACGGATGAAACAATTAGAATCATCCAACCAAGAACTACGTCAATGGTATGACAAGGCGGCGATTCTCTTTCAGAGAGGCTCCGCCAACGAGCGGCTAATTCCCACCCCTGAAAATACCATCGCCCCTGCTAATCTACCCATATTAAAGTCGATAACTTCACAATCGCTAGAATTTGACTTACTAGAAATGGATCGATATAACGATCTCCACTTAGTTTCCCAAACTCAAATTGAAAAGATCGTCCAATTGCAAGAAGTAACTGCTGACATCGAGCTGAGTCTCCAGGAAATGACTCGATCTGTTACTAGTCTCAACCAAACCACCCGTACCCTACAGGTCAACCTAACCCGTACTCAGACGCTCCCCTTTGCCGATGTCGTCAAACGGTTTCCGCGCCTGATTCGCGATCTCTCCGTCCAGTTTGGTAAATCCGTCACCCTCCAGATTCAAGGCGAAAATATCGGGATCGATCGAGCCATGCTGGAAAATTTGAGCGATCCGCTGATGCACCTGCTCCGAAATGCCTTCGATCATGGGATCGAAGATCCCGCAACTCGGATAGCGGCGGGGAAATCTACCCAGGGATCGATCGTCCTCACCGCCAGTCAGCGTAGTGGTGAGACGATGATTACGATCGCCGATGATGGCGGCGGGATTAAACTCGATCGAATTCGAGATCGGCTCCAGCAGATGGGTTTACCCGCCGCCGAAGTAGCAAAAATGCCGGAAGCCCAATTGCTCGATGTCATTTTTGAACCAGGCTTTAGTACCGCCGCCAGTCTGACAGAACTCTCTGGGCGCGGTGTGGGGATGGATGTCGTTCGTACCAATCTCGAACAAGTGCGCGGAAATATTCGGATCGAAACTCAACCTGGGATCGGGACGACTTTTATTATCCGCGTACCGTTGACTCTTTCGATCGTTAAAGTCATGCTACTAGAACGATCGGGATTTGTCTTTGCAGTATCGGTAGATAGTGTCAAGGAAATTATCCATTTCCAACCCGATCTAGTCACCGCCGATGGCACAAAAATAACTTGGCAATCGCAATCTATTCCCCTGATTGCGTTGGAACAAGGAATTTCATTTGGCAGAAATAGCAGAACTTTTGGATTACCAGGTAGACCAACTATTTCCCAACCAACCGTATTAATCGTCGGCGAAGATCGAAGATCGAGAGCCTTTTATATCGATCGATACTGGGGCGAACAAGAAGTTACACTCCGCTCGATCGATAGTCCGATGCCTTTAACTCCAGGTTTCGGCAACTCGATTATTTTAGGTGATGGTCGTGTAGTTCCCCTACTCGATCCGATCCAATTTGCTAGTTGGATTTTAGATACTCCTAACTCAATCGCCCGCGAAAAATCTCATCACCAGTTCGTTGAAAGTTCCCTTGTGGAGATCGATGCTGTCGCCGAGCCAATCCAAGCTCAGACAATCTTAGTTATCGATGATTCTATCAATGTCCGTCGTTATTTGGCGGTGATGCTAGAAAAAGAAGGCTATCAAGTCGAACAAGCCAAAGATGGACAAGAAGCAGTTGAAAAACTCTTGGCGGGGTTAGTAGTTCAAGCCGCAATCTGCGATATCGAAATGCCTCGGCTAGATGGCTATGGAGTGTTAGAAACCCTGAGATCGAATCAGGATTTTGAAGATCTGCCAATTCTCATGCTCACCTCCCGTAACAGTGAAAAGCATCGCATGTTAGCGATAAATTTAGGAGCTTCTGCTTATTTCTCCAAACCATATACCGAGTCAGAATTATTAGCAATGCTCAGATATCTGATTCAAACAGCAGATAGCAAACCTCTAATGGCTTCAATCCGTTGACGATTTACGCCCAGATCGGATTCACCCAATCGGGAAGCAGATCGCACCTGAATAGTTTGATTATCATTGTCAAGATAAAACTCGACATCATCGACAAAGCCCATTAATTTACTAGCAAACTCCACATATAGATAATTATTAGTTTCCTTGACTATCTTAGTCCGAGGCATTGCTTGAACCACCTGCTTCAAATTTGCCATCGCACTGGAAAGATCTCCACTCAATGGCAGTGAGGCGATCGCATGTTCTTTATCTGTAGCTGGTGCTTGACTATTTACACAATTTGGGGTGTTAGGACAAGCGGTTAATTTACCGTTATTAATGCCGATATTTGTTGGTGGTTGACCTGCGAACATATGGTTACTCCAAAGTAAAAAAGCAAGTAATAAGCCGATCGCTATGACGACATATCTACTAATTTGTTTCGATGTGGCTATGGTCATCTTTTTGCTTATGTCTACTCTATCCATATTAGAACGAAAATCCCCCTCAGCTCGACTCACGCATGGGATCGAGGAGGGGGATTTCATTAAATTAACCTAAGTTGCTACCTGTAGAAGCCTACGATTGAAATAGTGGCTAATGTTGCAAAGTCCGCGTAGGCGGACTAGTATCTTAGTCCGCGTAGGCGGACTTTGCAACACGAGCAGCGGTTTTAACCGCTGAGGTTATGGGTAGCAACTTGGGTTAATTACTAACACAACCCTGGAATTACTCCCGAACCACCCCGTCTAGCGACAACAGCGATCCACACTTCGGCTTCGCTCAGTGCAAGCCATCCACCATTCACTACCCTAGATTTCTAATTCGATACTGAGCAAGGAGTAGGTACGGAAATCCCGAAAGGTACCACACCACCAGACGACATACAATGCTGGTAAACAAACATCACCGCGATCGCATAGCCTTATGACAGTGCTAGAACAAGGTAACATTACCATCCATACCGAGAATATCTTTCCGATCATTAAGAAATCTCTGTATACAGATCATGAAATTTTCTTGCGCGAACTGATTTCTAACTCCGTCGATGCCATTGGTAAACTCAAAATGGTTTCCTTCGCTGGCGAATTTAGCGGCGAAATCGGCGAACCCGCCGTGCGGATCTCGATCGATAAGGACAAGAAAACGCTCTCTATCTCTGATAATGGGATTGGGATGAGTTTAGATGAAGTCAAAAAATATATCAATCAAGTTGCTTTTTCGAGTGCCGAAGAGTTCATCGAGAAATATCAGAAAAATAGCGACCAACAGATTATCGGACATTTTGGTTTAGGTTTCTATTCCTCTTTCATGGTTGCTAGTCTCGTCGAGATTGATACCCTCTCTTGTCGGGATGGCTCGACTCCCGTACACTGGTCTTGCGATGGTTCGCCTAGCTTTGAAATTAGCGAATCGAGTCGGACTGAGCGCGGCACAACTATTACCCTGACGCTCCAAGAAGAGGAAGCCGAATATTTAGAACCAGCCAGAATTAAACAATTAGTGAAAACTTATTGTGACTTTATGCCCGTTCCCATCTCGCTCGATGGTGAAGTCATTAATAAACAAAAAGCACCCTGGAAAGAATCACCCCAAAATCTAACTAAAGAAGACTATCTCGAATTCTATCGTTATCTTTATCCTTTTGAAGAAGATCCATTACTGTGGGTACATCTAAATACTGATTATCCCTTCGCTCTGAATGGAATTCTGTACTTCCCCAAACTTCGTCCAGATTTGGATCTGACCAAGGGACAAGCTAAACTATTTTGCAATCAGGTATTTGTGAGCGATCGCTGTGATGAAGTGATTCCCAAATTCTTGCTACCATTGCGTGGAGTCATCGACAGTACCGATATTCCCCTCAATGTTTCTCGAAGTGCTTTGACTAGCGATCGCACCGTCCGTCGCATCTCTGATTATATCTCCAAAAAAGTTGGGGACAGGCTCAAAGAACTCTATCATGACGATCGAGCAGCATATACCAAAGGCTGGGAAGATCTCAGCACTTTCATCAAATTTGGTTGTCTCAACGATGATAAATTCAAAAAGCAAATTGAAGACATTATCATCTATCGCACCACCTTCGTCAGCCCTCCATCCGCACCTGAAAGCACAACTGAAGGTGATGATGATGCTTGGAAATCCGCCCAACCGAGCTTGCCTTACACCACTTTAAATGAGTACTTGGAGCGGAATAAAGAGCGTCACGCCAAATCAGAGCCAGCGACGACAGAAGATGCCACATACGAAAATCGCGTCTTCTATGCAACCGATGAAGCCAGTCAATCACCGTATATTCAGCTCCACAAAAGTCAGGGCTTAGAAGTGCTATTCCTCGATTCCTTTATCGATACACACTTTGTTAGCTTCCTCGAACGCGAACATACTGATGTAAAATTCTCGCGGGTAGATGCAGAACTAGATAGTAGCCTGATTCGATCGGATGATACTCCCGAAATCATCGATCCAAACACTAATAAAACCCGTAGCGAACAGATTCAAGAAATATTTACTACGGCAATCGACAAACCCAAAGTCACCATCCGCACCGAATCACTTAAAGGTGATAACTCTCAGTCCACACCACCTGCGATGGTATTGTTGCCTGAGTCTACGCGCCGAATGCGCGACATGATGGCAATGATGCAGCAACAAGTAGCCGAATTTCCTGAAGAACATGTTCTAGTGGTAAATACAGCTCATCCACTGATTCAAAACTTGGCTAATATCGATCGATCGTCAATCGTCCAATCTGAGGGAACGTCACCAAATCAAGCTTTAGTTAATCTTGTCTGTCAACACATCTACGATCTGGCTTTAATGGCACAGAAAGGGATAAATGCCGACGGGATGAATACTTTCGTGGAGCGTTCTAATCAGGTGTTAACCAAGTTAACTGAAAGATAAAATAATCTAGCTGTTAAGACACTAGTAATGATTAAAATCATTGCTGGTGTTGCAAATCTAGCAAGATTTAATTTTAGCTGAGGATGCGGTACTGATTTTTTAGATGAAGTTAACTAAATATCCGATCGATTAGCAAGTTGAGGTAATACTTGATTTAACTTACCACTGCGATATCCTTCTAGATCTAGAGTGACATAGACAAATCCAAACGCTCGAAAGGTTTCAGTTAGTTCTAATAAGTCGGTATTGGCAATAAATCTTTGGATCAGCTCTACTGGCAACTCAATTTTAGCAGTGTCTGCTGTCGATCGAACTCGGACATTTTCATAACCTAGACGACGTAAATAAATCTCAGCTCTGCCCACACGATTTAATTTAGGAATCGTAATTTCCTCACCATATGGAAACCGCGAACTCAAACAGGGTTGGGCGGGTTTATTCCAACATGATAAACCGAGCGATCTGGCAATCTCTCGAACTTCTAGTTTTGCGATCCCGATTTCGGCTAATGGCGATCTAGCACCCCGTTCTTTAGCTGCTTGAATCCCTGGGCGGTAGTCTTGTAAATCGTCAGCATTGACACCATCAATCACATATAAGTATCCAAGTTTTAATGCTAATGGCTTAAGTGTGTCGTGAAGTTCGCTCTTACAAAAATAGCACCGATTAACTGGGTTAGATGAATAATTTATGTCATCCATTTCGTGAGTTTCGACAATCTGATGAGCGATCCCGATCGAGTTTGCTTGCTCGATCGCATCTTCTAATTCTTCAGGCAATAAAGATGGTGATTTTGCCGTGACTGCCAAAGCTCGATCGCCCAAAACATCATAGGCAATTTTAGCAACTAAGGTACTATCAATCCCTCCCGAATAAGCAATTAAAGCTTGCCCCATTTCTATAAATAGATGGCGAAGTTGCTGTAGTTTTAGTTCTAACATTCGATGGAATTAATCTCGTACTGTTATAATATTTACTATTTTGATTATATCAAATCTGTAGCAGAGACAGGGTAGTCAGAAAATCGATCGTGAATGGTTCGTGGAATTTGACCTGCTCGACCTGGAGGGAACCTCCGTGACGCGCAACTGTCAACTGTTGAAATTGTCACCAATGGAGTAACGTGAAACTAGAAACACAGTTAGCTAAACTAGCAGAATTAGGACTAATCCTCAATCCTGACATCACGATCGAGGATATCATTTACGCTGTCGAGCGTCACGATTTGGAAGAAAAGCCGTTTGAGCTGCTACTGTTCTCCTTTGGGAACGAAGTAGAGCGGGAACCGTGGGGAAGACGAATTTGTAATCGAGTCTGGAATTTTGACACGGAGTGCATCGTCTCTACAGGTGACTATGTAAAAATCGTCCAAAACCTGTGTCTACTGACTGGATTGCCAGATGCTCTGACAGATATCGTGGACTATATCGATCTAGCAGCGGGTGAGTGCTGGCTGGAATATACTATTCGGGGCAAAAGGCAGCATTGGACGGTAGATATTAACGATGATTGGGCAGATATGTTGACGCTCTCCTATGTGATGGAAGAGCTTCAGCACGATGGCTGTCAGTTTTACGCACTCGATAATGGTCAGGCGATGATTTTAGTGTACTGTACTCCAGCAATAGCCTCAAAACTAGGCGATCTGTGCGATGAGGATCTGGAGCCAGTGATTCCGGCTTAGTATGAAGAACCATATCTAATCATGAACATTAGTTGCGAAGTCTCATAATTGCGATGGCAACGATCGAATCGAATGATAAGCTGCAAGAAACTATCCGATCGCTGCTGATAGTACTTACGATCTTTATTATTGTAGAAAATCATGTACAAAAATAGGTTGGGTCACTCCTTGTTTGATGTAGCTATGCCCGCTGCACTTGGCTCTGGAGTAGTAACATCACTGGCAATTTCCCAAGGACAGCACCCCGCGATGGCGATCGCGATTACTGCTATCTCTACAGCATTCGCCGTCATCTGTCACCGATTCGATCTGATCTAGGTGAGATTTTTATTCTCATAATTAAATTACTGGCTCGATCGCGCATACTCTGCCAATCTTCCCGCACGATCTCAGATTGGGGAAATAAAGAGCCAGCTAATCCCACCGCCACCGCCCCAGCCGCCAAAAAATCGGCAGCATTAATTACCGTTACTCCACCAGTGAGAATCAGGGGAATTTGACCGATCGGCCCCTGTAGTACCTGTAAATAATTAACCCCACCCACCGCTTGAATGGGAAATACTTTTACCGCTGTTGCTCCCGATTGCCACGCGCTGATAATTTCTGTTGGTGTCAAGGCTCCAGGGACGATCGGAATTGCGGCGGTAGTTGCAGCTTGAATCAGACTCAGATCGAGATGTGGCGTAAAAATATATTCAGCACCACAAGATCTCGCATTGCAAACATCCGCTAGACTCAATACTGTCCCCGTGCCGATCGAGCAATCCGGTAATTCTGCCCGTAGTAACTCAATCAATTCCCACGGTCGATCGCTATTGGCGGTGATTTCAATTAATTTAATCCCCCCAGCCGCCACCGCCTGCGCCATCTTTTTGCCTACGCGTAGATCGCTCGCTCGAATTACCGCGATTACCCGCTGTTGTCTGACAAACTTTAGCCAATCTTCCCCGTAGCTGTGCATCATCAATTACCAATTATCAAAGCGTTTTGTAAGGGTTAATTCTCCATCCTGTGGGTTGTAAATTAAATTTTGTTATCAGGGATAGTATCAATCCGCCCCTACAGATCCTAACTCTCGACTGATTTGACATCGGTGCTGTAGTCTTGCACCGCTTGAGCGATCGTCGATCGTAAATCGACATAAGCCTTCGCAAAAGGTGGCTGACGCTGCGTTAAACCTAGTAGATCTGCTGTTACTAAAATTTGTCCATCACAGTCTGTTCCTGCACCAATGCCGATCGTCGGAATCGAGAGTTTTTGGGAGATTAGTTTGGCTAAATCGGCGGGGATATGTTCTAAGACGATCGAAAATGCGCCTACTCGTTCTAAGGCAATTGCGGCTGAGAGCAGGCGTTCTCGATCGCTTTCTGAGTGTCCTTGTTGACGATAGCCTAATTGATGCACCGATTGAGGTGTCAAGCCGATATGTCCCATCACGGGGATACCGATATCAACCAGCCTGGATACCGTCTCTACCATCGCTGGATACCCGCCTTCGAGTTTAACTGCCTGTGAGCCTGTCTCCTTGAGGATTCTTCCGGCTGATGCGATCGCCTCCTCAACACTAGTTTGATAGCTTAGGAATGGCAAATCGACTACAATCAGCGCATTTTTTACCCCGCGCTTAACTGCTTGAGCGTGGTGAATGATTTCAGCGAGAGTTAGGGGTAGAGTATTTTCATATCCCAACGCCACCATTGCTAGAGAATCACCGACGAGGATCAGATCTACTCCCGCTGCATCTAAAATTTGAGCGATCGCAAAATCCCACGCTGTTAGCGCGACGATCTGTTTTCCATTCGGTTTATACTGCAACAATTGGCGAACTGTGGGCATGGGGGACGGGGGACTGGGGACTGGGTGACGGGGTGACGGGGGACTGGGTGATGGGGGGACTGGGTGACTGGGTATTTAATATTGCCTTTACCCTTCTTCCCTAAAGCCTAAAGCCTAAAACCTAAAGCCTAGAATTTGACTGACCCCTTTGGTAGTTATACACTTTAGGTTAGGGCTTACTACTTGAGCCTAGACTAAAATAGCATTCCCTGAATTTATTATGAGCGATCTACCAGTTTCCGAGAATAAAGGTGCCAAGACACGACAAATGTTAGGGATGAAGGGTGCTTCGACTGAGGCGGCTTCAATTTGGAAGATTCGGTTGCAATTGATGAAACCGATTACTTGGATTCCGCTGATGTGGGGAGTTGTCTGTGGTGCAGCGTCTTCGGGTGCGTATACTTGGTCGATCGAGAATGTCCTCAAAGCGGCATTATGTATGTTGATGTCTGGGCCATTATTGACTGGTTATACTCAGGTAGTAAATGAGTGGTACGATCGCGAGATCGATGCAGTCAATGAGCCTTATCGTCCGATTCCTTCGGGGGCAATTTCGGGATCTCAAGTAGTCGTCCAAATTTTCGTCTTATTATTTGGTGGGATTGGGGTTGCTTATATTCTCGATCGAGCCACAAATCATGACTTTCCAATTATGACTTGTTTGGCGATCGGTGGTGCGATTGTTGCTTATATTTATTCAGCTCCACCATTGAAGCTAAAACAAAACGGCTGGTTGGGTACTTACGCTTTAGGTGCAAGTTATATTGCCTTGCCTTGGTGGGCTGGTCATGCTTTATTTGGCACCCTAAATTGGACTATAGTTGTGATGACACTATTTTATAGTTTAGCAGGGCTAGGCATCGCGATCGTCAATGATTTTAAAAGTGTCGAAGGCGATAAGCAGTTTGGATTAAAGTCTCTCCCAGTCATGTTCGGAATTACTACATCTGCTTGGATTTGTGTACTGATGATCGATATCTTCCAAGCTGGAATCGGCATCTATCTGATTACCATTCACCAAAATCTCTATGCAGCAATTCTGTTGTTACTAATCATCCCACAGATTACCTTCCAAGACATGTATTTCCTCCGTAATCCTTTAGAAAATGATGTCAAATATCAAGCTAGTGCCCAACCTTTTCTAGTCTTAGGAATGTTAGTTGCTGGGCTAGCTTTCGGACATGCCTAGCGATCGTCATATTTGGAAGTATTCAGTTGGCAAAGATATTTATGCTGCTCGATCCCCACTGAGATCGAGCGAGCAATGGCAGAATTTAGCACCCAACGAGCGACGATCGTTAAATCTTCCAAGCCTAGCCGCTAAAATAACAACATTCACAATCTAAATATGGTAAATTTGTGCTATCACTATTAAAAATCACATCCAATCCGTAATTTTTTAGACGGTGAGGGTTTGGGCGCATCTGCATTCAGTATCTACCATATGATCAATAAACCCCTCGGCTCAGTAATTGAAGGTTCGCTCACTGGTGGATTGGAAGTGCGACTGCATCCAGATATTTCCGTCGAAGATATGCGGGTGGGCAAATTTTTGGTGGTGCGAGGACGACAATATGACTTCTTTTGCTTGTTAACAGATGTCTGTTTGGGGACATCGAGCGATCGAATTTTAGTCAATCCGCCTCATCCAGAAGATGACTTTTTGCTCGATGTTTTGTCGGGAAGTGGTACCTACGGAACGGTAAATCTTTCGCCGATGTTGATGCTCAATAAATTTAGTCAAATTCCACCATCACTAAATGGCGGCGCGAGTCTAAATGGTAATGGTAAAGGCAAAAAAGCTAAAGCTGAAAATGGTAAAGCCGCTCTAGCATCCTTTGAAGCGCAGACAAATATGGAATGGGAGCTTCTGCCCGTTAAGACAGTTCCCAGCCACTTCAGCCAAGTATTTGACGCAAATGAGAACGACTTTCGATCGGTATTTGGTTGGGAAGACGATCCGACGCGCAAGAATTTCTCGATCGGGCAACCATTGGATATGGATGTCCCTGTATGCTTGGATCTCAAGAAATTTGTTGAGCGGAGTAATGGGGTATTTGGGAAATCAGGGACGGGAAAATCATTCCTGACGCGCCTCCTACTCGCTGGCGTAATTCGCAAAAAAGTTGCCGTCAATCTGATCTTTGATATGCACTCGGAATACGGTTGGGAAGCCGTGCAAGAAGGCAAAAATGTCCGCACGGTTAAAGGTTTGCGGCAATTATTTCCCAATGAGGTAGTCGTCTACACTCTCGATCCCGAATCCAGTCGCGCCAGGGGCATTCGCGACGCACAGGATCTTTATCTCACCTATGAGATGATCGATATTGAAGACTTACAATTAGTATCGCGCGAGCTGGGTTTATCAGATGCAGCGTTAGACAATGCCAATATTCTAGCCAGTGAATATGGAAATACTTGGATTAGTCGCTTACTGGAAATGACTAATGAAGATATCACCATCTTCTGCGAATCGGGGAAAGGGCATAAAGGATCGATCTCTTCTCTGCAACGCAAATTAATGCGATTGGAAAAGCTGAAATATCTACGTCCAATCAGCCGTCAGGATAATCTCAAGAGTTTGATCCAAGCTCTGAGCGCGGGTAAAAATATCGTAATTGAATTTGGCAATCAATCAGATTTATTATCTTATATGCTGGTGACAAATATGCTCACCCGCCGGATTCATAAACTATATGTCAATAAAGCCGAACAATATCTCCAAAGCAAACAGGAATCCGATCGACCTTATCCACTAATTATCACGATCGAGGAAGCCCATCGATTCTTAGATCCGGCTATTGCCAAGAGTACCATCTTCGGCACGATCGCGAGGGAAATGCGGAAGTTTTTCGTGACATTACTAATCGTCGATCAACGTCCATCGGGTATCGATAATGAGATTATGTCTCAAATTGGGACGCGGATTACGGCGTTAATTAATGACGAAAAAGACATCGATGCGATCTTTACAGGCGTATCCGGCGCACAGGGATTGAAGTCTGTGTTAGCTAAGTTAGATTCCAAACAACAAGCATTAGTATTAGGACATGCCGTACCGATGCCCGTGGTAGTCCGCACTCGTCCTTACGACCAGAAATTCTACGAGGAAATCGGCGATCCTGATTGGGGTACGAAGTCGGATGAAGAGATATTGGTAGCGGCGAAAGCAGCACAAATGGATTTAGGATTTTAGGCTATTCACCCGCACTTATTGCTGAGAATAATCTCAGTTTTAGCTCCTCATCATAGTCATCTTCATAAATTAATGACTCAATTAAAGATCGAAGCAGATTTTTGTCAATCTTGCCTTCAGCTATCCACACCACAATATTTTCCATCTCTCTGACAAATTTTGCTGTGATGTCATAGCCATTGAGATCCAAGAAATAAGCACCTAAAGCAACACTCGATCTTTTATTGCCATCACTGAAAACATGAAATTGAATAATTGCAAAAACTAGATGGGTGAGCTTATCAGTAAATTCTGGATAATAAAGGTCATTTTGGATATGAGTTAAAGAACTTTCTAATTGTCCTTTACTATTAATGCCAGACATACCCCCAGACTGCTCGATAATCCAATCATGAACTTCGATCTCATGATAAACATCAAAATATAAAGTTTCGATCGACATATCCTAACGATCTTTTAACCGCTTAAAAACAGCTATAATTTCTGGATCTGCTAATTGCTCCTGTAAAGAGCGACTAGTTTCACCCAAAAATCGCTCAAAATCTTTAGCGGGAATACTTTGAACATAAGTATCTAATTTATGATGCAACGCAGCTCTGAATCCAAGATCCCGACTAGCCATTTTCGTACGAGCATCCTCAATAATGGGCTTCAGAAAAGGGTTGGATTCTGTATCACGAATAATTTCATCTAATTCGTTACGCTTAAGCTTGCGCCCTAGTTGCTCAGACTTAATCTTCATTGCTTCCGCCAGTCCATTTTCAATCCCCGCAACGGCTGTTAGTACTTCTGCATACATTGTGCTGCGAGCTGGATCGTTTTTAGCTAGGTTTAGTATTTTTTTATACTCTTTTGTATTTTCTTTGAAAACTAGCTTGTATACGGCATCAGTATATAAACCATATTTTCCTTTTCCCATATCCAAAAAGTTAGTGAGTGCCGTAGTGAAAACCTCTCGGTAGTTAGACTCTTGGTATGCTGCGGGGAGATAATCCGGATCTCGCTGATTAATATATTTGGTATGTCCGCCCGATCTCTCTGCCATCACATCGATGACAATATCTAGAATACGCGATCGAATCATCTTAGCGCGATCGCTCTCTGTAAGTAGCATTGCTATATTTAAAGTAGCACGAAAAGTAAAAACCCCTAAAGCTGGACTTTTGTCTCCGTAATTGATTACGGAGACAAAAGTCCAAAGCCTTGAACTGTCTAAGTTTCTGCCCTTTTAGAACTTTATAGCCATTATTTTTTAGTTCGCTAGCATGAGTCGCTATATACTTTTCGATCGTACTATCGTTAATGTCAAATAGTTGTGCTACTTGCTGCTTCGTAAATAGCACTTCATCCTCGAATAAAATCCCCCCAAGTCTAAATATTCTTCAACCTTACTCAGAGCATAAGGATTATTTAAAATATTCTGCCGATTGTGGGGTGATGTGGTTAAGTCTGTTGTCATCAATTTACTGCTTTATAATATTATGGAAAGGGTTTTTTCTACCCTCTACTGCGACTATTTTCCCTTATTCAGTTTACGGCGGCGGACTCTGGCAGCAATCGTAGCACGATCGACAGGAAAGCCAGCCATCGGGATTTCTTGATATTGACGCTCTATTTCTAATTTCTTTAATTCGGTATAATCCACCCATTGGATGCAATTAACCGGACAAGTATCGATCGCTTCTTGGATCGTGTCTTCGATATCGCCGTCTTGACGAACTACCCTCGCTCTACCATGTTCTGGCTCGATAAAAAACGTATTCCGCGCCGTATGAGCGCAGTGGAGACAACCGATACACGTCATCTCATCCACATATACGCCCTTTTGTCGCCATACCCCGCCAAGTTCTGGCTCCAAACCCGATCGATCTTCCGCATCGCGCAAGAAGCCGCCTAGCTCTGGCTCGAATCCCGATTGGTTGCCATTCAATGGTGGGGTAAAATCACTCACGATCTAAGCACTCCAGCGTTGGACTACGAGCTTAATCGAACCATCGTTTTGATTACGTTCTTCGGCGACTTGGAAACCTTGTTTGGTTGCTTCTGTGACAACGGTATGATAAGCATAACGTTGAGTGACTTGACTGATAAAGCGATCGACAGACCAATTTTGTTGCCAGAATTGTAAGTCAGCAACTAGTTCGTACTCATTATTACCATTGCTGCTAAAGCCGATATCATAGCCATTTTCCTGCTCGATAATTACCGCTGCGGTACGAGTATCACCTTTGTAGCCACGGACTGGCTGCGAACCAGTTTTCCACTCGATCCCTAAATCTGTGAGTGCTGCGGTGAGAGATTCTACATTGCGAATCTTGGTCTTGATCTTGCTAAAGTGTGACATGTGGATGTTGGTGGTGATGAATGAGTAAGTGGTAATTAATAAATATCTGCTGCTGACTTACCAAGTCGCTTGAGTAGTTGCAGCAGCACTTAGTTCGATTTGGTTGAAATATTCCGCAGTTTGTGATTGACTGACCACATCACCTAGTTCGGATTCGATCGCTGCGGTAACAACGGTGCAAGACTGACCCACTACACCAGTGACCTTTTCATGCACTCGTCCATCTGGGTAGATGATAAACTCTAGCGTCTCCATGCTCATAGATGATGTAAGTGCTCCAATATTTCGATCGTTAAGTTTGATTATATTTAGGTTGAGCGAAATAGTTTAGACCCGATCGGTAGATGACACGATCGTTAGATCTAGATCTCCAGCATTCATCGTCGATAACGAGCCATGCGGACTAAAACTTGGTAAAAGTTATTATTTGGTTGAGTTATTCTTGCATTATAAGTAAGTTTCTCCTTTCTGAGGCGGTACATCAAGTTTCGTAAACTTTCGATCTTCTGCTCCCCAGATTACTTATGGATACCAGATTTTTTCGACCTGTCGTGCTAGGGCTTGGGCTGATAACAGGTAATTTTGATGCTCGTTATCGATGCCGATGACAATCGTCACATGACCGAGTTTGCGTCCGATCCTCGACTCCTTCTGGTACCAGTGGACGTGGGCATTGGGGATAGATGAGATCTGCTGGCGTTTAGCTAGATAATCGCTGTGAGTATCTTCGTAGCCCAATAAGTTCACCATCACCGCACCGCCACAGGTGAGTGCGGGACTTCCCAATGGTAAACCAGCAACCGCCCGAATCAGTTGACTAAATTGTGATGTAGCACAGGCTTCGATCGTTAGATGTCCAGAATTATGGGTGCGGGGGGCGATTTCGTTGACGGATATTTTGCCATCGGTGGTGAGAAATAATTCAATCCCAAATACACCAACTGCGCTTAGACTAGTTAGTAGTTTGGATGCGATCGAGTTGCAAGTTTGGACGATCTCCTCAGGTAAATCCTGGAGAGTGAATACCCGCCGACACACTTGGTCTTCCTGTTGAGTTTCCAGGATGGGATAGGTAACAACTTCACCATTGACACCTCTAGCGGCGATGACTGCCAACTCGCGATCGAATTCGACAAATTCTTCAATCAGAAATGGTGTGTCTGGGTAGCAATGGTAGAGGTCTACTAGCGCAGATTGATTTTTGAGAATAAATGTCCCCTGTCCGTCATAACCATTGCGGCGGGCTTTGACAACGATGGGAAATGCAAAACCAGGCGGTAATTTTGGATGTGCTAGCACGGCAAATTTTGGCACTGGTAAACCCAAATCTCGCAGGTAGCAGCGTTGAGTGTATTTATCTAGCAGCGGAGCCAAGGCTTTTAAGGGGGGAAGAAATACTGCACCGATTTTTCCCAATCCGTCTAAATCGACAAACTCGTTTTCAAAAGTAATTACGTCGCATTTAGTCGCTAGAGTGGCTGTAGCTGCGACATCATCTACTTCAGCCAATACTGTTTCTACTGCCAATCCGACAGCCACATCACTAGGATGGGGAGTCTGGATGACTAATTCTATCCCTAATTCCTGGGCGGCACTAGCCATCATCCATGCTAGTTGTCCGCCGCCGATGACACCAATTCGTTTCATTTCAATTCTATCGACTTAACCGTTATGCAGGTTGCTGCGGAGATCTTTACCCCACCCCAACCCTCCCCTTATCAAGGGGAGGGAGTTAGAGCCTCCACCTTGATAAGGGGGGGTTGGGGGGTAACACCATCTCCGCTCAAGCAGATGATAATACTTATTTGCAGGCGAGAGAGTCGCGTGTCGCGATACCCGTTTTAGGATTCACACCAGTTGCAATCTTGCAGAGTTCCTTCTGTTGTAGCTTACCTAAGATCGCGTCGGTAAAATCGGCTCCAGCAATATTGACATCTGTGAATGTCGATCGTAGCATCATCGCCTCAGTGAAAACAGCATCACTCAAATCGGCACCAACAAACCGAACTTGATCTAGTAAACCTTGAGTGAGATTTGCACCGTGGAGATTTGTCCGGTTTAGGGTTGAGGAACTGATCACTACGCCTGTGAGGTCTGCGCCAGAAAAATTGGTATCATCTAGCTTGGCAGTGGTAAATACTGCTGTCTGTAAGTTTTTGCCAGAAAAATCTTGACCGTTTAGTTCGGCATTATCATAGGAGAGCATTGGCTTGTATTGGGAAGTTCCCCCTGCCGCGATCGCATGGCTGGGAAAGAAGATTAAGATCGAAGCAAAGATTAAAGCGATAATAGTAGGCATATTTTCTGGCAAACAGTGAGCAGCGATTCGGCAAAGCCGACGCTGTGCGAACGCAAGTAGGGAGGATTGAATTTCGGCATTGGGTGCCAGACTTTTACAATCCTTAACATGCACAGTTTATCGCAAAAATCGGACGGGCGATCTAGAACTGACGTTAAAATCGGTCGATCGAGGTAAGATCGGTCAAATCCACTGTTCCGACTCCATCCAACCACAAGCTCTTGAAGCCACGATCGAAATGACGATTGCCAGTTGCTTAGATGAAGAAGCATTAAGTTTTGAGGATTATTTACTGGCTATACGTCTAAAAGATTCTGCTGCTAATAGTTACTAGCCACCATGTTCAAATTACTGATTAACTGGGTTCTAAATGCGATCGCGTTCTTAATCACACAGCGGATTATCGACCACTTTTTGCCAGGGCAATTTCATCTTCGTGATATTACAACGGCATTGATTGCGGCTCTATTGCTAGGTTTGATAAATAGTACCGTACGTCCGATCCTCCAGTTACTAACCTTCCCTTTGACAATCCTCACATTAGGACTATCCTCACTCGCGATAAATGTCCTGTGTTTGGTATTTGTATCGCGGTTTGTGCCTGGATTTTATATTGCTGGCATCGTCCCCGCCATCGCTGGCTCGATCGTGCTGTCGATCGTGTCAACTTTGCTAAACTGGTTTGTTAAGTAGAACTCTCTCAAGTTTGCACTGCAAATTTGTCTGGATGAATACCATGATTCACCCAAGTAATCGCGGCTTCCGCACTCGTCATCTCTGGTGGTACTCGGAGGATATGAATATGCCCAGTCGATGGACAAGTCATCTTGAGTAATACCATCGGCTCACTACCACCAGGATCGCCATCTTCATCATAAGTTTCTTCCACTACTTTATCGATTTCCAGTAGCGTATATTCTCGCCAAGTATCGAGACTAATTGTTTCTAATTCTTCAGATACTTTTTCACACCCTAATTACTCGATTAAAACACGTCTGACTTCAGCATTATCCTCAGTTAATAACCACTCAGCTTTCCATTCGCTCAACTTAGTCCAATAACGACGAGGTAGATCCACTTCCATAAATCTAACTCTTTCTAACCTGAGTTCGATGAAGCGTAGCCTCATCAAATCAAGTCTCTAACTGTGTTTGAG
>ENA-OFCD01000363-OFCD01000363.1-metagenomes-genome-assembly--contig:-NODE-363-length-30217-cov-10.625124_pt1 | contig 30217 bp, 32 predicted proteins | sample MGYA00153392_OFCD01 | MGnify analysis MGYA00153392
AGCGAGGGCGCGTTGGCTGCCTGCAGAAGCCTGAATCTCAGCCCGCGTACGCGGGGTCGTTCTTGCTTGGGCGTGAACTCTACTCATGCTGCGCAGGCCTCCTGGAAAGACTCGATGACGCCGCGCATCACATCCCACGCTCGGAATAATGGCCAGCTGCGAATGGACAGACGATCACACGGGATCCAGAACCTACCCAGCGCTGGACGTGACCCACCTTGACAGCAGGCAAACCCGACCTCGTTCCCGAAAAACATATTCCATAGTTGAAGCTGAGAATGCATTCACGAGGAACGAAGGATGAGCAAGAAAGACGGAGCGAATCGCTGCGCGCGATACGCGGTGAACCAAGCTGGAGCCCGGAGGCTTGTCAAGACAGGACAGGAAGCGTCCGTGACGGCGCGTGTGCTCGGGGTGCCCGAGCAGACCTTGAGCGACTGGGTTCGGCTGGCCGACAAGGGCGCTCCGCAAGGCGCCGGAGAGCGCCCGGTGCGTGCTGAGCAGATGGAGCTGGCTCGGCAGTTTGGAATCTCATGCGGCGCCGGCTTAGAACGTTGCGCGCAGGGATGAAAAGTGGGCCAGACCTGTCTCCCTACACTTCGTACGTGAGCTTGGCGAGCTACCCGAAGCCGATTGATCATCGCTGCGTCGTCGTAGGAACAGGCGTGGGCGCGGAACACGCGGGGGAACAAAACTTCTTTTCGGCCATCGCCCGTGGCGGGGCTGCATGCGGCTTCCTTCCCGGTTTAGAACTCACCGGCGATCGGGAGTACGACGTGGCGAAGCCTCCGGTCTATTCGCGCCCCTTGAACGACAGGATTCCATCGGCATGGATGATCGCGCGCGCAATCTCTTCGGTGGGCACGCGCTTGCTCATCGCCTGTTCGCGGATCACACGGTAGGCCTCGCTGTCGCTGACCTGGCGGGTGCGCACGAGGATCGCCTTGGCCTCGCTGATCTGGTTCGCCGACACGAGCTTCTGCTCGAGCCTCTTGGCGCGGCGGCGGACTTCGCGCAGCTCGGCGTGCGTATGCTTTGCCATCACCAGCGACGACAGGATGCCAGCGGATCGAATCGGGCCGACCAGTACCGCTTGCGCGCCCATGCGCAGCGCCGCATCGACGATCGTCGGGTTCTCGTAATTGATGATCGCGATCACGGGTACCGCCGGCTCGGCGCCCATCCAACTGCAGTTGAGGGCGGCGTGGTCCGGCCCGACCGCGCAGAACACGACCTCTACCGTGTCCGGCAAATCGGGAAGCGGTGGCCACACCGTCATCACCTGGCAGCCGATGCGTTGCAGTTGCTGGGCCAGCATTTCGCCGTCGGAGTCCTTGGGGTGGAACACCATCACGCGCGAATTGCGCAGGTTGCGCAGCAGATCGGGCGTGGAGCGCTGGGCGCGTCCGGCAACGCCGCGCTCGGCGTCGGCGCTAGCCACCGACCTGCCCCAGCGCGACGCTGCGCAAGCTCCACTCGTCGGCTGCGTGGTTGACGAGGTACGGGTCGGCGTCGACGCCGACCGGCGACTCGGCGACGACGACGAAGCGCCCGTCGTTGCCGACCCGTCCGATACGTGGGTGCAGCCGCGTATGGTGGGTGACCGGATCGATTCGCACGCGGCCCTGCGGCGCATCGAACTCGCTGCCGAGCAGGCACGGCAGCAGCCGGCCGATTTCGTCCGAGCCCGATTGGCGCATCGCGCGCGCGAACAGGTGGACCTGGAAGTAAGCCGCCTCCCAGCACATGTTGGGCTCGACCTCGTCACCACACCATGTCCGGAAGCGCGTCAGGCAATCGTGGTTGACAGCGTTGTCCACGGTCTGGAAGTAGGGCGCGGCGGTAATGTGCCCGGCGGCGATGCGCATGCCCATCTCGGACACCTCGGCTTCGCAGGTCGTCAGGCTCGCGATCGGGATCTTCAGCGGGTCCAGCCCGGCGTCGGCACACGCTTGGTAAAGCATGCGCGTGCCTTTGCCGACGACAGTGGAAAACACGAAGTCGGGCTGCTTGTCTTTGATGTCGCGCGCGATGGGTAGGAAGTCGCGCTCGGTCGCGTCGAGCCGCACATAGTGTTCGGCGAGTTTGGCGCCGCCCGGCCGCTCGAGGATGAAGTCGCTCATGATGCGGTTCGACTCGTAGGGGTAGATGTAGTCGCTGCCCACGAGGTAGACGCGCCGGCCGAAGTGTCGCGTCATGTATTCAGCCAGTTGCGCGCTGTTCTGGTTTGGCGCAGCGCCGGTGTAGATGATGTTGGGCGAATACTCGAAGCCTTCGTACGGCGTTGGGTACATCAGCAAACGCTGCCACTTCTCGATCACCGGCATGACTGCCTTGCGGGTGCTCGACATGTAGCAGCCGAAGACCACGTTGATGTGATCTTCCTGGACGAGCCTTTCCGCAAGCGCGCGGTAACGCTGCGGCACGCATTGCGGGTCGTAATGCACCGCGACGAGCTCACGCCCGTCAATGCCGCCTGAATCGTTGATCTCGCGGATCGCGAAGAAAGTGCCCAGTAGCTGCGATAGTTCGACGCGCGAGGTGGTGCCGGCGCGCGAGAACAGCACGCCGACGCGAACGGGGTCAGTATTGGCCACGGCGTCAGATCCAGTTGGGTTGTCAAAACACTTGAACTGGAAAATATTGTGGCATGAGGCTTGACAGCCTGTCGCGGGCTAAATTAGTTTTCGTTCAACAGATTTGCTGCGGTCGCCAATAGCGTCGATTCGTGGCCCGGCATCAACGCCTGACGTAACCCTTGGTTCGGTCAGGCGTTTTTTTTCGCACGTTTCTTTCACTCTCCTTACCGGCGCGTTTCGATTCAACACGTCCACAGGAACCGACCCATGAACACCTTGTCCCGTCGCCACCTGTTGCAAACCGCGGTCGGTCGTCGATGCGGAGAAGCTCGCGATCGATGAGATCAACGCCTCGGGTCGCGTGCTCGGCGCTCGACCCGCGCAATTACTTCATCATCGTGCCGAACATGCTCGGCAACGGGCTGTCGTCGTCGCCCAGCAACACGCCAGCCCCCTACGACATGGCGCGATTTCCCAATGTCACGCTCTACGACAACGTTACGCTGCGGCACCGCCTTGTCACCGAGAAGTTCGGCATCGGCAAGATCAAACTTGTCGTGGGCTGGTCGATGGGTGCGCAGCAAACCAACCAATGGGGCTGCCTCTACCCGGACATGGTCGAGCGCATCGCGCCGTTCTGCGGATCGGCGAAGACGGCGCCACACAACTTCGTATTTCCCGAAGGTGTGAAGGCCGCGCTGACGAACGATGTGGCGTGGAACAACGGCTGGTACGACACACCGCCGACCAAGGGCTTGCGCGGCGTCGGCCGCGTCTATGCCGGCTGGGGCTTGTCGCAGCCGTTCTACATGCAGGAGCTGTGGCGCGCGATGGGCTACAGCTCTCTCGAAGATTTTTTTATCGTTGTGGAGGCTTCTTCCTGCTCAAGGATGCGAACAACCTGCTGGCCATGCTGTGGACCTGGCAGCACGGTGACATCAGCGCCAACCCGGTGTTCAACGGCGACTTCAAAAAGGCGCTCGGCGCCATCAAAGCCGAGGCCGTGGTGATGCCGTGCCAGATGGACCTCTATTTCCCGGTGGCCGACAACGAAGCCGAGGTGGCGCACATGCCCAACGGGGTGTGCAGGCAGATCCAAGGCGTGTGGGGCCATTTCGCAGGAGGTGGCGCCAACCCGGCTGACACCCAATTCATCGACGACGCGCTCAAAGCCTTGCTCACCGACTGAGCCGTCGATCGCTCGCAGCCCCGTAACCAATTCACCAACCCCAAGGGGATCATGATGCTTCACGGCGATATTTCGAGCAGCAAGGACACCGTCGGCGTGGCCGTCGTCAACTAAAAGATGCCGCGCCTGCACAGCAAAGCCGAGGTGCTGGATAACGCACGCGCCATCGCGAAGATGATCGAAGGTATGAAGGTCGGCCTGCCGGGAATGGATCTGGTGATCTTCCCCAAGTACAGCACCCACGGGATCATGTAGGACTCGAAAGAGATGTACGACACCGCGACTACCGTCCCCGGTGCCGAGACCGAGATCTTCGCCGAGGCCTGCCGCAAGGCCAAGGTCTGGGGCGTGTTCTCGCTGACGGGCGAGCGCCACGAGGAGCACCCGAACAAGGCGCCGTACAACACGCTGATCTTGATGAACGATCAAGTCGAGATCGTCCAGAAGTACCGCAAGATCATGCCGTGGGTTCCGATCGAAGGCTGGTACCCGGGCAACTGCACCTACGTGTCGGACGGCCCGGAGGGCATGAAGGTCAGCCTGATCATTTGCGACGACGGCAACTACCCCGAGATCTGGCGCGACTGCGCGATGAAGGGCGCCGAGTTGATCGTGCGTTGCCAAGGCTACATGTACCCGGCCAAGGAGCAGCAGATCACGATTTCGAAGGCGATGGCCTACGCCAACAACACCTATGTGGCGGTGTCGAACGCCGCCGGCTTCGACGGCGCGTACTCGTACTTCGGCCACTCCGCAATCATCGGCTTCGACGGCCGCACCCTCGGCGAATGCGGTGAGGAAGAGATGGGCGTGCAATACGCCGCGCTGAGCAAGAGCCTGATCCGCGACTTCCGCAAGAACGGGCAGAGCGAGAACCACCTGTTCAAGTTGCTGCACCGCGGCTACACCGGCCTCATCAACTCGCGCGAAGGCGACAAGGGTGTGGCGGCGTGCCCGTACGACTTCTATTCGAAATGGATCACCGATCCCGAAGGCACGCGCGAGATGGTCGAGTCTTTCATCCGCTCGACGGTGGGCACCGAGGAGTGCCCGATACCCGGCATCCCGAACCAGAAAGACGCGGTGCATCGTTGACGAAATGTTTCCCTCTCCCACTTGGGAAGGGATCCACCATGAATGCTCCCAACCACCCCGACCCGCTCGCGGTCTATCGCATCGCCCCCGAGCCCTACTACCGCAGCGTCGGCAACGAGCTGGCGCTGTTCGACACCGCGTTCGCGTTGCGCATGCCGCTGATGTTGAAGGGGCCGACCGGCTGCGGCAAGAGCCGCTTCGTCGAGCACATGTGGTGGCGGCTGGGCAAGCCGCTGATCACCGTCGCCTGCAATGAGGACATCACCGCCGGTGATCTCGTCGGCCGCTGGCTGCTCGACGCCGAAGGCACGCGCTGGCAGGACGGGCCGCTCGCCCAGGCCGCGCGCTTCGGCGCGATCTGCTACCTCGATGAGGTGGTCGAGGGGCGCGCCGACACGACGGTCGTGATCCACCCGCTGACCGACGCGCGGCGCATCCTGCCGATCGACAAACTCAACGAGCTCGTCCACGCGCACCCGGACTTCCACCTCGTCGTCTCGTACAACCCCGGCTACCAGAACGTGATGAAAGACCTGAAGACCTCGACGCGCCAGCGCTTCGCAGCGATCGAGTTCGCGTTCCCGGCCGCCGGCATCGAGACCGAGATCGTCGCGCACGAATCCGGGCTGGCGCCGGAGGCCGCCGCGCAGGTCGTGGCGCTCGGCGAGCGAACCCGCAGGCTCAAGGGTCACGGGCTGGACGAAGGCGCTTCGACCCGCATGCTGATTCATGCGGCTGCGCTGATGGCGCGCGGCATCGACCCCATCACCGCGTGCCGCATGGCCGTGGTGCTGCCGGTGACGGACGACGCCGACATGGCCCAGGCGCTCGACGCCGCTGTCGCCGCATCGTTCTGACAGCGCCATGTTGGAAGGACCCAAGACCTGCCGCAGCCCATTGAATGCGCTGCGCGAGGCCCAGGTGCCCGACAGCGTCGTGATCGAGCTCGAGCGCTCGCGGCGTGTGCTCGAGGCCTCGCTCAGCGACGAAGCCACCGACACGCTCACCGAGAACCTGGTCGAGCTGCGCATGCTCGGCGCCGACGCGCACCTGCTCGCGGCGATCGTGCAGCGCCTGTCGCTGCTGGCGCCGCGCCTGACCGGCCCCGGCGGCCTAACCGCCTGGCTCACGGCTGTGCGCGAGGTGGCGCAGCAGGCGCGCCTCGTACACCTGCTGCGCGCCTTGTTCGACGTGGCGCCCGCGCTGCTGGCGGTCGAGCAAGGGCTGGCGACGCGGCGACCGTTTATCTCCAATCTCGGCCTGCACCTGCCCGAGGCCGGTCGCGCGCTGCGCGGCCCGGTCGCGCGGCAGTGGTACGACGCGGCGGCCGCGCACGCGGCGGCGCATCTCCGCCATTCGACGCACCGCTTCGAGCGGGGCAGCCTGAAGCCGATCCAGATGGCGCTGGTCGGCGTGCTCGAAGACGCGCGCATCGAGCTCGTTGCCGTTGCCGCACTGCCCGGCCTGCGCCGCCTGTGGCTCGGCTTCCACCACGCCGAGCCCGCGCACGGCAACAGCTTCGCCGTGCTGATGCTGCGCCTCGCGCGGTGCCTGCTCGACCCCGCGCACGTCGACCCGCACCCGTGGATCGTGAAGGCGCGCCGCCTGTTCTTCGAAGCGACCGACGGCGGCCGCGCGGCGGGGTTGCTGACACCCGCCGTGCTGCGTGACATGGCTTCGCGCCTGGGCAACGACATCGGCCAGATGCGTCTGCAGTTCAACTACCGCGAGTACGTTGTCGAGCCGGGGTACCGTGACGACAACGCCTTGATCTGGATGCCCGACGAAGAGACGCAGGCGCAGCGGCAATCGGTCGCCGACGAGATGGCGGTGCCGCCCGACAACGGCGAGCCCGATGGCGAGCAGGACGCAGACGACGGTAATTCCTCTCCGCGGCCCGAGCCAGTGGCAGCTGGCGAGCGCGCGGCCGAACAGGCGCCGATCGCGAAATGGCAGTACCCCGAGTGGGACCGTCTGGTCGGCGACTACCGCAGTGCCTGGTGCACCGTGCTCGAGAGCCGCCCGGCGCAGGGCGACCCTCGCCCGCTGCAGCGCTGCGTCGATGCGCATGCCGCGCTGCTGGTGCGACTGGAGCGCGTGCTGCGGGCCGGGCGTCTGCGCGAGCGCGTCAAGTTGCGCGCGCAACTGCGCGGCGACGAGCTCGACATCGACGCTGCAGTGCGCAGCGCGATCGATCGCCGTACACACGGCGCGCCGGGCCAGAAGGTGCACCAGCGCCTGGATCGCCGCGAACGCGATGTCGCGGCGCTGGTGCTGCTCGACAGCTCGGCCTCGACGGCAGACGAACGCTCGGGAGGCGACGGCGTCGCGACCGGCCGCACCGTGCTCGACCTGGCGCGCGAAGCCGCGCTGCTGACGACGCTGACGCTGGTGCGTGCCGGCGACCACTGCGCGATCCACGCCTTCGCATCGAACGGCCGGCATGAAGTGCGCTACGAGTTCGCACTCGGCTTCGGCGAGCCGCTGGATGCCCTCGGCATCGCGCGCCTGGCGGACGTGCGCAGCCGCCTCTCCACCCGCATGGGGGCGGCGCTGCGCCACGCGAGCGCACAGCTCGCGGCGCAGCCGCAGCGCAAGCGGCTGCTGCTCTTCATTACCGACGGCGAGCCGCACGACATCGACATCTTTGATCGCCGCTACTTGATCGACGACGCGCGCCGCGCGGTGCTGGAGGCGGGGCGCCTCGGCGTCGCGGTTTTTTGCGTCACCCTCGATCTGGCTGCGGACGACTACGTCCGCAGCATCTTCGGCGCCGGCAACTACCGCGTGCTCGACCGCATCGACAGCTTGCCGCGCATCCTGCCGGCGATGGTGTTGCGGTTGACGCGCTGACGGACCCTTCACGATCGAGTGCGATCCACCCGCCCTGCCACAGGGCTTTACCACGACAGGAGATCACGATGAGCGACGACAACCCCCTTGCACCGGAGCCCGCAACCGAGCCCGCCCCGTGGCGCGCGCCCGCTAAAGTGCGCGCGCCACACAATATCCATGCGATCGGCATCGGCCGCACCGGCGCGGCCTACATCGAGGCGCTGATCCGCACCGGCGAAGTCGAAGACCTGCTCGCCGTGCCCGGCACCCGCTTCGCTGCGCTGCTGATCGACATCGGCGACGACGACCTCCTGGTGCCCGGCGACTACGCCCGCTCGCTCAAGGCGCGGCTCAGGTCGCGCGGCATCTCGACCGACGGCTTCCACTACGAGTCGCTGGTGCTCGCGATGCCGGACCAGGCCGCGCTCGGCCAACTGCCCAAGGGCACGGCGTTGCCGAAGGCCGGCGAACACGTTCCGCGGGCGATTGCGAAGGCGATCTTCGCGCTCAACGCCGAGGCCGGTGAGAGCGCACTGCAGCGCTTCGCCGACCATGTGAAGGGATCGGACGTGCCGTCGACCGTGCTCCTGGCCTACGGCCTGGCCGGGGGCACCGGCAGCGGCATGGCAGTCGATCTGGCGCAGCTTCTGAAAGGCAAGCTGCCCGCGAGCGCGCAAGTCGTCGGTGTCGGCCAGCTCGCCCACAGCGGTGACGGCGACTACTTCAACAGTGCGGCGCAATACCAGGCGATCGACGCGGTCGATGCGGCATTGCAGTCGAGCACCAATCCGTTCGGCGGCGGCTTCTTCGTGGTGGCATCCGAGCAGAGTTGGCAGCGTTTGTCGGCCTACACCAGCACCGGGCTGAAGGAAGTCCGGCAGCGCTTCAAGCAGATGGTGACGAACCGCTTCGTCGCCGACTCGTTCATGCGCTTCGTGATGAGCGATGGCTCCGAGCATCTGCTGCGCGCGTTGCAGCCGGGCCGCGGCAGGTGCACGCTGTTCGACGTGGCCAAGCTCACCCATCCCGGCGTGCAGGTGCTGCCCGGCGAGGCCGGCTCGAAGTGGGACGCGGTGCTGCAGCAGTGGATCGGCTTCGTGCCGAAATATTCAGGACTGCGCGACAGCTTCAGGACCGACTACGCCGAGGTCCATGTGCACGCCTCGCACGACATGCAAACCGACATGATCGACGTCAGCTTCAAAGAGGTGATCGCCTCGCACTACCTGAACGGCGGCAAGAGCGGCAAGGCCAGTTACCTGTCGTTCCACAACGAGTTCTTCGATGTGCTTACGGCCTACGGCAACGTGATCCTGCCCGGCGCGTTGAAGGACGACTTCGCGGCCTACCCGGCGTCGAAGGTGAGCTTCGACAAGCTCGATGCGGCGGGGCGGCTGCTCGAGCAGGCTTGAGGTCTTGTCGCAGCGTTTCGAGCCGCCGGACGTCACCAGCGGATGCCGTGCTCGGCCTCGACTCGCCGCGCGAAGGCCACCGCCACGTGGGTCGGCACTTCGCCGGACAACTCGGCCATCATGTCAACGAGGCGGAGTTCGGGCAGCGGTTGGCGGCGCGAGCGGCCGATCACGCGGTCGGTCAGCACGTCGGCGGCGGCCTGCTGGCGCACCAGCACGTCGCGGATGTGGTCGACGATCTCTTCGGTGTCGGGCAGCATCAGCTCGTCCCGGATCGCGACGAAGCACTCGCCGACATGGCTCGGGTTCGGCACGCCGCCTTTTTGCACCGCGTCGAGGATCCAGTACAGGTTGATCAAGGTGTCTTTCTTCATGCCGGTTCTCGCTGCGATGGGTTTGCCTCGCCGGCGCCGAGCGAATCGCGTGCCACCCGCACTTTGACGCGGAGGTACTTTCCGAGTAAAACATTATCCGTGCCCATTTCTCGTGCGACGGGCTGCCCGGAGCGCGACCCTTCAGCCCAGTGGAGTCACCGTGAACCCGTCACATCGATCCTCAACCGATTCCGACGCCGCGATTCGCGTGCGTGCGCTCGAAGCCATCCTGACAGAGAAGGGTTTGATCGACCCGAAGGCGCTCGATGCACTGGTCGATACCTACGAAACCAAGATCGGTCCGCGCAACGGAGCCAAGGTGGTGGCGCGCGCCTGGATCGACCCGGCCTACAAGCAGCGGCTGCTGACCGATGCCACGGCCGCGATCAAGGAGTTCGGCTTCTCCGGCTTGCAGGGAGAAGACATGGTGGTGCTTGAGAACACCCCCGAGGTGCACAACGTCATCGTGTGCACGCTGTGCTCGTGCTACCCATGGCCCACGCTCGGGCTGCCGCCGGTCTGGTACAAGTCGGCGCCGTATCGCGCGCGTGTCGTCAGCGAGCCGCGCAGCGTGTTGAAGGAGTTCGGCACCGAGTTGCCCGAGACGGTCGAGGTGCGCACCTGGGACACGACCGCCGAGGTGCGCTATCTCGTGCTGCCCGAGCGCCCGCCCAACACCGAGCAGTTGACCGAGGCGCAACTTGCGGAGCTGGTGACGCGCGATTCGATGATCGGCGTCACCCGCGCCGCCACTCCTTGAACCCCTGAACACGCGAGGAGCGAGCGATGAACGGAATCCACGACCTGGGCGGCATGCATGGCCTCGGGCCGGTGCTGCCCGAAGCGAACGAGCCGGTGTTCCATGAAGCATGGGAGGGCCGCGCCTTTGCGCTGTTCGCCTCGACCTTCGTGTTCGCTGGCTACACCGTCGATGAGTTTCGCCACGCGATCGAGAAGATCGCACCGGCGCACTACTTGCAATCGTCGTACTACGAGCACTGGATGTTCGCGTTCGAAGAGGCGCTGATGAAGCGGGGCTTCGTCACGCGCGAGGAACTCGATGCGCGCGTTTCTCAAATGAAGGACGCCGTGCAGATGAAGCAGGACGGAGGCCACTGATGCTGCTCACACCCGAGATCGTGCCGGGCCTGCTGGCCGCTGGTGCGTCGGCCCGAGTGTCGGAAGAGGTTGCTCCGCGCTTTCGCGCGGGGGAGGGCGTGCGCATGCGCAACCACAACCCGACCACGCACACCCGCCTGCCCGGCTACCTGCGCGGCAAGGCCGGCGTCGTCGAGCTTGACCACGGCGTGTTCGCCTTCCCCGACGCGCATGCGCACGGCCTCGGGCACAAGGCGCAACACTGCTACAGCGTGCGCTTCTGCGCGCGCGAGGTATGGGGGCCGACCGCCCCGGAACGCGACACCCTGCGCGTCGATGTGTTCGACGATTACATGGACACGCTCTGACGTGGACGCAGTCTCGCCCTTGCTCGCCTGCACCTTGCCGGCCGAGGCCGACGGCGAGCGGGTGTTCGCCGAGCCGTGGGAGGCCAAGGCCTTCGCGATGATCGTCACGCTCGCGCAGGCCGGGCACTTCAGCTGGGCCGAGTGGGTCGAGTGCTTCTCGAAGGAGGTGGCCGCGGCCACTGCGGTCGAGACGGCGGGCGGCATGCCGAAAACCTATTACGCGCAGTGGCTCGATGCGGCCGAGAAGCTGCTCGTCGGCAAAGGCTTGACTTCCGCCGCGCAGCTGGCGGCGAAGCGGTTCGCAGTGGGCGCAGTCGGTTCGATGCACGTGTCGCGGTGAGCGCGTTGAATGACCCAAGAATGGGCAAGATTCCGGTCACGATACTCACCGGCTTTTTCGGCGCGGGCAAGACAACGCTGCTGAACCGCATCCTGCACGAGCGCCATGGCGAGCGCATCGCCGTGATCGAGAACGAGTTCGGCGAGGTCGGTGTCGACAACGGCTTGCTGATGAACGGGGGCGGCTCCGATCAGATCGTCGAGATGAACAACGGCTGCATCTGCTGCACCGTGCGCGGCGATCTGGTGCGTATCCTCGGCGAACTGCAGGTGCGGCGTGCCGCGCAGCCCGATGCCTTCAGCCGCGTCATCATCGAAACTACCGGCCTGGCCGATCCGGCACCGGTGGCGCAGACGTTTTTTATCGACGACGAGATTGCCGCGCACTACACGCTCGACGCGATCGTCACCGTCGTCGATGCGCGGCATGCGCCAGCGCAACTGAATGCCCACCATGAGGCGCAGGAGCAGGTCGGCTTTGCCGACCGCATCCTGCTGAGCAAGACCGACCTGGTGAGTGCCGACGAAGCGCAGCAGCTTCGCGAGCGGCTGGTCCGAATCAACCCGCGTGCGCCGATCACGCCGGTGCACTTCGGTGCCTCACCAATCGCCGAGCTGCTCGATATCGGCGGCTTCTCGCTCGACGCGATCCTGGCGATCGAGCCCGGCTTTCTGGGCGAAGACTCGCACACCCACGACGACGCGATCCAGTCGTTCGCGTTCACCACCACCACGCCGTTCGATGCGGACAAGCTGCAGGTTTTCTTTCGTGAACTGATCGCTGCGCACGCGCCCGATCTGCTGCGCTACAAGGGCGTCGTTGCTTTCGCGGGGCAAGACGAGCGGATTGTTTTCCAGGGCGTTCACATGACGGTGAGCGCCGACGCGGGCCGCGCCTGGGCGAACGGCGAAGCGCGCGAATCGATGCTCGTCTTCATCGGCCGCGGCCTGCCGAAGGCGGCGCTGATCGGTCGTTTGAAAGCCTGTCTCACAAGCCAAAACAATTTTCCTTAGAAAATGTCTTGACACGATCGGCGAGACCGAATATTTTTCAGTCATCGCACGCAAGCGATCAGTAAGCACATCGCAACGGCAGCAGCGCCGGCTAGCGGTCCGAGCAACAAAGCTCACCCCGGGGATTCGATCCTCGCGGTGGGCTTTTTTACTTCCTCTGAGGCATTCCTTCCATGTCAGTCACTGCCGGGATCGATCTGATGCGGGGCCGCCCCACACCCGCCATCGGCACCACCGAAGCCAAGCTGCAGCAGCGCAAGCTCGACGCGCTGCGCCGCGGTGTGCATCGCGTGGTCGACCCCGAGTTGCTGCCATATGGCGTGCACGTGATCGGCATCGGCGGCGCCGGGACCGGCGTGGTCGAGCGGATGCTGCGCGACGCACCGGCCGATCTGCTCGCCACCCCGGGCTCGCGCTTGAGTGCTCTGGCCATCGACATCGGCACGGGATCGCTCGCGGGCGTGGACGCGCTCGCCGCCGGATTCGCCGCCGATCGCGCGCAGATCGAGACGCTGGCGTTGGCGCTGCCGCAGGGAGATGCGCTGGCACGCACGTTCGAACGCTACCGCGGCTTCCTCGAGCTCGAGTACCCGCTGCTGCAGGGCAGCACCGCCTTCGAGCCCTGGCTCGACGCGGCGCAGCCACTGCCCGCTGCCGGTGAGCCGGTGTCGCGCGCGGTGGCGAAAGCGGTGTACGGCCAGGCCTACTACGAAGGCGAGCGCCCCATGGCGGCGGCGTTGAAGCGCTTTGCAACCAGCACCAACGCCACGCAAGGCGACGCCGTGGTGTGCATCGTCTTCGGCCTCGGCGGCGGCACCGGCAGCGGCATCGCGCTCGATCTGGCGCGCCACCTTTCGACCGGGCTGTTCGGCCGCCGGGTGCTGGTCATGGGCATCGGCATCGCGCCGTGCGAAGGCGACTTGCCGGCGCATCGCGGCGGCGCCGTGTTTTCGGTGCTCAACGAGCTTGACAGCCTTTGCGATGAGGCGCAGAACCGCGGCGTTGTGCAGGCCTGCGGCGAGTTGTACAAGAACCCGTTCACGGCGGGCTTTCTGCTGGTGCCGCAACAGGCGGCTTTCGAGCAGGCGCACGACCTCGAGGCCACGCACACCCGCGTCGATGGCGAGCTCGCAGCGTTGCTGACGCGGCGCCACGGCGCCAACCTGTGGGAGGTGCTGCGCCTGCTGAACTGGGTGGCGGCGCCATCGACGCAGCACTCGGCCGCACGCACGCCCTGGGGTACGAAGTGGATGCACGTGCTGGGCTTCGACGACGCGACCCGCGCTCCCGCGATCGCAGCCCCGGCGCTGGCGGCAGGGCTCGGCTTGCTGCCCGGCTATGCGCCCGAGTTCATCGAACTGCGCACGGCCGAATCGGACGACGGTGCGCGGGCCTGGGCCGCTGCGCTCGATGCCACGTTCGCTCCCGATGTGGCCGCGAGCGTCGCCGCTGGAGGTGCGGCCGGTTCGGTGCAGTTCGTGCTGCCGCGCGCCGCCAAGACCGATCTCGAACTCTTCTTCGCGGCCCGCGAGGCCTACGACGGGCTCACCCCGGCCGAGCGTGTCGCGAGCCACGCCTTGCTGCTCGAGCGCGGCGTCGTGCTGTGCGAGCCTTCGACGCGCATCGAAGGCATGGCCGGTGCCGGTCTGAATGGCAGCGATGCCTGGGTCGGCGTGCCGCTGGAGGCGATGCGCGGCCCGGCGGTCGAACCGGCCGCGGAGGTGCGTCATGCCGCTTGACTGGGCTGAGGTGAAACGCAAATACGGCACCGGCTTCATGGTGCCGACGGTGGCCGGCGGCAAGTTCCTGAACGTGACGCATGTCGACGACGAGGCGATCCACATCGAGTCGCCAATCTGGAAGGCCAAGCTGCACCGCGTCAACCTCGAAAAAGGTGTGGCGCTGATCGAGGAAGGCACCATCTCGCGCGACCCGGGCTTGTTCGTCGAAGACTACATGCTGTATGTCGCCAACGAACGCGCCACCTCGGTCGCCCACGTGCTGCGCGACCTGCAGATACTCGACCAGACCGAGACCTTCTCGATCCGCTGTTGATGGCCGCCATCTTTTTCGTGAGTTCTTCTTGAGTTCCCCGTGGGGAGTTTCCCCATCCCTTCCGTTCCATCACAACGACAGGAGTTAGCGATGACGTCTTCCATCTACAACAGCGCCACCGGCGTTCAGGCACCGCACTGCCTGCATGCCATCGGCATCGGCCGCACCGGCGCGGTCTACATCGAGGCGCTTCTGCGCACCGGCGAGGCCGAGGATCTGCTGAGTGACCCGCGCGCCACCTTGGCCGTCATGGTGGTCGACATCGGCGACCAGGACATGGGCGTCGTCACCGACTACGCCAACTCTTTCAAGAAGCGGCTCGAATCGCGTGGCATCCCGCTCGACCGTTTTCAGTTCCAGGCGATCGCGCTGCCGATTCCCGAGAAGGAGGAGTTCTTCGAGGGGCTGAACCGCACCCGCGAGTTCCTGAAGCTCGAGTACCCGCGCTACTACTGGAACCCGAACTTCGAATCCTATGTGCCGCACAAGATCAAGATGCCCGAGGCCGGCGGCCACATCCCGCGCGTCGTCGCCAAGGGCATCTATGCCAACGCGTACTACGCCGGCGCCCGCCCGCTCGACGTGGCTCTGCGCAAGTTCGTCGATCACGTCGAGAAGGCTGCGTTGCCCTCGATGGTGATGGTCGCCTTCAGCATTGCCGGCGGCACCGGCAGCGGGATGGTCGTCGACCTGGCGCGCCATCTGTCGAACGTCAAGTTCGGCCGGCGCATCCCGGTGATCGGCGTGGGGCAGTTGTCGCACAGCGGCGACGGCGAGTACTACAACAACCCAACCACCTATACGACGCTGAACGACCTCGACTGCATGCTCGACGACGACAAGAACGCCGGCGTCACCGCGGTCTGGGGCGATCTGTACCGCAGCCCGTTCACCGGTGGCTTCTTCGTCGTCAACCCCGAGCAGAGCTGGGAGCGGCTGACGGCCTACACCACCACCGGCCTGAAGGAGGTTCGCCAGAGCTTCAAGCAGCTCGTCACCAACCGATTCGTTGCCGATTCGTTCATGCGCTTCGCGGTGCTCGACAGCGGCCGCGTGCTGTTCCGCGCGCTGCGCCCAGCCGGCTTCACCGGTGCACCGCACGAGACGCTCTCGGCCAAGTCGCGCAACTGGACGCTGTTCGACGTCGCCAAGCTCACTCACCCGGGCGTGCAGGTGCTGCCCGGCGAAGCCGGCTCGAAGTGGGACTCGGTGATGGCGCAGTGGATCGACTTCGTGCCCAAGTACAGCGGCCTGAAAGACGGCTTCAAGACCGACTACGCCGAGGTGCACGTGCATGCGTCGCGCGACATGGGCTTTGAGCTGCTGAGCAAGGGCTTCAAGGACATGATCCACAAGCAGTACCTGCTGCCCGACGACTCGACCTACCAGACCTACAACCACGAGTTCTTCGACGCGCTGACGGCGTATGCCAACGTGATCTTGCCCGGGGTGGCGAAGACCGACCTGACCTCGTTCTGGGGCAGCCAGAAGAACTACGACGCACTCGAGTGGGAAGCCAAGCTGTACGAGCACGCCTGGCTGATCGACATCGGCCCAATGCTGTCGGAGCCGGCGATTCGCTTCGAAGGCATGGCCGGTGAATGCATCTGGGGCTGCGCGTGCTGGGTGGTCGTGCCGTACGACCAGCTGCGCGGGGACAAGCTCCCGCCGCCGAATCGCAAGGTCATCATGGAAGAGGGCATCGCGATGATGACCAAGACCGTGGTCAAGACGCCGGGTGGTGACGCGAAGAAGAAAGAGAAGGCGCACGCCTGATCGGTGGGTCCCTCTGCCTTTCGGGCAGAGGGACCCGCGACATTTTTCCCGCCTTGCGGCAAATTGTTTCAGGCAAAGCAGCATCCACCATGGACGACTCCATTCGCCCTTACCTGATCGACCGCGAGCCGTACTACCGCGCCGCCGGTGACGAAGTTTTGCTGTTCGGCGCCGCCATCGCGCGCGGCCTGCCGATGATGCTCAAAGGGCCGACAGGCTGCGGCAAGACGCGCTTCGTCGAGCACATGGCGTGGCGCCTGAAGCTGCCGCTGATCACGATGGCGTGTAACGAAGACATGACCGCGTCCGACCTGGTCGGGCGCTTCCTGCTCGATGCGCAGGGCACCGTCTGGCACGACGGGCCGCTGACGCTCGCGGTGCGCTACGGTGCGATCTGCTACCTCGATGAGGTCGTGGAGGCGCGGCAAGACACGACAGTGGTGATCCACCCACTGACCGATGGCCGGCGCATTTTGCCGCTGGACAAACGCGGCGAGCTGGTTCGTGCACACGCCGACTTTCGCCTCGTGGTGTCGTACAACCCGGGCTACCAGAGCGCAGCGAAAGACATGAAACCTTCGACGCGCCAGCGCTTCGGCGCGATTGACTTCGATTTTTTGCCGCGCGAGACCGAGATCGAGGTCGTGTCGCACGAGAGCGGCATCGCACCCGAACTCGCGGCACGTCTCGTCAAGATCGCCGAGCAGTCCCGCGCTTTGCGCGGCCGTGGGCTGGACGAGGGTATTTCGACCCGCATGCTGGTGCATGCAGGCGGCCTGATCGGCGAGGGCATCGCGGCACACGACGCCTGCGCGCTGGCGATGACGGTACCGCTGACCGACGACCGCGATTTGCAAAACGCGCTAGCCGGCTTCGTCGAAGCGCAGTTCGGCCCGCGCACATGACGATCACTTATGGGCCTCTCGCAGCACGCCGGCTCGGCGTGCTGCGAGTGGTCGACCCCGACGTTCACGCCGCGTTGACGGACGCGCTGCCGCAAATCGTTGATCTGCTCGGCACCGAAGAGAACATGGCCATGCTGGCCGACCTGCTGGGCCAGGTGGCGGCCGAGGCGCCGGATGCGGCGCTCGCTTTGGCGGGCCGGCTCGACGGCATTCCAGACGCGTTGGTCGATCTGACCTGTCTGCGCAAGTGGGCGGTGCACGGCCTGCAGCGCCACCGTGACGATGCCGCACGACGCCTTCACTTCTTCATGCACGAAGACGCGTTGGTCTTTACCGACCGCCGCACCGAGCACGACACGGCGCACCTGCTGGGCCGCCGCGAGGCCTTGCTGCACTACCTCGCCGGCTTCGGCGTCGAGGGCCATCGCATCAAGTTGCACGAGCCGCAGGCCGCGTCGCTGACACCGCCTTCGTTGAACGTGGGCCCCGACGAGGTGATCCGCTTTCCGCGCCGCTGCGTCGGCGCAGCGGCCTGGCAGCGCGATGCGCTTTACCGCGCCGCCATTGCCCATGTCGCGGCCCACCTGCGCCACTCGCCGCGGCCGCGGCCCGCGGGCTCCCGGCGGCCGATGCTCCTGGCGATGATCGCGCTGGTCGAAGACGCGCGCGTCGAGCGGTTGATGACGCGCGAATTCCCCGGGCTGCACGGGCTGTGGGGCATGTTTCACACCGCCGGCCGCGAGCTCAGCGGCTTCGAGCTGGCCGGCCTCGCGGCGCGCCTGACGCGGGCCTTGCACGATCCGGTGTACGCCGACGGCAACGCCTGGGTCGAGACCGGCAGGCGCCTGTTCCAAGAAGCCGCGTCGATCGACCTGCGCGATGTGGCTGCGTTCGAGCGCATCGGCCGCACGCTGGCCATCGGCATCGAGAAGATGCGCCTGCCGCTGCCGGCGGACTACCGGCCGCAGCCGGCCTACCGCGACGACAACGCGCTGCTGTGGGACTTCAACGCGACACTGCCCGAAGACGAGCGTGTCAGCGTCCAGCTCGAAGACGTGGAACTGCGCCCGCGGGGCGAGCTGCCGCCCCAGTCGCCGCAGATTGATGTGGACATGCGCCGCCGCACGCGCCACCCGGAATGGGATCACCGCCTCGAGGCGCTGCGCGACGCGTGGGCCACCGTGATCGAGCCGCCGCTGCGCGCACGCCGCAACGGCCACGCGTCGATCGCACCGCGGCCGCGGCCGCGCGTGCACGGCCAGCAGCGCATGCCCGACCGCGCAATCCGGCTGAACAAGCTGGCCGAGGGCGACGAGCTGGACCTGAACGCGGTGGTCGACAACGCGATAGAGCTGCGCACACGCGGCGTGCCGGACGGTCGCGTATTCCGCCGCCACGGTCGCCGCCGGCGGTCGAGTGCGATCGTCGTGCTGATGGATCTGTCGGAATCGACCGGGCGCTTCGTGCCTGGCAGCTTCACCACCGTGATCGACATCGAGAAGCGCGCCGCCCGTGTCGTCGTCGATGCGCTCGGTGGCGATGCCGATCGGGTCGCAGTGCACGGCTTTGCGTCGAACGGGCGGCACGAGGTCTACTACCAGCGCATCAAGGATTTCGACGAACCGTTCGGCGCCGAGCAGCAGGCGCGACTCGCGCAAGTGCAGGGCGGGCTGTCGACGCGCATGGGCGCGGCCTTGCGCCATGCCAGCGCCGCGCTCGCGCAGCAGACGGCCGACCACAAGGTGATCGTGATGCTGACCGACGGCGAGCCGTCGGACGTCGACGTGGTCGAAGACGACTACCTTGTCGAAGACGCGCGTCACGCGGTGGTGGACGCCGCGGCGCGCGGCATCCGCACCTTCTGCGTCACGCTCGACACGCAGGCCGACGGCTACGTGCGCCGCATCTTCGGCGCACGCAACTATCTGATCGCCGATCGCGCCGCCAGCTTCGCCGGCTACACCGGGCAGGCGCTGGTGAAGCTGATCGCTCAATGACCCCGAAAAGAAGGACCCCGCGATGAATGCCCTCTCCACGCCTGCGAAGATTCCCGTCACCGTCATCACCGGCTATCTCGGCTCGGGCAAGACGACGCTGCTGAACCACATCCTGACCGGCCAAAAAGAGCGCAAGGTCGCGGTCATCGTCAACGAGTTCGGCGAGGTCGGCATCGACGGCCAGCTGATCGAGCAGGACGGTGACGAACAGTTGATCGAGTTCAACAACGGCTGCCTGTGTTGCACCGTGCGCGGCGATCTGGTCGAGACGATCGGCAGGCTGCGCGAACGCGCCGGTGAGCTCGATGCGATCCTGATCGAAACCACCGGCATCGCCGACCCGGCGCCCGTGGCGTCGACCTTCTTCGTCTCGGAAGAAGTGCGCGCCGGCACGCGGCTCGACTCGTTCATTACCGTGGTCGATGCGATCAACCTCGAGAAAAATCTGGACCAGAGCGTCGAGGCGCAGGAGCAGGTGGCGTTCGCCGACATCATCCTGATCAACAAGACCGACCTCGCGAGCGAAGAACAGCTGCAGCGCATCGAGCGCCGCGTGCGCACGCTGAACCCGCTGGCGCGGCTGCACCGCACCGACCACAGCGTGATCGACCTCGGGCAGATCTTGAACGTCAACGCCTTCCAGCTCGAGGCCAAGCTGCAGGTCGACCCGGCGTTCCTCGACGACCACGAACACGAGCACGACCCGGCGATCGCGAGCTTCGTGCTGCGCGAGTCGCGCCCGATCGACATGAACCGCTTCATGTCGTGGATCTCGCAACTGCTGCAAGAGCAGGGCGACGCGGTGCTGCGCACGAAGGGCGTGTTCAACGCCGCGAGCTTCGGCGAGCGCGTGGTGTTCCAGAGCGTTCGCATGCTGACGACGATGAGCCGCTTCAACGCGTGGGAAGCGGGCGAGGCGCGGCAAACCGAGTACGTGGTGATCGGCAGACATCTGGACCAAGCGATGTTCGCCGAGGGACTGGCCAAGTGCGTGGCCTCCTGACATCTGAATTCGACACGAGGAGCCTTCATGGACACCGAACTGCTCTCCTTCTCCGGCCTCGTGCTGATGTTTGTGCTCGGGCTGCGCCACGGCCTGGACCCGGACCACATCGCCTGTATCGACGGCCTCACCTGGCGCGCGCTGAACCATGAGCACGGCCATGCGCACTGGATCGGCACGCTGTTCGCGATCGGCCACGGGCTGCTCGTCACCAGCATCGCGGTGGGCGTCAGCAAGCTGACGCACACGCTGTCGGTGCCCGACACGGTCGTCGCCGTCTTCGGCTGGATTCCGACCGCGCTGCTGCTGGTAGTGGGCACGCTGAACCTGCGGCTGCTGTTGTCGCGCGCGGCCGGCTATGCGCCCACCGGCTGGAAGCTCAAGCTGATTCCGCAGCGGCTGCGCAACCATTCGAGCCCGTGGGCGGTGATCGTGATCGGCGTGCTTTTCGCCACTGTCTTCGATACCGCGACGCAGGCCTCGGCCTGGGGCTACGTGGCCAGCAACAAGGGCGGCGGCGTGTTCGCGGCCTTTTGCGCCGGCCTCGTGTTCACGCTCGGCATGGTGATCACCGACACGCTCGACGGCCGGCTGATCTGTCGCGTCAGCCGCAGCACCGACGGCGCCGCCGCCGGCGCGCGCTACCGGCGCGTGCTCGGCTGGCTGATCGTCGCGATCTCGTACGGCGTGGCGGCCTACAACATCGTCAAGGCGATCGTGCCGCAGATCGAACTCGACGAGATGGCCTTCTCGCTCGCCGGTGCTGCGCTGATCGTGCTGATGGCGCTGTTGTGGGCGTGGGTCGCGCACCGGCGCGCCGCCGGCCGCGGCACCTGGGTGGCTTGACCCAAATGTTTCTTCCGTCCATTTCCTTCCACTTCCTTCAACCCTCGTCACTCAAGGAGTTCACATGAGCATCGGCATCGGCCAGTCTCTGCCCACCGCCACATTCAAGTCCATGAACGCCAGCGGCATTCAAGACATCACCACCGACGCGTTTTTCAAGGGCCGCAAGGTCGCGCTGTTCGGCCTGCCTGGCGCCTACACGCCGGTGTGTTCTGCGAGCCACCTGCCGGGCTACGTCGAAAACTACGGGCAGCTGCGCGCGGCGGGCTTCGACGAAATCGCCTGCGTGTCGGTCAACGACCCGTTCGTGATGGACACCTGGGGCAAGTCGCTCGGTGCCGAAGGCAAGGTCACGATGCTGTGCGATGCCGACGGGTCGTTCACGAAGGCGATCGGCCTGGTTGCAGACCTGGCGAAGTTCGGTCTGCCGGGGCGCTCGGAGCGCTATTCGATGGTGGTCGAAGACGGCGTCATCAAGACGCTCGAGGTCGAGAAGACCGTGTTCGATCACGATGGCACCAGTGCCATGTGCATGTTGAAGAACTGAGCGCCGCCATGAGCCCGCAAGAAGCAGTGGAGCTGTTGCGCCGCACCGGCTGCGTGGTGGCGGTGGTCTCGAGCTCGGTCGCGAACGCCCAGGAGGCGGTCACGCTCGAGCGCGTGGTCGTCAACGGCGGGCGCTTTGCCAACCTGATCGGCGTGGCCGACTCGGCCACCGAAGGCACGATCGACGCGAAGCAGCTCGCGACCCGCCCGCTGCTGCGGCCGGCCGAGGTGCTCGAGTCGGTGCCGGGGCTCACCGTGACGCAGCATTCCGGTGACGGCAAAGCGAACCAGTATTTCCTGCGCGGCTTCAACCTCGACCACGGCAGCGACTTCGCCTCGTACGTCAACGGCATGCCGATCAACAACGTGTCGCACGCCCACGGCCAGGGCTACATGGACTTGAACTTCCTGATTCCCGAGCTGATCAGCACGGTGCGCTACCGCAAGGGCGCCTACAACGCCGAAGACAACGCTTTCGTGGTCACCGGCGTAGCCTATGTCGACTACGCTCGTCGCTTGCCCGAGCCGATCGTCGATCTGACGGTCGGCCAGCACAACTACCGGCGAGCGCTCGGCGCTGGTAGCCTGAAGCTGAACGACGAGTTCACGCTGCTCGGCGGCATCGAACTTGGGGGCACCGACGGCCCCTGGGAGCAGCCCGAGAAGTTGCACAAGGTGAACACGACATTGCGGCTGTCGTCGGGCACCGCCGCGAACGGGTTCTCGGCCACCGCGATGACCTACGTCTCGCGCTGGATCGCCACCGAGCACGTGCCCGAGCGCGCGATCGCTAGCGGCGAGATCGGCCGCTACGGAACGCTCGCGCCCACCGATGGCGGGCAGACCTACCGCCACAGCCTGTCGGCAGATTGGGCGCGCACCGGTGACGCCGGCAGCACGCGGGCCAATGGCTATGTGGTCGGCTACGGATTGAACTTGTTCTCGTCACCCTCGGGCGTGCAGGACCCGCAGCACGAGCAGGAAGACCGGCGCACGATCTTCGGCGGTGCCGTCTCGCACAGCAAGGGGCTGGGCGCGACGCTGTTCGACACCGAAGCGACGCTCGGGCTCCAGTACCGGCGCGACCGTATTCCCCGTGTCGGCCTGTTCAACACGGTCGAGCGCATTCGGACCGAGACCGTGCGGCAAGACAAGATCGACCAGAGCGCCATCGGCGTCTACGCCGAAGCCAGAACGCAGTGGTTGCCTTGGTTTCGCAGCACGCTCGGCGCGCGCTTCGACTGGCTCTACGGCAGTGTCTCGTCGATCGATGGGCTCTTGAATGCAGCCAACGGGGGCACAGTGCGCACCACGCAGGCGAGCCCGAAGATGGCGCTGGCGCTCGGGCCGTTCTCGGGCACAGAGTTCTACGTCAACTGGGGCCGGGGTTTTCACACCAACGACTTCCGCGGTGCCACTTCCAGCGTCAGCCCGGTCGATGGCAGCCCGGCCCAGAAGGTTCGTCCGCTTGCCAAGGCGACGAGCGCGGAAGTTGGCTTGCGCGCACGCCCGCTGCCAGGCTGGAACACGGCGTTGTCGCTGTGGAAGACCAAGCTGGCCTCGGAGCTGGTCTTCATCGGCGACGAAGGTGTGACCGAACCGAAGGGCGCCTCGCGCCGCAGCGGCATCGAATGGTGGAACGACTATGCGCCGACCCCCTGGTTGACCATCGATGCCGACCTGGCCATCTCGCGCGCCCGCTTTGTCGAGGCTAGCAATGGCGGCACGCAGGTGCCGAACGCAATTCCGCTGTCGGCTTCGCTCGGCGCGTCGGCCGACGCCAACGGCGCGTGGTTCGGTGGGCTGCGCTTGCGCTACATCGGTGCCTACCCGCTGGAAGAGACCGGCACGCACAAGTCGAGCGCGTTCCTGACGACGAACCTGAAGGTCGGCTACCGAGTCGGCCCGAGCCTGCGCGTAAGCCTCGATGTGTTGAATCTGTTCGACCGCCGGGCCAACGACATCGAGTACTGGGGCACCTCGTGCACACGCACGGAAGGACCCGGCTGCAATGGGGGCGACGGCTTCGACGGCAAGCTGGTGCACCCGCTGGAGCCGCGCACGTTTCGCGTGTCGGTACGTGCGAGCTTCTGAGCACCCGCCGGAGATGTCTTTGAGTCGTCCGCTCAAGCCGAAGATCGTCGCCTACCGGCGCCACTTGCTCGTGTGCACCGGGCGACGCTGTGTCGAAGACGGCATGGACGCCGCCGCGCTGAACGACCTGTCCCGGCGCCTGACTGCCGCCGGCGTGCTGGGCGAGGGCGCCGGGTGTGTCAAGCCGAGCCGTGTGGATTGCCTCGGCGCCTGCGGCAGCGGGCCGGTCGTCTGCGTCCAGCCCGACGGCGTGTGGTATTGGGGCGTAAAGCCGCCCGAGATGGACCGGATCATCGAGCAACACCTGGTTCAAGGCTGCGCGTTGGACGAACTGGTGTTCCACCGGGGCCCGGTCATGCCGGAGGCCGAACCATGACGCGCACGCTGCCGGGTGACCCGGAGCCGGTGTACGAGATCCACGTGTTCTGCTGCACCAACCAGAGGCCGCCGACGCACCGCCGTGGTTGCTGCGCGAGCAAAAACGCCGAGAGCCTGGGCAACTACATGTGCCGCCGCGCAATGGTGACCGCCGCCGACCGGCGCGTCCGCATCAACCTGTCGGGCTGCCTGAACATGTGCGAGTACGGCCCCGCGATGGTGATTTACCCCGAGGGCATCTGGTATCACTACGAGACCGAGGCTGACATCGAGGAAATCATGAACCGGCACGTGATTCGCGGCGAACGCGTGCAGCGCCTGCTGATCCGGCCCGACCCGTCGAAACTGCATCGGTGAGGCGGCTCGGCCGTCGGAACCGCGCCGATCGCCCAGCGCCGCGGGACGGGATCAGTTCGGCCGTGAACGGTCGATGAAGTTCTCGAGAAGCTTCTTGAGCTGCTGCGTCTTGCGCGGGCCGAGCGCTTCCTCGATGTCGTTGTGGTGGGCGTCGACGCGCTGCTTCAGCCGTGCCACGGACCTCAGGCCCAGGTCGGTGATGAAGATCAGCACCCGCCGGCTGTCCTGCTCGTCGGCCGCACGCTGGACCAGTGCACGCGTCACGAGTTTGTCGACGTTCTTCGTCAGCGCCGGGCCGTTCATCAGGACGCGCTCTGCCAAGTCGCCCATCGAACGTCCTTGCTCGTCGGACAGCACGTGAAGAATGCGCCAGTGCTCTTCGGTGAATTCGTCGTCGTCGATCGCCTGGGTCAGGCCGATGCGCATGTGGCGCTGGGCGGATGCAAGCAGGAAAGCGAGATACTGAGAAAGGTCTTGTTCTGGCATGGTTGTTGCTAAATTTTCTATTGAGCTTGCGATGCAGGCTATATCGCATTCTAGATCGGGTTGATTCCTTGGAAAGTATTCAGGGGGCCACGGCTCGAAATGTTGCGCGGATCGGCCGTCGGTGGTGATCTCATCGGCGTTTCCACAGGAGGTGGCATGCAGCTCCCGACCCCCCTTCTCCCCATTACCGACCGGGGCCTCAGCGCTGGCCCGCTCGTGGTGCGCCGCTTGTCTGTCCCGCGTGAGGCCTTCATTCCGGTCTTGCGAAATGCCGGGACGGTTCGCGTCGCGTTGTGCGTGCCGCTGCGCGGTTCCGAAGGCATCTGGGGCCCGTCGTGCATTGCGTCGGCCGAGCTCGCCACTGCCGAGCTGAACGCGGTGCGCGGCATCATTGGCCGGCCCTGCGAGTTGCTGACGATCGACGCATCGGAACAATCGGCCGATATCGGCGAGACGCTCGCGGATCTGGTCGATAGTGGCGAGGTCGACGCGCTCGTGGGCATGCACATCAGTTCGGTGCGCCAGCGCATCACGGCGGCCGTGGGCGGGAGGCTGCCATACGTCTACACCTGCCTGTACGAAGGCGGCGAATCGACGCCGGGTCTGTATGCGATTGGCGAAACTGCAGGGCGGCAGTTGCGCCCATCGATCGGCTGGCTGGCTACGCAGCGTCAGCGCAAGCGCTGGATGCTGGTGGGCAACGACTACGTCTGGCCGCGCATTTCGCACGACATCGCGCGCCGCTGCGTAGCCGAATCGCATGGCGAGGTGGTTGCCGAAGCCTTCGTGCCCTTCGGTGCCGACGACTATTCGAAGGTCTTCGACACCTTGCGAAAGCAGCGCTGCGACGCGGTGCTGGTGTCGATCGTCGGGCAGGATGCGGTCGAGTTCAACCGCGCTTTCGCGCGCGCAGGCCTGCAGCGCATCGTGCTGCGGCTGTCGTGCGCGATCGAAGAGAACCAGTTGCTCGCGATCGGGGCCGACTGTACCGAAGACCTGCACGTGGCGTTAGGCTATTTCGCCGCGCTCGACACCGATGCCAACGGCGCGTTTAAAGAGCGCTATTACGGCCGCTTCGGCAGCCGCGCGCCGACGCTGAATTCGATTGGCGAGTCGCTCTACGAGGGCATGCACTTCCTCGCCGCGCTGCTCGAAGAGGCCGAAGGCACGCGGCGCGGCAAGCCGGCGCGCGTGCGTGGCCCACTCGCCTACCCGAGTGCTCGCGGTGCGCTGCATGCAGGGGCGGGCGTCAACCACGCGCCGATGCATCTGGCGCGTGCCGAGGGGCACCTGTTCAAGGTGATCGCGCGGCTGTGAGGCGAGCTCTCGACCTTGCGTCGGCTGCATGTACTTTCCAAAGCAAACAAAATCTTGACGCGGGCAGGGCGGCGGCGCAGACTTTGCAACGCGTTGTTCCACGCTCGCTTCAGGAGATTTTCATGGCCGTCAAGCGCCCCACGCCCGTCCAGTTGCAGGAAATCGCAAGCAGCCTGGGCATGCGGCTCTCGGACGAACACGCCAGCACCTGCCTAGCCTTGCCGCAACCCAATTTTGATGCCTATGACCTGATCGATTGGCTGCCCGACCACGTGCCCGCGGTGACCTACACGCGCACCGCCGGCCACCGCCCCAACGGTGAGGAAAATAAGTACGGCGCGTGGTACGTGAAGTCCACCATCGAGGGTGCGCCCAAAGGGGAGCTGTTCGGCAAGACGGCGGCGATCAAAGACGATGTCTGCGTTGCCCGCGTGCTTGTGATGAACGGCGCTTCGACGATGGAAGGCTACGTACCGGACGTCGACGCGACCATCGTCACGCGGCTGCTCGACGCCGGCGCCAACATCGCCGGCAAGGCGGTGTGCGAGTGCCTCTTCTCGGGCGGCTCGCACACCAGCGCGTCGGGCCCGGTGCACAACCCGCGCCGCAGGGGTTACTCGGCGGGCGGTTGGTCGTCGGGCAGCGCGGCACTGGTGGCTGCGGGTGAAGTCGATCTGGCGATCGGCGGTGATCAGGGGGGCTCGATCCGCATGCCGGTGGCGTACTGCGGCTTCTACGGCATGACGCCCCCGCCTCGGCTGGTGCCATGCACCGGCATCATGCCGATCGAAGTCACCCTCGACCACACCAGCCCGATCACGGCGAACGTGGCCGACAACGTTGATGCTCAAGGTTCTGGCCGGCCCCGGCGGCCTCGACCCGCGTCAGCACGCCGGCCGCGAAGCGCAGCTGTACACCGAGTTGATGATGGGCGGAGTGAACGGCCTGCGGATCGGCATCGTCATCGAAGGCTTTGGCTGGGACAACTCGATGCCCGGCGTCGATGCGCAGGTGCGCAAGGCAGTGGGCGCTTCACCGAACTCGGTGCGCGCGTCTCCGAAGTGTCGGTGCCGATGCACCGCATGGGCTTCGCGATCTGGCTGCCCGTGGCGGCCGAGAGCGCAACGCAGCAGATGATGAAAGACAACGGGCACGGCTCCAACTGGAATAACCTGTACGTCATCAGCATGATCGAGTGGCACGCCGACTGGAAGGCGCGCGCCGATGAAGTGTCCGAGCCGTTGAAGCTGACGATGGTGCTCGGCGAATACTTCATCAGGCATTGCCACGGCCGTTTCTACGCCAAGGCGCAGAACCTGACGCGCCAGCTGACGCAGGCCTACGACGACGCGTTCAAGGACTTCGACCTGCTGCTGTTGCCCACCGTACCGCTCACGGCCACCAAGCTCCCGGCCGCCGACGCATCGGTCGAGGACAACGCGGGTCGCGCCCTCGAAATGCTGGCCAACACCCCGCCGTTCGACAGCACCGGCCACCCGGCGATGAGCCTCCCGTGCGGGCTGCTCGACGGGTTGCCGGTGGGCATGCTGCTGGTCGGCCAGCGCTACGAAGAGGGCACGATCTACCGCGGCGCGTACGCGTCTGAGCAAGCCGGCGACTGGCATTCGATTTGAAGCCCAACCGACTCGCACGAGAGGCCAGCCCTTACCTGCTGCAGCATGCGCACAACCCGGTCGATTGGTATCCATGGGGCGAAGAGGCGTTTGCGAAAGCGCGCGCCGACGACAAGCCGATCCTGCTGTCGGTGGGCTATGCCACCTGCCACTGGTGCCACGTGATGGAGCGCGAATGCTTCGAAGACGCCGGTATTGCGCAGCAATTGGCCGAGGGCTTCGTCGCGATCAAGGTGGATCGCGAGGAGTTACCGGATGTCGATCAGGTCTACATGCGCGCGTTGCAAGCATTGAGCGGGCGGGGCGGGTGGCCGATGAATCTGTTTCTTACGCCGCAGCGCATGGCCTTCTTTGGCGGCACCTACTTCCCGCCCCGGCCGCGTGCCGGAGCAACCAGCTTCCCCGAGGTCTTGAAGGCAGTGAGCGATGCCTGGCGCAATCGGCGATCTGGTATTGAGCAGCAGGCTCGCCAGCTGCTCGCTCGTCTGCATGGCAGCGCCGGCGCCGCGTCACGAGCGCCCGACGAAGGGCAACACCGACGCGCGGTCGCCGACATCGCGCATTACTTCGACGAGACGCATGGCGGCTTCGGCCAAGCGCCCAAGTTTCCGCAGGCGCCGCTGCTGCAGTACCTGCTGACCCTTGCCGCCGGAGGAGACGACCACGCGCGGACGATGTTGGTGGCCACCCTGGGTGCGGTTGCGGGCGGTGGCCTGTACGACCATGTCGGTGGCGGCTTCGCGCGGTATTCGACCGACGCCCGTTGGCACGTGCCGCACTTCGAGAAGATGCTCTGCGACAACGCACAGCTGGCGCGCATCTGTGCCGGCGCCTTTCGGCTGACGGGCGACGAGCGGCTGCGCTTCGTCGCCGAAGACACGCTGGACTACCTGCTGCGCGAGATGCACCCAGCGGCGAGCCCGGCCGCCTTCAGTTCGGCGCAGGACGCCGACGCCGAGGGCGTCGAGGGCAAGTATCACGTCTGGACACTGGCCGAGTTCGATGCCGTTCTCGGCCCCGATGCCCAGGCCGCAGCACGCCTGTATGGAGTGACGGCGCCGGGAAACTGGGAGCATGGTCAAAACGTGCTCGGACGCCGACACGCTGCGACAACGCGCGCCGAAATCGGCCTGAGCCCGGAAGCCTTCGACGCGTGGGAGCGATCGGTGCGACAGCGCCTGCAGGCCGCTCGCGCCGAGCGCGTTCCGCCGATCACCGACGACAAGGTGCTCGCCGACTGGAATGGCATGGCGCTGCGCGCGTTGGCCGAAGCCGGGCGCTTGCTGGCGCGTGACGACTTCGTTGAGGCCGCCCGGCAGCTCGCGCAATTTATGCTGGCGACGATGGTGCGAGACGGTCGCGTTCACCATGTGTGGCGCAATGGCAGCTTGCGCGACGAGGGCTATCTGGCCGACCACGCGCAATTCGGGCTCGGACTGGTCGAGCTGCATGCGGCCACAGCTGAACCCCAGTGGTTGGTTGCTGCATCCGACATCTGTGCGGTCATGCTGCTGCGCTTTTACGACCCAGACGCAGGCTTCTTCGACAGCGAATCGGCGCAACTGCCGATGCTCGCCCGGGAACTGCACGACGGTGCCGTGCCGTCGGGAACTGCGGCGGCGTGCGAGTTGCTGCTGCGTCTGGCCGGCGCCGGAGGGCACGGCGATTGGCACGACATGGCCTGCGCCGTACTGATGCGTCACGGCGGCTTGATGGATGACGCGCCGATGTCCGCTCCAGCCTTGCTGCATGCGCGTTTGCTAGCCGATCATGGCGCCCATTTGGTGGTGCCGACAGGGCCGGGCAGCGATGGCTTGTGGGCGCAGGCCCGGTCCGCTTTCGTGCCGCTGGTCACTGTCATCAGTGGTCGGCCCGAATCCCTCCCGTTGCTCGAAGGGCGCATCGGGGGCGAGGCCTATCTGTGCCGGCACGGTAGTTGCGAATTGCCCGTTCGCTCGGTCGATGCACTTCGAGATCAGCTCGCAGGCAACCAGCTGCCCGGTTTAGCGCGAAGTGCTTGCTGAGCTACCTTGATCAGTAGTGCCCAGACTTATCCAATTGGGGATTCTAGAAAGCTGCCGTCCACAGATGGCACGAACTGTTTAGGTTTATCCGATATCCGCCCGTGCATTGCTCCAAGGCAGCGGGGCGCCAAGTGTGCTGGTCCAATTTCCGCGGACACCTTGATAGGTGGGAACCACCTGGACGGGGAACATGACGAAGAATCAACGATGGACATTCAACGCGGAGTTCAAGCTGCAAGTGGTGCAGATGATTCGCGAGCAGGGCTTAGGCGTGGGCGATGTTTGCCGCGACCTGAAGCTTGGCGAGACGGCGGTGGCTGGCGCAAGCCGATGAAGAGGCGCAGGGCCGCCCCGGCATCGGCAAGCCACTCACCGTTGAGCAGCAACGCATCCGCCAGCTTGAGGCCGAGAACAAACAACTGCGCGGCGATGTCGAAATCTTAAAAAACCGCCCTCGCGGCTTGCCGCGGCCCTTCCGGGTAGAAACACACAGCGT
>ENA-OFCD01000364-OFCD01000364.1-metagenomes-genome-assembly--contig:-NODE-364-length-30206-cov-7.207522_pt1 | contig 30206 bp, 31 predicted proteins | sample MGYA00153392_OFCD01 | MGnify analysis MGYA00153392
TTGGCCTCGGGGGGCTGAGGCCAAGCCGGGTGCGGCGGCGGGGGAATCGGTTCGGCGGGCTGCCGTCCGACGAATTGACGGTCGGGCCGCCAATCGCGGCGACCATGCCGCAGCAACCTTGGGCAGCTCTGCTAATTCGCTGACGCGACGAAAGTCTTAGGACCAGTCATTCACGGGCCACAGTGTTTCACCGGCGACCTGCGTCCCATGACGTACGACCTATGACGTACGACCTACGACCGGCTGCACCGAAGGGATCGCCCGGACGGGCGTCAGACCGAAAGCGAGACACCGTGCGCAATTCTGAAGAGGGTGCCATGACACCGGCCGCCCCCGCCCGTCCGGCGGTGCCCGCAGGACACTCCAAGGTTTCTGAAAGGTCGGACTGCGAGACCGTCGCCAGGACCCGCCAGCGAGCGGTCAACAGCCCACGTCGTGTGGGCAACCAACGCCGTCGGTCAGACGCTGAAGCGGATCAGGCAGGCGATCCCGGCAACGAGGCTGTACACGGCAAACGGCGTCAGGGTGCGGGTCTCGAAGTATCGGACCAGGAAGCGCACCGACACGTACGCGGCGGCGAAGGCGACGATCGACCCGACCAAAACCTGACCGTGAATGTTGGCGGCAGCCGGACCCGCCAGCCCGGGCAGCTTCAGGACACCCGCAGCGAAGATCACCGGGGTGGCGAGCAGGAAGGAGAACTTGGCGGCGTCCTCGTGCGACAGTCCGCGGGCCAGGCCACCGACGATGGCCGCGCCGGACCGGCTGATGCCCGCGAACAGCGCGGCCACCTGGAATGCGCCGACACCCAACGCTTCCCGGTAGCTCATCGAGAGCATCGGCCGGGTGCCCCGCTCGGCGGCAGTCGGCTCCTGCCGACCTGCCAGAGCCATCTCGGAGCCCCGGCGCAGCCGCTCACCGACCAGCAGGACGATCCCGTTGATGGTCAGAAATACTGCCGCAGCGACGGGCTTGGCGAACAGGGTGCGAAAGGTGTGCTCGAGCAGCAGGCCGGTGATCCCGACCGGGATCGTGGCGATCACGATCAGCCATGCCAGCCGGCTGTCGTCATCCTCGGCGACCACCCGCCGCGCACGGATGCTCGCCGGCAGGCTGCTGATAAATCCCCGGATGATGCGTACCCACTCCTGGCGGAAGAACAGCAGCAGCGCCAGGGCGGTCGACACGTGCAGGGCGACGATGAACGAGAGGTAGAACGACGAGCCGCTGTCCTGGGTCGCAGACTGGCGCACCAACGGCTCCCAGCTGCCGCCGATGAGCGCCGGCAGGAGCACCGAGTGCCCGAGGCTCGAGATCGGGAACAGCTCGGTGGTGCCTTGGGTCAAGCCGATCACGACCGCCTGCAGGTAGCTGAGCATCGCTCGCCTTCTCGAACTCGGTGGCTGTGGACTCGGTGGGCTGGGGACTCGGTGGCTGGCGAGCAGCCCGACGGCGCACTCCCCGGTGGACATCCTGCCGCGAGACAGTCCAGCTTCGGCACGTCGCGGGAAGGCGCTCATCCTGTGGTCAGGTGCAACGTCGCCGGCGCTGACCCTCAGTCAACCCGCCCGCCGGGTGCAGGATGTCCTCGACGGGGTCATACGCAGGCGCCGCCGACCCCGCGGAGGAGGGCCCGTGCGCGTACGTGTCGCAAGGGGCGGCGGCCTCGCCGGCCTGTCGACTGTGACCACCCTCGACAGCCAGCACCTCGAGGGTCCCGCGAAGGCTGCGCTGCGCGCCAGCGTGGAGTCCGCACTGGCAGCGGGGGAAGCCCCAGGAACCCCCGGGGCAGGCAGGGGTGCCGACCTGTTCTCCTACGAGCTCACGGTCGAGGACGGCGCGAGCTCGCAGACGCTGCGCCGTACCGACGCCAACCTCACCCCTGAGCTGCGCGCACTCGTCGGCCTCGTGATGTCGGCACCCGAGCGGGAGCGCCACGTCGCCGGTCCGGGCCAGCAGAGCTGACCGGGTGGACAACGACTGCGGGCCTCCCCCGACCGGGGGAGGCCCGCAGATCACCGCGGAGGCTGGGAGATTTGAACTCCCGATGGGATTGAAGTCCCAAACCGCATTAGCAGTGCGGCGCCATAGACCGGACTAGGCGAAGCCTCCTGGCCGGACGGCAATCCTACAGGCCCGGGCCGGCCTACTGCGCCGGTCGATGACCCGTGGTGTCGGCGTTCGGGGCGGCCTGGCGGACCAGGTCGGGGAGCACCTCGGCGATCTCGCCGGGAGCCCACTTCGCCTCGCGCTGCACGCTCGGGCCGGCCACCCAGCCCTCGTTGACGGAGATGCTGCCGCCGTACACCGAGAAGACCCGGCCGGTGATCCCCCGGGACAGCTCGCTGCCCAGGTAGACGACCAGCGGGCTGATGTTGCTGGGGTCGAACTGGTCGAAGCCGCTCGCGGTCTTGGACAGCGCGGCCAGGCCCAGGTCCTCGGTCATCCGGGTCAGCGCGGTGGGGGCGATCGCGTTGACGGTCACGCCGTACCGGGCGAGCTCCTGGCTCGTGATGACGGTGAAGGCCGCGATGCCGGCTTTGGCCGCACCGTAGTTGCTCTGCCCGACGTTGCCGTAGATCCCCGAGGATGACGAGGTGTTGATGATGCGCGCGTCGACCGGCGTACCGGCCTTGCTCTGGTCGCGCCAGTAGGCCGCCGCGTGGTGGGCCGGCGCGAAGGTGCCCTTGAGGTGCACCTGAATGACGGCATCCCACTCCGACTCGGTCATGTTGACCATCATCCGGTCGCGCAGGATGCCGGCGTTGTTCACCAGGACATCCAGGGTGCCGTAGGTCTCGATGGCCTGCGCCACGATGCGCTCGGCACCGTCCCAGGTGGAGATGTCGTCGGTGTTGGCGACCGCCTCGCCGCCCAGGGCGACGATCTCGTCGGCGACGACCTTCGCGGGCCCGACGTCGGTGCCGGAGCCGTCGCGCGCGCCGCCGATGTCGTTGACGACGATCTTGGCTCCTTCGCCGGCGAAGGCGAGCGCGTGCTCGCGGCCGATGCCGCCGCCCGCGCCGGTGATGATGACGACGCGTCCGTCGCAGATGCCAACCATGGCGGTGAGCTCCCTCGGTATGTGAACTGCAGTTCACACCAGGGTGCCACGAGTACGTTTCGGTCCATCCTCTGCCACGCCAGATCGCTACTCGGGAGTAACCGGTGTCACTGCTCGAAGGGCGTACCGCCGTGGTCACCGGAGGGGCCCGCGGCATCGGGTACGAGATCGCGCGACTGTTCGTCGAGGAGGGCGCCGCGGTCGTGCTCGGCGACCTCGACGAGGCCGAGGCCGTCGCGGCCGCCAAGACGCTGCCCGGCACGGCACTGGGCTTTCGGTGCGACGTCACTGTCGAGGACGAGGTGCAGTCGCTGCTGGAGTACTGCACCGAGGAGTTCGGCTCACTCGACGTGCTGGTCAACAACGCCGGGATCACCCGCGACAAGACGATGCGCAACATGAGCAGCGACGACTTCCGCAGCGTCGTCGACGTTCACCTGTACGGCGCCTGGCTCGGTACGAAGCACGCCAGCGCCATCATGCGCGAGCAGGGCCGCGGGTCCATCGTCAACATCAGCTCGATCAGCGGTAAGAGCGGCAACGTCGGCCAGACCAACTACTCCGCCGCCAAGGCCGGGATGGTCGGGCTGACCAAGGCGGCAGCCAAGGAGGTCGCGCACCTGGGCATACGTGTCAATGCCGTACAACCGGGGCTGATCCGCACCGCGATGACCGAGGCGATGCCACAGCACGCCTGGGCCGCCAAGCTCGGCGACATCCCGATGGGCCGCGCCGGCGAGCCCGCCGAAGTCGCGTCGGTCGTGCTGTTCCTGGCCAGCGACCTGGCGTCCTACGTCACCGGCGCGGTCATCGAGATCACCGGTGGGCGCAACCTGTGAACGGCGACGACATCGTCGTCTGCGAGCCGCTGCGCACCCCGGTCGGGCGGTACGGCGGGGCGCTCAAGGACGTGACCGCAGCCGAGCTCGGTGCGACCGTCGTCCGCGAGCTGCTGGCCCGTACCGGTATCGATCCCGAGCACATCGACGACGTCATCCTCGGGCAGGGCTACCCCAACGGCGAGGCGCCCGGGATCGGCCGGGTCGCGGCCCTGGACGCCGGCCTGCCAGTGACCGTGCCCGGCATGCAGGTCGACCGGCGGTGCGGCTCCGGGCTGCAGGCGGTGCTGCTGGCCGCCGGGCTGATCCGCGGCGGGATGGCCGAGGTGGTGCTGGCCGGCGGCGCGGAGAGCATGAGCCAGGTCGAGCACTACACGCTGGCGATGCGGTGGGGCGCCGGCGGGACCAGCCCCGTCATGCACGACCGGCTGGCTCGCGGCAGGGTCACCTCCGGGGGCGTGCACCACCCCGTCCAGGGCGGGATGCTCGAGACCGCCGAGAACCTGCGCCGCGAGTTCAACATCTCCCGCGAGGCACAGGACGAGCTCGCCGCGCGGTCGCACCAGCGGGCGGTCGCGGCCCAGGCGTCCGGCGCCTTCACGGCCGAGCTGGTGCCGGTGACCGTCCGCGGCCGCAGCAGCGACACCGTCGTCGACAACGACGAGCACCCCCGCCCGGGCACGACGGTGGAGTCACTCGCGGCACTCCGGCCGGTACTGGCCCGCCAGGACCCGGCTGCGACGGTCACCGCCGGCAACGCCAGCGGGCAGAACGACGGCGCTGCGCTGTGCCTGGTGACGACCCTGGACCGGGCGGCCTCCCTCGGCGTCCGGCCCTACGCCCGGCTGGTGAGCGCCGCGGTCGCCGGCGTGCCACCCGAGACGATGGGCATCGGGCCGGTGCCCGCCACGGCGAGGGCACTCGCCCGGGCCGGTCTGTCGCTGGCGGACATGGACCTGATCGAGCTGAACGAGGCCTTCGCGGCACAGGTGCTGGCGGTGACCGGGCGCTGGGGCCTGCCCGCCACCGACCCGCGGCTCAACGTCAACGGCTCGGGGATCTCGCTGGGCCACCCGATCGGCGCCACCGGAGTACGCATCCTCGCCACCCTGCTCCGCGAGCTCGACCGACGCGCGGGCCGGTACGGCCTGGAGACGATGTGTATCGGCGGCGGCCAGGGACTGGCAGCCGTCTTCGAGCGGGTGGCCTGACTAGACGAAAGCGCTGGAGCCGGTGATCTCGCGGCCGACGATCAGCTCCTGGATGTCGGCGGTGCCCTCGTAGGTGTAGATCGCCTCGATGTCGCACATGTGCCGGACGACGTGGTACTCGAGCAGGATGCCGTTGCCGCCGAGCAGCTCGCGGGACTGCAGGATCACCTCGCGGGCCTTGCGGGTGTTGTTGAGCTTGGCCAGCGAGGCGATCGTGTCGGTGAGCTTGCCGGCCTCGAGCAGCCGGGCGATCCGCAGGCAGTACAGCTGCATGCCGGTGACGTCGGCGAGCATCCGTACCAGCTTGTCCTGCACGAGCTGGAAGCTCGCCAGCGGCTGGCCGAACTGCTCGCGCTGGGTGGAGTAGGCCAGCGCCACCTCGTACGCCGCGGTCGCGTGGCCGAGTGCGCTCCAGGCGACCGATCCGCGGGTGGAGGAGAGCACCCGGCCGGTGTCCTTGAACGTCTCGGCGCCGGGCAGCCGGGCGGCCTCGGGCACGCGGACGCCGGTCATCGTGATGTCGGCCTGCCACACCGCGCGCACCGAGACCTTGCCCTCCATGCGGGTGGCCACCAGGCCCGGGCTGCCGCCCTCGACGAGGAAGCCCTTGACCTGCCCGTCGCCGGTGTCACGCGCCCAGACAACGATCACGTCGGCGATCGTGCCGTTGCCGATCCAGCGCTTCTGGCCGTCGAGCACCCAGTCGTCGCCGTCGCGGCGGGCGGTGGACTCAAGGGCCACGGAGTCCGAGCCGTGCAGCGGCTCGGTGAGCGCGAACGCCCCGAACTGCTCGACGGTGCCCAGCGTCGGCAGCCAGCGCTGCTTCTGCTCCTGCGAGCCGAGCATGTCGATGGACTTCATCGCCAGGCCGGACTGCACACCGAGGAAGGTGCCGATGCTGCCGTCGCCGCGGTTGAGCTCCATCTGCACCAGGCCGGCACCGGTCGGGCTCATCTCGGGCAGCCCGTGGCCCTGGATCTCGCCCCCGACCAGCTTGAGGTCACCGAGCCGTCGGGCCAGCTCGTACGGGAACTCCGCGCGCTCCCAGAAGCCGCCGATCACCGGCAGCACCTCGTCGTCGACGTACGCCCTGGCGCGCAGCAGCAGCTCGAGGTCGTCGGGGCGCAACTCGTCGCGGAGCCCGAAGTAGTCGGTCGACATCGACCTGCCGACGTCGTACAGCCGCTCGCTCATCGGGTGGCCGCCTCGTCCGGCGCGCTGAGGTCCCGCTTGAGGATCTTGCCGGTGGGCCCCTTGGGCAGCTCGTCCACGACCCAGATCCGGCGCGGGTACTTGTAGCCCGCGACCTGGTCCTTGACGAACGCCTTCAGCTCCGCGACATCGAGCTCTGCGCCGGGCTTGGCCACGACGGCCGCACCGATCTCCTCGCCGAGCGAGTCGTCGGGGATGCCGATGACGGCTGCCTCGAGCACCGCCGAGTGCTCGTACAGCACCTCCTCGATCTCGCGCGGGTAGACGTTGTAGCCACCCCGGATGATCATGTCCTTCTTGCGGTCGACGATCGAGTACAGCCCGTCGGCATCGCGTACGGCCATGTCACCGGTTGCGAACCAGCCGTCCTTCATCACCTCCTCGTTGGCGTCGGGTCGCTGCCAGTAGCCCTTCATGACGTTGTGGCCGCGGATGAAGATCTGGCCGACGTCGCCGTCGGGGACCTGTATGCCGTCGTCGTCGCCGACCTTCATCTCGACCCCCTCGATGGGGGTGCCGATCGAGCCCGGCTTGCGGGTGCCGTGCGGGTGGTTGAACGACGCGACCGGTGAGGTCTCCGACAGCCCGTAGCCTTCCAGGACCGTGCAGGCGAAGGCGTCCTCGAAGCCCTTCAGCACCTCGACCGGGATCGCGGCGCCCCCCGAGCAGCACACCCGCAGGCTGGACACGTCGTACGAGGTGCGGTCGGGGTGGTGCAGGAAGGCGTTGAACATCGTGGGGACGCCCTCGAAGACGGTGACCGAGTCGCGGGCGATCACCGCGAGCCCCTTCGCGGCGTCGAACCGCGGCAGCATCGTGAGCAGCGCGCCGGCGTAGACGCAGGCGTTCATCGCGCAGGTCTGACCGAAGGCGTGGAACAGCGGCAGCGCGCCGAGGACGACGTCGTCCGAGGTGAACTCGAACAACGTGGTCGCGGTGACCCGGGCGTTCTCGTACAGGTTGTCGTGGGTGAGCTCGGCGCCCTTGGGGGTGCCCGTCGTGCCGCTGGTGTAGAGGATGACAGCGGTGTCGACGCCCTCCCGCGAAGCGTCCTCGGTGACCGGCGCGGCGTCCGCGAGCCGCGCAGCGAACCCGTCGTCGACGACCAGACACGTCGCGCCGGTCGCGTCCGCACCGGCCTGCGCGGCGCCAGCGACGGCTTCCCAGGCCAGCACCAGCCGGGCGCCGGAATCCTCCAGGTAGAAGCGCGTCTCGCGCTCCTTGAGCAGGGTGTTCATCGGTACGACGACACCGCCGGCACGCAGCACGCCGTAGTAGACGATCGGGAACTGCGGGACGTTGGGCAGCATCACACCGACCCGGTCGCCCGGCCCGACACCGGCGGCGCGCAGCAGCCCGGCGCACCGGCCCACGGCGTCGTCCAGCTCGGCGTAGGTCAACGTGAGGTCGTCGAGGCGCACCGCAGGGCGGTGGCCGTGGGCGGCGACGGCGTCGGTGAGCAGGCGGGCGAGGTTGGCCACAGCAGTCCCTCCAGGGTTGGTTGCGACCGTCATCCCCCGCTCTGGCTCAGGTCACGCGCACTTCGGCGGCCAGGTCGTCCTCCACGAAGCGCGGCTGCGCCGCATGCCAGCCTGAGACGGCGAGCAACCCGAGGTCGGCGAAGATGAGGACGAACGGCCAGCCCCAGCCGCCGGTGGCGCCGTGCAGCACCCCGACCAGCAGCGGTCCGCAGCCCGCGACCAGGTAGCCGGCGCTCTGCGCGAACGCCGACAGCGACGCGGTCGCCGCCGCCGTCCGGGTCCGCAGCCCGATCATCACCAGCGCGAGCGGGAAGGTGCCGCCCGCGACCCCGGCGAGCAGCACCCACAGCAGGGCACCGCTGCGCGGCGCGAGCAGCATCCCGGTGTACGCGGCGGCGTAGCAGCCCACCAGGACGAGCAGGACCGGCCGCTGGTCACCGAAGCGGGCGGCGTACGCCGGAACAACCGCCGAGACGGGCACGGCAACGGCGGCAACGACCGCGATGAGCAGCCCCGCGGTCGTCGGGGAGAACCCGCCGCGCTCGCGGAAGAACAGCGCGAACCAGCCGAACGTGATGTAGGCCTGCATCGACTGCGCCCCGAAGAACAACGCCAGCGCCCACGCGGTCCCGCTGCGGTGCACGGCCGGCCGCGCGGGGTGCTGCTCGGCGGGCACCGGCCGGTCGTGCCGCGCGAGACCCAGCCAGACCGCGGCCGCCACGGCCGCCGGCAGCGCCCACACGCCGAGCCCGAGCCGCCACTCGCCGGGGCCACCGCGCAGCGCGGCCAGCGGGACCGTCAGCGCCGCCGACGCGGTGAGCCCGACCGCGAGCGCCGTCGTGTACGCGGCCGTCAGCGGGCCGATCCGGTCGGGGAAGTGCCGCTTGACCAGTACGGGGAGCAGCACGTTGCCCATCGCGCCGCCGGCCAGCGCCACGACGCTGAGCAGCAGGAACGGCACGGCCGCCGACACCAGCGAGCGGGCCAGCAGCCCGGCGGCCATCAGCAGCAGCGAGGCGCACAGCACGCGCCGCTCCGCGTACCGCCGGGCGAGCCGCGGCGTCAGCGAGCCGAGCAGCGCAAAACTCAGCACCGGCAGCGTCGTCAACAGGCCGGCCGTGCCGCCGGACAGCCCGACGCCGGTCGACACCTCGTCAAGGACCGGCCCGACGCTGGTGACCGCCGTCCGCAGGTTGACCGCCGCGAGCAGCATCGCGGCGACGAGCACCCAGCGGCCCCTCACGGGGCGGGCTGCGCCCAGCGGCTGAGCAGCTCCCGCCCGGGAGCAGGGTCGGCGACCGCGCCCGGCGTTCGGCCGAAGCGCGGTGCGGGGGCCGGGCGGACCGTGGCGCCCTCGCGCACCAACGTGCGTCGCGCCGCGAGGTGCGGGTCGTCCGGGGCCTCGGCGAGCGACAGCACCGGCGTGACACAGGCGTCGGTGCCGGCAAAGACCGCCGCCCACTCCTCGCGGGTGCGGGTCGCGAAGGCAGCGGTGAAGGCCGCCCGGGTGGCCGGCCAGTCGTCGTACTGCCCGGGCAGGCCGGTGAGGTCGAGCCCCGCCACGAGCTGCGCGTAGAACTGCGGCTCGATCGCGCCGACGGCGACCCAGCGGCCGTCGGCACAGGTGTAGGTGTCGTAGAACGGCGCGCCACCGTCGAGCAGGTTGGTGCCGCGCTGATCTCGCCAGCCGCCCGCGCTCCACATCGCCCAGGTCATGCTCATCAGCTGGCTCACGCCATCGACCATCGCGACGTCGACGACCTGGCCGCGCCCGCTGACGGCGCGCTCGACGAGCGCGGCCAGCACCCCGGTCACCAGGAACATCGAGCCGCCACCGAAGTCGGCGACCAGGTTGAGCGGGACGACCGGCTTGCCGCCCGGCTCACCGATCGCATGCAGGGCGCCGGTCAGCGACAGGTAGTTCAGGTCGTGCCCGGCGCGCTGCGACAGCGGCCCGTCCTGCCCCCAGCCGGTCATCCGGGCGTACACCAGCCGGGGGTTGCGTGCTGCGCAGGTGTCCGGCCCGAGCCCCAGGCGCTCGGCGACGCCGGGGCGCATCCCCTCGACCAGCACGTCGGCGCCGGCGACCGCCGCGAGCACCCGCTCGACCTGGGCCGGGTCCTTCAGGTCGAGGGCGACCCGCGACCGGTCGCCCGCCAGGCCGTCGTCGATCGAGCCGGCCGCCGTCCGCTCCACCCGCAGCACCTGCGCGCCGAGGTCTGCCAGCAGCCGGCAGGCCAGCGGCGCGGGGCCGAGACCGGCGAGCTCGACGACGCGTACGCCCGAGAGAGGTCCCATGCCGGCGGACGTTAGCCGGGCGGGTCAGGCGCCGGACTCAGCGCGGTTCGACGCGGAGCCAGCCGAAGCCGGACGACTCGCGCTGCTGGCCGTCCAGCACGGTCGCGACCGAGTCCGGGCCGGTGTCGACCCGCAGCAGCCGCCAGGCCCGCCGGCGCAGGCCGTCGCTGTCGTCGGACCGGAACACCGCGAGCACCAGGCAGGACGTGTCCCGGCAGCGCCGGGCGGGGTTGACACGCAACCAGTCGCGCGGCACCGCTGCGCCCTCGCAGCCGGTGGTGCCCGTCGGGGTCAGGGTCACCGGCACCCGGGACGTGAGCGCGCACGCGGTCGTCCGGCCGGCCCGCTCCACGACCAGCACGCCGCCGGACCGGTCGAGCAGCGTCACGGCCAGCTCCACCGACGGCCCCTGTGCGCGCTGCTGTCGAACCAGCGCGTAGGTCAGCTCGTGGTTGCCGTAGACCGCCTTCGGCAGCAGCAGCAGATCCGGCAGTGCGGCCCCGGGCGACGGCACCGGCGCGAGGGAAGCCAACGAGACACCCTCGACCAGGCCACTGACCGGATGCCCGAGGTAGGGCGGGTCGACGTCGAAACGCACGATGCCGTCGACCCGGCCGCGCCCGGCGGCGGCGAGCACGGCATCGGTTCGGCGGAGGTCCAGTGCCGACTGCACGACCGCGGACCCGAGCTGCGCGACCCCCACCACGGCAGCCACGACGGCCAGCCGACGCAGCTGCCGGGAGCGCGCCAGCCAGTCGCGCAGCACCGGCAGGCCGGCCAGCACGACCGGCACGACCAGCGGCACCGCGTAGATCGGGCCGAGGACCCGGGTGCCGCGGCCCCACAGCACCGAGAAGTTCCAGGGCCCCCAGAAAGCGGCGTAGCCGATGAGGTGCACGGCGACCGACACCAGCAGCACGCGGACGGCGGGGCCCGAACGGCGCCACGACAGCCCAGCGGCGGGCACCAGCAGCACGCCGAGCGCGTACCAGTGCAGCGGGTCCCAGCCGAAGTGCAGCAGCAGCCCGTGCAGTCCTTCCAGCGGCCCGAAGCCCCGCAGCGTGTCCTCCGGGATGAGCCGCCGGGCGCCGTAGCCGAGCGCGTCGTGGCGCTCGAGGAGCCCGAACGGCAGCCGCAGCGCCGACCCGGTCGCGCGCACGTCGTACGCCAGGACCGCCGCGACCGGCGGCGCCGCGCCCAGCAGCAGGGCGGGCAGCAGCCGCGCCAGGGCGCGGCGGCGCTGCCAGGCGGCCCACAGCAGCCCTGGCCCGAGCAGCAGCACCGCGTCGTACGGCCGGACGCACGCCGCGGCGACCGCGGTCAGGCCCAGCAGCCCGGCGGTCGGCGCCCCCGCGCGGGCCAGCCCGACCCGCATCAGCAGCCACCAGCCGGTGGTGACCAGGACCAGGAACAGCACGTACGACAGTTGCAGCGCCGACTCCATGATGACGACGGGCGACAGGGTGACCAGCGCGGCCGCCGCGAGCTGGTCGCGCCGCGGGAGGCCGACCTCCCGAGCCAGCCGGCAGACCACCAGCGGCACCAGGGCGGCGAGGGCCGCGAGCGTGGGCGCGACGCTGCCGGTGAGCCGCAGCCCGACCGCCTGGACCGCTGAGACCAGCGGCAGGTACTTCGAGACCAGGCCGACCGGCTCCCGGGTGAAGAACCAGGTGCGCTGCTGATCGGCCGGCAGGAACAGGTGGCCGTGCGCGATCGCCTTGGCCTGCAGCAGGTAGGCGACCTCGTCGTTGTTCAGCGAGCCGTCCGCGAACAGCCACAGGTACAGCCCCGCGGCGGCGAGCCCCGCCCCCAGGCTCAGCAGCGGGAGCGTGCGCAGCCGGGCCACCCGCCTGACGCTACCGATCGCCGGTGTCACGTCGCCCCCCCGCGGGCAGGGCTCCGGGACTGCTGCGGTGGGTCAGCCCAGCAGCTCGCGCAGGGCGTCGGGCGCACCGGCCGCGCCGGCGAGCGGCAGCCAGCGGGCACCGGCCCGGGCGGCGAGCGCCGCGGCCTCGTCACTGTCGTCAGCGGGCGACAGGACCAACAGCTCGGGCAGCGCCCGGGCGGCCGGCGTCGGGTCCTGCTCGTCGGTCGAGCGGCAGTCGGACAGCAGGACGACCACCCGCCGGGTCGCGCGGGTGCGGGCGAGCTGCCCGGCGGCGGCGTTCAGCGCAGTGGTCAGCGACGTCACGCCGTGTCCGCGCAGCGCGAGGACCGCGTCGACGACCTCGACCGGCGGCCGGGTGCTGTCCATCGGGCGCACGACGGTGACCTGGCGGGCGAACGACAGCACCGCATGGTCGCCGGGGGCCCGCAGCGCGCAGGCCGCAGCCGTCAGGGCGGCGGCCGCCAGCCGCTGGCCGCCCATCGAGCCGGACGCGTCGACGAGCAGCACGAGCGCGAGCTCCGGGCGGCCCCAGTCAACGGCGACCAGCGAGTCGGCGGTCGGCCGGCGCCGGGCCGCCCGGGCCTCCAGCAGCCCGTCGAGTGAGGCATCGACGTCCAGGTCACCGCCGAGCTCGGCGCTCTGTCGGCGGAGCCGGCCGATCCCGCCGCGGCGGGGGATGCCGGAACGGGCCCGGTCGAGCACGACGCGGGCGGCCAGCGACCGGGCCGCGGCGCGCAGCCGCTCATCGGTCGCAGCGCCCATCTCCACGAGCAGCGTCAGTGCGGCGTCCGGGTCGGCCCGCATCGCGTCGGCGAAGGCCTGCTCGTCGAGCGCCCCGACCTCGGGGGAGATCTCGGCGAAGTGCGCCCGCTGCCCGAGCTGTGCGCGGGGGGTGGTGCGCTGCTGCGGCCCTCGGGCCCGCTGCGGCGGGGCGTCCTGCCCGGTGCCCGCCGGAGGCGGGCTCACGCTCCCCCCGGCGCACCACCGTCCTCGGCGTCGTCGTCGTCATCGGTGTCGTCGGCGGCCGGCTCGCGGCCGAACACCGCCTCGTACAGCTCTCGCACCACGTCCTCGGGCGGCCGGCCGCACGACTCCTGCAGCCGGATCCGGCCGGACAGCGCCACCAGCGCGGCATCCAGACCGGTCCGCCACGAGCGGGATGACAGCCCGCGCAGCTCGCCCAGCGACACCGCCATCCGCACCATGTCGATGGCGCCGCGTACCGACGAGCCGATCCGTACGTCTGGATGGTCGCGGGTCCGGCGTACCAGGTCCACGACCTGCGCGCGCCAGGCCCCGTCGACCGCAGGCGCCCGCAGCACCGCGATCTGCGCCTCGTCCTGCGCGCTCTGGTAGCCCATCGTGATCCGGCAGACCCGGTCGTAGACGGCGGAGGAGATCCGGGCGGTGCCGACCGCATCGAACGGGTTCATCGCCGCAACCAGCCGGAAGCCGTCGCCGGCCAGCACCCGGCCCAGCCGGGGCACGTGCAGCTCGCCCTCGCTCATGACGGTCAGCAGCACGTTCAGCGTCTCCTCGGGGACGCGATTGACCTCCTCGACGTACAGCAGGGCGCCGTCGCGCAGCGCCTGGACGAGCGGCCCGTCGACGAAGACGTCCTCGCGGTAGCCGGCTTCGAGCACCTGCGCCGGGTCGAAGTGCCCGACCAGCCGGCCCGGGGTCAGCTCGGCGTTGCCCTCGACGAACACGAACGGCACCGCGCTGGCCGCCGCGACAGCCCGCAGCAGGGTCGTCTTGCCGGTGCCGGGCGGCCCCTCGAGCAGGACGTGGGCGCCGCAGTCCAGCGCCGCGACGAGCAGCTCGACCTCGCGGGACCGGCCGACGACGGACGAGGCGACGGCCGCGAGCGACGGGCGGGCCGCTGGAGCAGCGACCCGTCCGCCGGCGGAGCTGCTCAGTGCTCGTGGACCAGGACGCCACGCACGTTCTTGCCGGACAGCAGGTCGTCATAGCCCTGGTTGACCTGGTCGAGCGTGTAGGTGTTGGTGATGATCTCGTCGAGCTTGATGTCGCCGCTCTGGTAGAGCCCGAGGATCTTCGGGATGTCGGTGGTCGGGTTGCAGTCGCCGAACAGGCTGCCCTTGAGGGTCTTCTTGAACAGCGTCATGATCGTGCCCGGCAGCTTGATGTTGGTCTCGCTCAGCTTGTTGAGGCCGGTGAGGACGATGGTGCCGCCCTTGCCGGTCGCGTTGAACGAGTCGGTGATGTTCTCCTCGGTGACCAGGCCGGTCGTGATGATCGTCTTGTCGGCGCCGTTGCCGTTGGTCATCGACTGAGCGAGCGCGATCGCCTCCCCGGCGCTCGCGACGGCGTGCGTCGCCCCGAGCTCCATCGCCTTCTCGCGCTTGTTCTCCAGCGGGTCGACCGCGATCAGGTTCTTCGCGCCGGCGAACCGCGCGCCCTGCACCGCGTTGATGCCGATCCCGCCGACGCCCACCACGATGACGGTCTCGCCGGGCCGCACGTTCGCGGCGTTCACGGCCGAGCCCCAGCCGGTGGGCACCCCGCAGCCGACCAGCACCGCCTTGTCCAGCGGCAGGTCGTCATCGACCTTGACGACCGAGCCCTGGTGGATCGTGGCGTACTGGCTGAAGGTGCCGAGCATGCACATCGCGCCGTAGTTCTTCTCCGGCCCCGGCCCGGTGAACGGGAAGCGGCCGCCCGGCAGATATCCCTCCAGGATGGTGGCGCCCATGTCGCAGATCGCCTGCTGACCCGTCGAGCACCACCGGCAGATGCCACAGCTCGGGATGAACGAGCAGACGACGTGGTCGCCGACCTTGACACGCGTGACGCCCGGCCCGACCTCCTCGATGATCCCGGCGCCCTCGTGGCCGAGCACCATCGGCAGCCGGGCCTCGAGATCACCGTGCGAGATGTGCACGTCGGAGTGGCACAGCCCAGCGTGGGTGTAGCGGATCAGCACCTCGCCCTCACGCGGGCCGTCGAGGTCGAGCTCGACGAGCTCGATGGGCTTGCCGGTCTCGTACACCACCGCTGCCTTGGTCTTCACAGAGACTCCGTCTCGTCGCGAGGGGGCGCCCCCCTGTGCCCCCGGTCTTACCACCGCGAGCCTGTGCTGTTCCACACAGGCCCCGGCTAGGTTCCTGTCCGTGCCCCGGGCCTGTTCGTGACGGTTCCGGACCGGCGGCCGGGCCGGCCGGCCCGCTACTCCCTGGACGAGCTGCTCGAGGTCGTGGTCGGAGAGTTCAACGCGCGCGGCTACGACGCCACCAGCATGGCCGACCTCGCCAGGGCGACCGGGCTGACGAAGTCCTCCATCTACCACCACGTCGCGGGCAAGGAGGAGCTGCTCCGGCTGGCCGTCGCCCGCGCCGTCGACGCGCTGTTCGCGGTGCTCGCGGAGCCCGGCGCGACGACCGGCCCGGCCGTCGGGCGGCTCGAGCACGTCGTACGGCGCAGCGTCGAGGTGCTGGCCGACCGGCTGCCGGATGTCACCCTGCTGCTGCGGGTGCGCGGCAACACCGGCGCGGAGCGGTGGGCGCTCGAGCGGCGCCGCGAGTTCGACAAGCGGCTGTCGGCCCTGGTGCAGGCCGCGATCGACGAGGGCGACGTACGCGCCGACGTCGACCCCCGGCTGGTCACCCGGCTGCTGTTCGGGACCGTCAACAGCGTCGTGGAGTGGTACCGGCGCGATGGGGCACACAGCGCCCAGGAGATCGCCGACGCGGTGGTGGCGACCGCGTTCGGCGGGTTGACCCGGCGCGGTTGAGGGCCGACCCCTGGGTCGCGCCGCACGCCGGTTCGACGCAAGATGACGGTATGAAGGTACTGGTGGCCGGGGCGTCCGGCTTCGTCGGGCGACGGTTGTGTCCTGCCCTTGTCAAGGCCGGTCATGAGGTGCGGGCGATGACCCGTCAACCGGAGCGCTATCGGGGCGCCGGCCAAGCCGTCGGCGCAGACGTCCACGATCGCGCGTCCCTGAAGGCAGCGCTCGAGGGGTGCGAGGCGGCGTACTACCTCGTCCACAGCCTGGACGACCCGGACTTCATGGCGCGCGACGCCGCTGCGGCGCGCACCTTCGCCGAGGTCGCGGGGTCGGTCGGGCTGTCGCGGATCGTCTACCTGGGCGGGCTCGGTGACGACGCCGACGACCTGTCTGCCCACCTGCGCAGCCGGCGTGACGTCGAGCAGCTGCTGGGCACCGGCGGCGTGCCCGTGACGACCCTTCGGGCGGGCATCATCGTCGGCCACGGCGGCATCTCCTGGGAGATGACCCGCCAGCTCGTCGAGCACCTGCCGGCCATGATCACGCCGCGCTGGGTACGCACCAGGACCCAGCCGATCGGCATCGCCGATGTCGTGCGGTACCTCGTCGGGGTGCTCGAGGCACCGGTCGACGGCTCGCGGGCCTACGACATCGGCGGCACGGAGGTACTGGAGTACGTCGACATGATGCGCCGGGTCGCGAGGATCGAGGGCCGGACGATGATCGTCGTCCCGGTGCCGCTGCTGACCCCCCGGTTGTCCTCGCGCTGGCTGTCGCTGGTGACCAACGTCGACGTGCAGACCGGCCGCTCGCTGATCGACTCCATGAGCAACGAGGTGGTCGTCCGAGACGACAGCATCCGCGAGCTGGTGCCGTTCGAGCCGATGGACTACGACGAGGCGGTGCTGCAGGCGCTCGGCGAGCGCGCCAAGGCGGGTCGCGCGTGAGGCTGCCCGACCGTCGGGCTGTGGTGAAGGCGTTGCCGGCCTGGCTCGTGGACAAGGTGCCGCGCGACCATCGCGAGCCCGACGAGGCATTCCTGCGCCGCCGCAAGGTCGTCTCCGGGGTGTCCCTGGCGGGCGCCAGCCTGCTCGGCATCTCGCTGTCGACCCGGCCGGACTCCTGGGAGTTCTACGCGCTCACGCTCGGCGTCGCCGGCACCTGGGTGGCCGGCGGGTTCGCCTCGGGCCCCCTGCACCTCGGGTGGATGCAGGCCCGCAACGACACGCTCCGCCGGCCGGTGCTGACGCCAGTGCTGACCGGTGTCGCAGCCTTCGGCGTCTTCTACGGCCTCGCCTACGTCGTCCGCACCATCCCGGTGCTGGAGCAGGCGATCTCCAGCGTGCTGTCGTATGCCAACCAGGGCAGCAACGGCCTGGTGCTGCTGACGACGCTGGCGAACGCCGCCGCCGAGGAGGTCTTCTTCCGGGGGGCGCTGTACGCGGCGATCGGCGAGGGCCACCCGGTCGTCCTGTCCACAGCGGTGTACACGCTGGCAACTGTCACGACGCGCAACCCGGCGCTGGTACTGGCAGCCGGTGCGATGGGCGCGCTGCTCGGCGCCCAGCGGCGGGCGTCCGGTGGCATCCAGGCGCCGGTGCTGACCCATCTCACCTGGTCGACGCTGATGCTGCGGTACTTGCCGCCACTGTTCCGGGACCGTCACGCAGCGCTGACCGGCTGAGAGCCCGCGGGCCGGCTGGGTCTCAGCGGGCGGATGGCAGCTCTGGGAAGTCCTCGTCGCGCCACTGGACGCCGTGCTGCGCGTTCTGCTCGGCCTGCCGCAGCTCGACCCGCCGGATCTTCCCGCTGATGGTCTTGGGCAGTTCGGTGACGAACTCCAGCCGGCGCACCCGCAGGTACGGCGCCAGCGCGGTGCGGGTGTGCTCGAACAACGCCAGGGCGGTGGCGCGGTCCGGCGCCCAGCCTTCCGCCAGCGTGACGTACGCCTTGGGCAGCGCCTGGCGTACCGGATCAGGGACGGGCACCACCGCGGCCTCGACGACAGCCGGGTGCTCGACCAGGACGCTCTCGAGCTCGAACGGCGAGATCTTGAAGTCCGAGGACTTGAAGACATCGTCGGTGCGCCCGACGTAGGTGATGTAGCCGTCGGCGTCGCGCTGAGCGACATCGCCGGTGTGGTAGACGCCGTCGGCCATCGCCTCGGCAGCCCGCTGCGGGTCGCCCAGGTAGCCGGTCATCAGCGCGAGCGGGCGGTCGGCGAGGTCGAGGCACAGCTCGCCCTCGCTGCCAGTTTGCTGACCGGTCAGCGGGTCGACGAGCACGACCGGGATGCCCGGTAACGGCCGGCCCATCGAGCCGGGCTTGAGCAGCTGGCCGGGCGGGTTGCCGACCTGGGCGGTGGTCTCGGTCTGGCCGAACCCGTCGCGCACGGTCAACCCCCAGTGCCGCTCGACCTGGGTGATGACCTCGGGGTTGAGGGGCTCACCGGCGGCGACCACCTCGCGCAGCGCCCCCGGCCCGGCGGAGAGGTCGCTCTGCACCAGCATCCGCCAGACCGTCGGCGGGGCACACAGCGTCGTGACTCCCCGGTCGCGCAGCTGGCCGAGCAGGGCTTGCGCGTCGAACCGGCTGTAGTTGTAGACGAAGACCGCGGCCTGCGCCAGGAACGGCGCGAACAGACAGCTCCAGGCGTGCTTGGCCCAGCCCGGCGAGCTGACGTTGAGGTGCAGGTCGCCGGGCCGCAGCCCGATCCAGTACATCGTCGACAGGTGCCCCACCGGATAGCTGACCTGGGTGTGCTCGACGAGCTTGGGGCGGCTGGTGGTCCCGGACGTGAAGTACAGCAGCAGCGGATCGCCGGGCTCGGTGACGGCCTCGAAGGTCCGGGGGGTCATCAGGCGGGCCTGCCGGTAGTCGCCCCAGCCCTGCGGCGAGCCGTCGACGCAGTAGCCGGCGACGTCCAGTCCGGCGAACTTGCCGGTGTCGGCGTCGTTCGCGATCACGTGCTGCACGCCGCCGCGGGCCACCCGGTCGGCGAGGTCGTCCGGGCCGAGCGCAGTGGTCGTCGGCAGGACGACCGCGCCGAGCTTCATCACCGCGAGCGCCGACTCCCACAGCTCGACCTGGTTGCCGAGCATCAGGATCACCCGGTCGCCGCGCCCGACGCCCTGCGCCGCCAGCCAGCTGGCGACCTGGTCAGAGCGCCGGACCAGGTCGTCGTAGCTCAGCCTCAGCTCGCTGCCGTCCTGCTCCACGATCCACAGCGCCAGCGCGTCGTTGCCACGCCCCACGGCGTCGAACCAGTCGGTCGCCCAGCAGAACGCCCCCGTCAGCTCCGGCCAGCTGAAGGTGGCCATTGCCTGCTGCCAGTCGGTACGGGTGGCGAGCAGCAGGTCGCGGGCCGCGGTCAGTGCCGAGGTGTTGGCGGTACAGCTCACAGATGGCTCCTGGCTCGGGGCTCCTGTCCTACACCCGGTGTCAGCGCGCCGCGGCGAGCTGCCGGCTGATCACCAGTCGCTGGATCTGGTTGGTCCCCTCGAAGATCTGCATGATCTTGGCCTCGCGCATGTACCGCTCGAGCGGGAAGTCGCGGGTGTAACCGTAGCCGCCGAGCACCTGCACCGCGTCGGTGGTGACCTTCATCGCCGCGTCGGTGGCAACCAGCTTGGCGACCGACGCCTGCCGCGAGTACGGCCGGCCGGCGTCGCGGCGGCGGGCCGCGTCGAGGTAGGTCGCCCGGGAGCTGTCGACCGCCGCCGCCATGTCGGCGAGCAGGAACGCCAGCCCCTGGTGCTCGATGACCGGCTTGCCGAACGCCTCGCGCTGCTTCGCGTACGCCACGGCGTCGTCCAACGCGCCCTGCGCGAGGCCGACCGCGATCGCCGCGATCCCCAACCGGCCGCTGTCGAGTGCCGCGAACGCGATCGAGAGCCCCTGCCCCTGGTTGCCGACGAGCCGGTCGGCCGCGAGGGTCACCCCCTCGTAGTACGCGTTGGTCGTCGGGACGGCGCGCAGCCCCATCTTGTCCTCGGGCTTGCCGAACGACAGGCCTGGCGCCTGCCCGGGTACCAGGAAGCACGACACCCCACGCGGGCCGTCATCGGAGGTCCTGGCGAACAGCGTGTAGAAGTCGGCGATCCCGCCGCTGGTGATCCAGCTCTTCGTACCGTCGACCTGCCAGCCGTCCCCGACCCAGGTAGCCCGGCAGACCAGCGCGGCGGCGTCGGAGCCGCAGTGCGGCTCGGACAGGCTGTAGGCCCCGAGCAGGGTGCCGCCGAGCATCTCCGGCAGCCAGCGCTCCCGCTGCTCGGCCGTACCGAACTCCGCGAGCGCGAAGCACGAGAGCCCGTGCACGCTGGTGGCGACGGCGACAGCCGCCCACCGCGCCGCCAGCTCCTCCAGCACCTGCAGGTACACCTCGTACGGCTGACCGCCGCCACCCTGCTCCTCCGGGTAGGGCAGGCCAAGCAGGCCGGCCGCGCCCAGGGTGCGGAACAGGCCGTCCGGCAGCGTTTCGGTGGCTTCGGCGGCGGCGGCCCGCGGAGCGAGCTCCTTGTCGGCGATCTCGCGGACGAGCTCGATCAGCTCCGCCGACTCCGGGGTCGGGAGCATCCGGTCGACGGGCACGGTCGTACCTCCGGATCGTGGGCACAGCGGGTAGCTGCACGGTACGTCCGGACCCGGCGTCTGCGCCCGGCCATCACCAGGCGTTGATGGCGAGCCGTACCGCGACCGTGAGCGCGACCGCTGCGATGCCGATGCGCAGCGGACCAGGTGGGATGCGCTTGGCGAGCAGTGCGCCGATGGGGCCACCGCAGGCGCTGCCGAGCGCCAGCAGCAGGACGGCCAGCCAGTCGACCGGGGCCACGAGCGCATACACGGCCCCGGCAACGCCGTTGGCGGTGACCGCGATGACGTTCTTGAGCGCATTCACGCGGCGCAGTGGGGCGGGGGCGAGCATCCCGAGCGCACCGATCAGCATGACGCCCTGGGCCGCGCCGAAGTAGCCGGAGTAGATGCCCACGGCACCGATCGCCGGCCCGGTGCCCGGGGACGGCGGGTGGCTCTCGTCGCGGCGGGTACGGGCGATGACCAGGGGCTGTGCCAGCACCAGCAGCCCGGCCGCGCCGACCAGCACCGGGACGACCCGGTCGAACGCCCCGCCGGGCAGCGCGAGCAGAAGCACAGCGCCGACGAGCGACCCGGCGCCGACCCAGACCGACAGCCGCACCAGCAACGGGCGCTGCCCGCGCAGCTCCTGGCGCATCCCGTACGCGCCGCTGGCACTGCCCGGGATCACCCCGAGACAGTTGGTGACGTTGGCGGCCAGCGGTGACAGGCCGATGCCCAGCAGCGCGGGGAAGGTGAGCAGCGAGCCGGCGCCGGCGATCGTGTTGACCGCGCCGGCTACCAGCCCCGCGCCGGCCAGCAGCGTCGCCTGCAACGGGTCCATCTAGCGAGTCCAGCCGGCTGTCACCGGTCCACCCTGCCCGACGTCGAAGCCGGCGAGTGGTGGATACCCTACGGGGGTACAGTGTGAGGCATGCAGATCGACAGCTCAGTGGGGTACGGCGACAACAAGGACGACCACCTCCGGCGGTTGCGCCGCATCGAGGGTCAGGTGCGCGGAATCGCCAAGATGGTCGAGGACGACAAGTACTGCATCGACGTCCTCACCCAGGTGTCGGCGGCAACCAAGGCCTTGCAGTCGATGGCGCTCGGCTTGCTCGACGACCATCTGGGGCACTGCCTGGTCAAGGCCGCGCGGGCCGGTGGTGCGGAGCAGGACGCCAAGCTCAAGGAGGCGTCCGATGCCATCGCCCGTCTTGTTCGCAGCTGACTGACTGCATCTATACGAGCGGAGGGATCCATGAGCACCACCAGCACGTACACCGTCACCGGCATGACCTGCGGTCACTGCGTCTCCTCGGTCACCGAGGAGGTCGCCGAGGTGCCCGGCGTGACCGACGTGCAGGTCGACCTCGCCAGCGGCCGGGTCACCGTCACCGGCGACGCCCCCGTGGACCCGGCGCTCGTGCGCGCAGCGGTCGAGGAGGCCGGCTACCAGCTCGCGCCATGACGTCGTACGCACCACAGCCCGCACACATCTCAGAAGCCGTGAGGGAGAACAGTGAGCTCCAACAGGACCAGCCCGACCGGAACGACGACAGCGGCCCCGTCCGACGACTCGGTTGAGCTGTCCATCACCGGCATGACCTGCGCGTCGTGTGCCAACCGGATCGAGCGCAAGCTCAACAAGCTCGACGGCGTGACGGCCACCGTCAACTACGCCACCGAGAAGGCGAAGGTCAGGTACGGACCGGGCGTCGAGACGGAGCAGCTGCTCGCAGCGGTCGAAGCGGCCGGATACCTGGCAGCGCTACCGGCCGCCCTCGTCACTCCCGCCGGTCCCGAGATCACCGAGGCACCCGACAGCACCCGGCCGCTGCGCGAGCGGTTGCTGGTCAGCCTGGTTCTGTCCGTCCCGGTGGTCGCGATGTCGATGATCCCGGCGCTGCAGTTCGACGCGTGGCAGTGGCTGTCGCTGACCCTCGCGGCCCCCGTCGTCGTCTGGGGGGCCCTGCCGTTCCATCGGGCAGCCTGGACCAACCTGCGGCACGGCGCCGCCACCATGGACACCCTCATCAGCGTCGGTACGTTGGCGGCGTTCGGCTGGTCGCTGTACGCCCTGTTCTTCGGCACCGCCGGGATGATCGGGATGCGGCACCCGTTCGAGCTGGTGGTCAGCCGCAGTGATGGCAGCGGCAACATCTACCTGGAGGCCGCGACCGGCGTCACGACCTTCCTGCTCGCCGGCCGCTACGCAGAGGCGCGCGCGAAGCGGCAGTCGGGCGCAGCGCTGCGGGCGCTGCTCGAGCTCGGGGCGAAGGACGTCGCAGTACTGCGCGGCGGTGTGGAGACCCGCGTGCCGGTCGAGCAGCTCGCGGTCGGCGACCTGTTCGTGGTCAGACCCGGCGAGAAGCTGGCCACCGACGGCACGGTCACCGAAGGCACGTCCGCAGTGGACGCGAGCATGCTCACCGGCGAGTCGGTACCTGTCGAGGTCGGGCCAGGCAGCCCGGTTGTCGGCGCCACCGTCAATGCCGGTGGCCGGCTGGTCGTCCAGGCCACCCGCATCGGTACCGACACCCAGCTGGCCCAGATGGCCCGACTGGTCGAGGACGCCCAGAACGGCAAGGCCGAGGTGCAGCGCCTGGCGGACCGGATCAGTGGAATCTTCGTACCGGTCGTGCTCGTCCTGGCACTGGGCACCCTGCTCGTCTGGCTGGCCATCGGCGGCGGTGCCGGCGCCGCGTTCACCGCTGCCGTGTCAGTCCTGATCATCGCCTGCCCCTGCGCCCTGGGACTGGCGACACCGACCGCGCTGATGGTCGGCACCGGCCGAGGCGCGCAGCTCGGCATTCTCATCAAGGGTCCCGAAGTCCTCGAGTCGACTCGGCGCGTCGATACCGTCGTGCTCGACAAGACCGGCACCGTCACCACCGGGCAGATGAGCCTGGTCGACGTCAGGGCCGCAACCGCTACCGACGCGGTGGAGCTCCTGCGACTCGCCGGCGCCCTGGAGTCGGGCAGCGAGCACCCGATCGCGCGAGCCGTCGCCGCGGGCGCCCTCGAACGCCTCGGCAGCCTGCCGGCCGTGGAGGGGTTCACCAACCTCGAGGGCCTCGGCGTGCAGGGACAGGTCGAGGGCCACGCCGTCCTGATCGGCCGCCCGAGCCTGCTGCAGCAGTGGAGCTCACCGCTGCCGGCCGAGCTCCAGACCGCTGTCGTTGAGGCCCAGCAGGCCGGCCGCACCGCCATCGCGGTCAGCTGGGACGGCCGGGCCCGCGGGGTCCTTTCGGTCGCCGACACCGTGAAGGCCACCAGCGCGCAGGCAGTCCGGCGGCTGCGCGACCTCGGGTTGACGCCCGTACTGCTGACGGGGGACAACGCTGTCGTCGCGGCTGCCGTCGCCCGTGAGGTCGGTATCGATCCGGAGCACGTCCACGCCGACGTCCTGCCGCAGGACAAGGTCGACGTCGTAAAACTCCTGCAGGCCCGCGGCCGGGTCGTCGCGATGGTCGGCGACGGGGTCAACGACGCCGCAGCCCTTGCCCAGGCGGACCTCGGGCTGGCCATGGGCACCGGCGCGGACGTCGCCATCGAGGCCAGCGACCTGACCCTCGTACGCGGTGACCTGAGGGTCGCCGCCGACGCCATCCGGCTCGCCCGGCGCACCCTGCGCACCATCAAGGGCAACTTGTTCTGGGCCTTCGGCTACAACGTCGCGGCGTTGCCATTGGCCGCGGCCGGCTTGCTCAACCCGATGATCGCGGGGGCCGCCATGGCGTTCAGCAGCGTCTTCGTCGTCACCAACAGCCTGCGGCTGCGAGGCTTCTCGGCCCTCGCCGACGACCGGCCGTGAACCGCACGGCTCAGGTCTGCAGCAGGCATGTCCAGCGTCGGCCGCCTAAGGTTGATCGGATGACCCGACCCGGCAGAAGGCAGGACCGAATCCTGCGCCTGGTCCAGGGCCTGCTCCTTTGTGTAGGCCTTGTCGCCATGCATCAGATGGGCCACGGCGCCCATTCGATGGTCATGCCTGCCGCTGGCGCTCCCGCCGTCTCCCCGCACAGTGCGATGGCGGATACGCCCGCGGGGCTCATCGAGATGGCTGCCGCGTCGGGCGACCGGCTCGCAACCGGCCCGGTGTCAGGAGCCGAGGCGACCTGCGTGGCTGTCCTGCTCGGCCTGCTCGTGCTCGCGGCGCGCACAGTGACCGGCCTCGACGCAGCCGTCCCCGCGGCGTCGTTGCCAGGTAGTGGCCACGGCACGGTTGCCCTCGGACGCGGCCCCCCGAGACTTCTGCTGGCCAAGATCTGCGTCCTGCGGACGTAACAGCGCCGCCCCGGGCCGTACGGCCGGGACCGGCACACCCACCCCTTCCGCAGGAATCCACAGGAGCACCCCATGCGTACAACCTTGACTCTCCGACGCCCGGTCGCCGCGCTGGCCGCCGCAGCCGCACTTGCCCTCACGCTCGCTGCGTGTGGGAACAGCAGCACCCCGACCACCGCCGCTTCCTCCACGGCTGCCACCGACTCCGCGGCCGTTGCCGCCGCCCACACCGACCCGGACGTCACGTTCATCAATGACATGGCGCCGCACCACTCGGGGGCCATCGAGATGGCCAGGCTGGCGGCCGGTCAGGCCGGGAATGCGCAGGTCAAAGACCTGGCGAACCGCATAGCCGGCGCGCAGGGCCCCGAGATCGACCGGATGAAGATGATGGCCTCCGCCTGGAAGGTCGCGCTCAACACTGACATGCACGGGATGGGCGGCGGGATGGCCGGCGGGGGTGGCGATGATGTCGCCGCACTCATGCCGCTGAACGGCGCCGCGTTCGACAAGGAGTTCCTGACGCGGATGACCGCCCACCACACCTCGGCCGTCCAGATGGCTAAGGCCGAGCTCGCGCAAGGCACGAACCCGCAGGCCAGGGCGCTCGCGACCGCCGTCGTCTCCGCCCAGGAGAAAGAGCTCGCCGAGATGGCCAAGCTCATGAACAGCGTCTGACCTGCGGAGAGCTGCTGGCGCCGGTCCGGGCCTGGTCCGGGCCGGCGCGCCGCAGGGGTCCGCGGGCTTACAGACCTCGGCACGAGCATCACCACGGTGCCTGGACCGGGGGTCCCTCGGCCCCGATGCCTGGCGGGCTGGTCAGCCCGGCTCGACCGGACCTGACTGCGCAACGCGCCACTTCTCCGAGCCAGGCCCCCGTTAATGGGCTTGTGACGGCTCTTCGAAGTTGAGGGCGGGCTTCACCTCAGCGGGCGGTGGCCCGACGTGATCGTCGGGTGCAGGCGAGCCGTACTCGTCGTCGTTGGTTGTCCAGGTTGCGGAACCCGTAGGCCGTGCGGGCGGCGGTCTTGACGGTGCGGTTGGTGGCTTCGGTCCCGGCGTTGGTGACACCGGTCTGGAACCCCAGGACCTCTGGCCAGCAGGCCCCGATCGTGCCGGCAAGACGCTCGAGTTCGGGCAGCCCGGACTGGGGGCACCAGCTGTTGAACCGGTGTAGGCCGTGGGCGACGTCGTGCCGCTGCCCACCCCTGTCGGCTGACGTTTTCTCGTTGTCGGCCCGGACCCAAAGGCCCCCGACACTGACCTCAGTTTGCCTGAGGCATTGCTCGCACCAGCCTCCCGACGGTTGGTCCGGGGACAGCATTGGCCGGAACGCACGACCCTCGTCACAGAGTGAGTCGCAATAGCGGAACGGCCACAGCACAAGTCGTGGCCCAGGCTGCGCCGTTGGCCCCACCGTGCAGGGATGGGCTTGCGGACGGTCGAAGCGATGTCTAGCGATGGTGCAGGGTGGCCGCTACCGCCCTGGTGCCGCGCAGAACGGCAGGACTCGCGACCACAGGAGGTCGGTGGCCTGCTCGTCGTACTCCACAGGCAGAGACGCGTCGGTGAAGAGGTGTCCTTTCCCGGGATAGTCGAAGACCTCAATAGATGCCCCCGCTGCGCTCACCTTCCCGGCCACGGCATCGATCGCTTCTTGATTGCGGAAGGGATCCTCGGCCGTGTAGTGGATCTGGGCAGGCACACCCGCCGGCCACGCGTCGACTCCGATCATGTCCAGGGCAAGGGCGCCAGAAAACATCAGGACCCCCCGAACGGGGCGCACCGTGGCGACGAACTCGGCCATGCCGCCACCGTTGGAGAACCCAGCGGCGATGAAACCATCGGACAAGCCCTGCACGGCTTTCGCCGCACGCCCCATCAGCGCGGGGTAGCCGATCGCCAGGGCGAACTTGCCGGCTTCGTCATAGTCGTCGAAGACCCGTCCTTCGTACTGGTCAACGACCAGCACGTCGTGGCCAGCGGCCCGTAACCGATCAGCAGCTACGGCGACACCGGGTCGGACCCCGAGCACCGAGTGGAACAACGCGATGTCCGCCATGCAGCGCAGTCTGCCCTCCGGCACCGACATCCCACAGTGGAAGGACTTATGACCCGACTTTTGCAGCCGCTTCGACCGCACCGTGCGAAAGACATCGACGACGTGTGCCGGGGGGCTATGCGCGGTGCCTGAGCAGGCCTACCTTGACGGGCGTCGAGCGCCACCGGGCTCAGGATCACCTACGGTGCGTCGAGCCTTATGGCGCCTTCGACGGAGGCTGCAATGCGGCATTCTGCGGGCCGGGCGTCGCGGAGCTGACGGCCGGGCACATCACCGCACCGCGGCATAGCAGCGAGACGGGAGGAGAACATCGTCTCCTCTCGCACATTGCCAGGGGGGATCGCGATGAAACGCAGGCAGTGGCAGGTTTGTACCGTGGGAATCGGCGTTCTGGTGGTAGGGGCGAGTACACCGGTGGCTCTGCGTCGCCACCGCCCGCAGTGACGGTCACGACGCTGGCCCTCGGAAACGCCGCCGGCCCGGTGAAGGCGCGCGCGGACGGCGTCCGGATCGAGGCCAAGGTGGCGACCACGGTCTCGGTGCAGAACGTTGTCTTCGGCATGGGCGGACGTACCGGCTGGCACCATCACCCGGGCGCAGTGCTGGTCGCCGTGCAGACAGGCGCCGTGACGGTGACCGACTCCGACTGCCACTCGCTGACCTACGGGCCAGGACTTGCCGCCGGCGCCGTGTTCACCGAGAGCGGCGATGAGCCGATGGAGGTCAGCAGCAAGAACGGAGCGAGCGTCTTCGCCACCCTGGTCGTACCGCAGGTCGTTCCTGCCGTGCTCCGGATAGAGGATGACGCTGTGGCCTGCCCGTCGTAGCGAAGCGGTACGGGGGCGCGGGACCTTCGACCCTGTTACAGGGTGCCCGCAGTTCCCAGACTGGAGTCGCAACGACGACTCCAGGAGCTTGCGATGAAGGCACTCGTTTACCACGGGCCCGGCCAGAAGAGCTGGGACGACGTCCCGGACCCCCGCATCATCGACCCCACCGACGCCATCATCGGCGTCGACGCGACCACGATCTGCGGTACGGACCTGCACATCCTCAAGGGCGACGTCGCGGATTGTCGGCCCGGCCGCATCCTTGGCCATGAGGCCGTCGGCACGGTCGAGGCCGTAGGTTCCGCAGTCACGACGATGCGGCCTGGTGACCGGGTGCTCGTGTCGTGCGTCAGCGCCTGCGGGCGGTGCCGGTACTGCCGGGAGGGGCACTACGGGCAGTGCCTGGGCGGCGGCGGGTGGATCCTCGGGTACAAGATTGACGGCACCCAGGCGGAGTACGTACGGGTCCCGTTCGCCGACAGCAGCACGTACCCGGTGCCCGCCGGCATGGACGACGAAGCGGTGCTGATGCTCGCCGACATCCTCCCGACCGCTTACGAGGTGGGTGTCGTCAACGGCGGCGTACGGCCCGGTGACACCGTCGCGATCGTCGGTGCCGGCCCGATCGGGCTGTCCGCCATCCTCGGCGCCAAGCTCTTCAGCCCGGCGCACGTCATCGCCATCGACCTCGCGGATGCACGGTTGGATGCCGCTAAGCAGTTCGGGGCGGACGTCACGATCAACCCCTCGCGTGAGAACGCCGTCGCGCACGTCATGAACCTGACCGACGAGCTCGGAGCAGACGTGGCCATCGAGGCTGTCGGCGTGTCCGACACCTTCGAGATGTGCGCCCGGCTGGTCCGGCCGGGCGGCCACGTCGCCAACGTCGGGGTGCACGGCGGGCCGGCCAGCTTGCACCTGGAGGAACTGTGGACGCGCAACGTCACGATCACCACCGGCCTGGTCGACACCTGGTCGACACCGACGTTGCTCAAGCTCGTCCGCACCGGCCAACTCCCCGCCGCGAAGTTCGTCACGCACCACTTCGCTCTCGGCGACATGCTCGAGGCGTACGACGTGTTCAGCCGCGCCGCCGACACCGCCGCCCTCAAGGTCGTCCTCACCAAGTGAGCGCCATGACGAAGCAGATCGTGGTCCTCGGCGGCGGCACCGGCGGGACGCTGACCGCCAACCGGCTCCGGGTGACCAGCACGCTCCCACTGGGCATTGACGAGAAGCAACTTGGGCACGTGCTCGGCGTGGTGGCCACCAGCGCAACCACGCACAACAAGACCAGCGAGGCCATCGCCGCCGCCTTCCCGGGCAGTGCGCCGGGCGGGGCCGTGGACCGCGGCTTGCTACGGGCCGCCGCCCTGGGTCAACCCGGCGGCATGCGCGTGCTGGAGCGCATCCTACACCCCATGGTCCGGCGGGAGCAGGCCGCCTTCCTCGCCCGCGCCCGCCGCGCCGGGCGCCGTGCCGCCGTGCTGGACATCCCCTTGCTGCTGGAAACAGGGGGGGAGCGCCGGGTGGACCTGGTCGTGGTCGTCACCGCCCCGCTCGCCGTGCAGCTCCACCGGGTGCGCCGCCGCCGTGGCATGAGCCTGGCCGAGACACGCGCCATCATCGCCCGGCAGATGCCAGACCGTAACAAGCGCCGCCGGGCCGACGTGGTGATCCGCACCGGCTTGTCCCGCCACCACGCCTTGCGCCGCCTGCGCCGCCTGTTGCTGGAGTTGCTGGCATGACCCGGTCCGTCCTGTTCGACACGGAAACCACCGGCCTGGAGCCGCTCGCCGGGGACCGCGTGATCGAGGTCGCCTGCCTGGAGCTGTGGCGCGACCTGCCGACCGGCGAGAGCTTCCACCGCTTCATCGACCCCGAGCGCGACATCCCGCCCGAGGCCACGCGTGTCCACGGCATGACCCGCGCCGACCTGCGCGGCAAGCCGCGCTTCGCCGACATCGCCGATGACCTGCTGGCCTTCCTTGGGCAGGACCCGCTGGTGGCGCACAACGCGCCGTTCGACTTCGGCTTCCTGGATGCCGAGTTCGCCAGGCTGCGCCGCCCCGCGCTGGACCCGGCCCGCATGATCGACACCCTGGCGCTCGCGAAGGTGCGCTTCCCCGGCGCGCCCAACGGCCTGGACGCCCTGTGCCGCCGCTACGGCATCGACCTGACGGAGCGCACCACCCACAACGCCCTGCTGGACTGCCGCCTGCTGGCCGACGTGTACGTGGAGCTGACCGGGGGCCGCCAGCGCGGGCTGCTGCTGGCGGAGGACGGGCAGGAGGGCTTGCCCGGCGTCACCTACGCCGCCGTAGGCCCGCGCACGCCGCGGCTGGTGCAGCCCGGCCAGGCGGCGCTGGACCGCCATGCCGCCTTCGTGGCCCGCTTGAAAGACCCGGTGTGGACGGCCTAGCCCGCCCGTCCGCCAATGACGCGCCTGGCGGCGTCCGCCATGTACTCCGCTGGCAGATCGCGGTGCTGGCGGCCACCCTGGCTGCCCTGCTGGCGGGCGGCGCCGCGCTGCAAGCCCAGGTGGACGCCTCGGTCGCCGTGCTGATCCAGGGAACGGCCACGGCCCGCCTGCAGGCGCTGGCCGTGGACCGTATCCTGTCCACCATGCAAGACGCCGAAACCGGGCAGCGTGGCTACCTGCTGACGATGCGCGACTACTACCTGGAGCCGTATCAGCAGGCCGCTGC
>ENA-OFCD01000366-OFCD01000366.1-metagenomes-genome-assembly--contig:-NODE-366-length-29960-cov-6.295235_pt1 | contig 29960 bp, 25 predicted proteins | sample MGYA00153392_OFCD01 | MGnify analysis MGYA00153392
TGCGCTATTATCCAAATTGACCGCCGCAACGACAAGTCGAACGCCCGCCTTCCCTTGTGCTTGAAGAGACCCGCCAATACTAGAGTTTCTGCGCCTCCCGCTCATAAGCAATGTGGCCCGCCACATAAGTCGCCTTGGTCGCACGATCATCGGCCATCGTCATTTGCACGGCCAGCACTTCGTCAATTGATTGGCAAAACTTCATGCGAAATTCAATCATGGCGGTCGATTTCAAATCGAGTACAACCATGTCGGCGTCGCCGCCTTTTTGCAAAGAACCGATTTTATTTTCGAGATGTAACGCTTCGGCCGCACCCCGGGTGGCAAGGTAATAGGCATCGGCTGCGCATAGCGATTGGCCGCAAAGTTCGCCGATTTTATAAGCTTCGCCCATGGTACGCAGCGGCGAAATGCTAGTGCCCGCGCCAATGTCGGAGCCGAGGCCCACGCGCACCGGGCGCTGCTTGTTTTTCGGGTCACCAAATTTAAATAAGCCTGAGCCTAAAAATTCATTTGAGGTTGGACAATGCGCAACCGCAGCATCGGCGTCGCTCAAGCGCTGCCATTCAGTTTCGTGCAGGTGAATGCCGTGGCCGAACACGGCGCGTTTGCCAACCAGGCCGTAATGATCGTACACATCGAGATAATTTTTGTGCTGCGGAAAAAGTTCTTTCACCCATGCAACTTCATCGTGGTTTTCGGAAATATGCGTTTGCATGAAGCAATCCGGGAAATCGCGCCACAACGCGCCCGCTGCATCAAGCTGCTCAGGGCTTGAGGTGGGCGCAAATCGCGGCGTAATTGCGTAACTCAGTCGATCACGTCGATGCCATTTTTCGATTAACGCTTTCGATTCGTCGTAGCCGCGCTGTGGCGTATCGCACAACGCTTTGGGTGCGTTGCGATCCATCATCACTTTGCCGGCAATCATGCGCAGATTTCGCTTCTGCGCTTCGTCAAAAAACACGTCGGTGGCGTGCGCATGAACCGTGCCATAAACCATCGCGGTAGTGGTACCGGCGCGCAAACATTCATCGAGGAAAAAACTCGCTACCGCCCGCGCATGATTCACATCTGCAAACTGCTGCTCAGCCACAAAGGTATAGCGATTCAACCAGTCGATAAGCTGTTTGCCATATGCACCAATGATCTGCGTTTGCGGATAATGCACATGCAAATCGATAAAGCCCGGCAGCACCAGCGCATCAGTATAGGTCGTCATTTCACAGGTTGGCGACAGCGTTTTTTTTATTTCCGCGTACGCACCAAAATCACTGATAACGCCGTTTTCAAAAACGATTAGCGCGTCTGATTCATAACGCATCGCGGCAGACGCGCCGACTAGAAATGGGTCAGCGGTGAAGGTTAACGCGGCGGCGCGGATTGCCTTCATTTACTACGCTTCGTGCGGATCCGGATTTTCCTGGACACGCACAAAACCTGGCTTCGCACTCACCGATGCTAGTGCAGGAACCCGTGGCGTGGAGGTCACGACATCGGCGTTCTGCGCGCGATGCAGCAGTGCGTGATCCATCAACACCAGCGCCAGTACCGCCTCGGCAATCGGTGTGGCGCGAATGCCAACACAGGGATCGTGGCGACCATGTGTATTGATGACCACCGATTCGCCCTGCGTATCAATGGTTTGCCGATCCAGACGAATCGATGAAGTGGGTTTAATCGCAATCGAGACCGTCACATCCTGGCCCGTGGAAATACCGCCGAGCACGCCGCCCGCGTTGTTGGATAAAAATCCCTGGGGGGTCATTTCGTCGGAATGTTCGGTGCCAAGCTGCTCTACGCTGGCAAAACCGGCGCCAATTTCGACGGCCTTTACCGCGTTAATGCCCATCATCGCAAATGCGATTGCGGCATCCAGCCGGTTATAAATGGGCTCTCCCCAGCCGACCGGTACGCCACTCGCGATAACGTTAATTCGCGCGCCGCAGCTTTCGCCGGATTTGCGTAATTTATCCATGTAAATTTCAAGCGCATCGACTGCCCCTGCGTTGGCGACAAAAAATGGGTTGTTGTGAACTTCATCCCAGTTTTCAAAGGCAATTTTGTGTTTGCCTAATTGCGAAAGATAGCCGCGCGCTTGCACGCCGTAGCGCTCAAGCAGCCATTTTTTGGCAACTGCACCTGCGGCCACCGTCGGCGCGGTCAGCCGCGCAGATGAGCGCCCGCCGCCGCGATGATCCCGCGCGCCGTATTTTTGCAGATACGTGTAATCGGCATGGCCCGGCCGAAAACTGGACGCGATATTTGAATAATCTTTACTGCGCTGATCTTCGTTGCGAATCAAGAGCGCAATCGGCGTGCCGGTGGTTTTGCCTTCAAAAACACCAGATAAAATTTCAACCCTATCCGCTTCGCGACGCTGCGTCACATGGCGCGAGGTGCCAGGTTTACGGCGATCAAGATCGAGTTGGATATCGGACTCATTCAACGACATTCCCGGTGGGCAGCCATCGATGACACAGCCAATCGCCGGGCCATGAGATTCGCCAAAATTCGTAACGGTAAATAGCGTGCCAAGAGTGCTGCCGGGCATAAGGTTTTCAATCGAAAAGTTTGATCACAGAGATATCATTAAGTTTAGCATGCGCGCTTTCATTCACTCTTGTTTTGAGCGTATAAAATATTAAAACCCTAATATCGGCGGGATTTTTAAAGCACTTATTCTTCGAAACTCCCGCCGATATTAGGGTTTTATAAAATTATGTTGCGCCCAATGTCTGCACAATCATGCCGAGACGATGCTGTGAAGAACGCCGCGTCGCTCGCGCTTAACTAAAATGGCGGCGAAACGCATCCATTAATTTATCCGCGGCTTCTTTTGAGACGGCGGCCTCAAGCACGCGGCTGCACGTCGTCACGGCGCGGATCAGCTGTTCGCCGTTATTGGCGGACAAAATTTTGCCTTGTACGAGCAGAACATCGCGACCCAGAATCTGCCGCAAATCCTGAACCAGCGCGCTCTTGACAGTTTCGAGGTGTCGGGCATCGACTTCGTTTTCCCACTGCGCACGCGCGGCGTCCGACATTGACGGCGGCGAATCGCTGGCAGGCGCGCCACGGATGCCAATCGGTACGCTGGTTTGTGGCGGCTCTGGCGGCCGCTCGCTGGCCCACGTGGTCTTCAAAAACTCTTTCGCTGAAACCGCTGTGGGCTTGACCATGTCCGGCGAACCCGCTCGCACTGGCTCCATGCCCTGCGTGCGATTCATCGGGTCACTTGCCGCCGCCACCACTTTCAATCGCGTGGTGGCGGTCAGATTAGGCTCGGATTGCACTTGCGCCAGCGACGCCGCAGGCACCGCATTGACAAGCGCCAGCCGGATCAAGCTGCGCAATGACTCATCAGTATCGGTCGCACCGATCAAACGCGGGTCGGTCACGCATTGCTTGAATGTTCGCCGATTATCGATGACATGAAGTAGCCGCGAGAGCGAGGATGGCAGCTTGATGCCAAGCCGCTGCAATTCATTGATTGCCTCTTCATTTTTTGTCAGAACGACATGATCACTTGCTAATTCTTCAAGGCGCATAATTTAGTTTAACGTTCAGTGGACAAATGATGTGGAGAAATTTGAGAGGACGACGTTCAGCGATGTTTAGCTGCTCGTTTGGCTATTGAGTCAGCCTCGCCCTTAACCCTTGATCCGGCCAAAAACTATTTTCAAGATATCACTTCTTGCGCCCGAGGTATTTTCACGACGTTTTTTCTCTTCGTCGCCAATCTTGAAATACAGCGCTTTGAGCGCCTTGATGGGCGCCTCGGTTTCGGCCCGCGTTTGCTCCGGCCTTTACTGCATAAAACCCGCTTTTTGAATACGACGGACGAATTCATCACTTTAGATTGCGCTGGAACATTGGTATTTGAATGGAGATTTTTCAGGCTGATAACAATGAATTTCGAACCGTAATAAGAACAATCTACAAGCTGCCCTCACTGAATACGTACAAGGCTGAAATTGATTTATCAACATACGTCGCGACAGCACTTGGGTCATGCCAAGTCGATATCCGCATGCATTCAATTACTGCGATTTTGTGGCGGTTTCTTGCATTAAGTGCGCCGATGCCGACGTTGACACCTATGTTAATCCAGAGTAACTTACCGACTGGTCAGTTATATTCTCATTGCGTTAGTTGTAAAAAAGGTTTTTAGCATGACGAAATGCTTTTTCTCCCCCACTTTTTCGGTTGCCCCACTCCTTCGATACAACATAGCTGGCGGAATATCTGCGTTCATCGGACTTGCTTTTATCGCGGGATGTGCCAAGCCTGACGCGGTAGCACCCGCACCACGGCCCGCCTTGGCTTACAAGATCAAAGCCGGGGCTGGATCAGAAACCGAAATATATCCCGGCGAAATTCGCGCCCGAATTGAAGCCGACCATGCGTTCCGGGTCGGCGGCAAAATCGCGCAACGATTGGTGGATGCAGGTGCCACCGTTAAAAAAGGTCAGCCATTGGCGCGAATTGATCCTCAAGATGTGCGCTTGGCGGCCGATTCTGCGCGCGCGCAAGTGGCCGCGCAAAAAACCGAAGCCGAATTTGCAGACGCTGAATTAAAGCGTTACAAGGATTTATTTGCAAAAAGTTTTGTCAGCCAGTCCGCACTGGATCAAAAAATAAACGTCGCTAACGCTGCCAAGGCTCGTCTGGATGCACAGCGTGCGCAAGCGGGCGTATCCATTAACCAGGCCGGCTATGCCACGCTGCTGGCAGAAACAGATGGTGTGGTCACGCAGGTAATGGCCGAAGCTGGCCAAGTTGTGGCCGCCGGACAAGTGGTCATGAGGATCGCCAACCCAAAAGACAAAGAGCTGGTGATCACCATTCCTGAATCGAAGCTGGCCGATTTCAGAACGGCGACGAAATCAGATTTGGCAGGCCTAAAAGTCGCACTATGGTCACAACCAGGCAAATACTATGCCGCGAAAATTCGCGAAATCGCGGGCTCGGCCGATCAGGTGACGCGTACCTATCTGGCTAGGCTTTCACTGCAAAAACCCGATGAATCTGTTCAGCTCGGCATGACCGCCTACGCGGTGTTTGGTAACAGCAACGATGCTGACACGCTGGTTGTGCCGCTGTCTTCGCTGTACGTCAAGACCACCAACACGGGCACGACCACCGGCGTTTGGCAGATCGCCGCAGACGGCAAAGTGAGTTTGAAGCCGGTTACGATATTGCAATATCGCGAGAGCTCGGCATTTATTAAACCAGATGGGGCAAACACGGTAAAAGCAGGCGATATGATCGTGGCTGCCGGTGTGCATAAACTGCGTGATGGCGAGATCGTCAAACCCATCAGCGACGCGGCAATTACCGGCGATGGCAAAGTCGCTTACGCACCCGCGCCCGCGCCAAGCGAAAAGAACGCTTCGCTGACGCAACCATTGCTCGCGCAGCCATAAATCACCCGCTTGCCGCCTCGCTTACTAGATAATTACGTCACTCAACATGAAAAATTTTAATTTAAGCGAATGGGCGCTTAAACACCAGCCGCTGGTGCTTTATCTGATCGTCATTCTGGGGGTTATCGGCGTTATATCTTTTGGACGCTTGGGGCAGTCGGAAGATCCGCCGTTCACGTTTAAATTCATGACAATTCGCACCAACTGGCCTGGTGCATCAGTAAATGAAGTAGACCAACAGATTACCGAGCGGCTGGAGAAGAAGTTACAGGAAGTCCCAAATATAAATTTCATCCGCAGCTATTCCAGGCCTGGCGAATCGCTGATTTTTTTCGCGATCAGCGATGCGGCGCCCGCCTCGGCCGTGGCTGAAACCTCGTACCAAGTACGAAAACGCGTAGGCGATATTCGCCAGTCATTGCCACAAGGGGCGTTGGGGCCGTTTTTTAATGATGAGTTTGGCGATACTTTCGGCAATATTTTTGCGTTAACTGGCCGAGGTTATTCGTATGCGGACAAAAAAATATATGCAGATCGATTGCGCCGTGCACTGTTGCGCATTCCGGATGTTTCCAAAGTCGACATCATTGGTGAGCAGGAAGAAAAAATTTACATCGAGTTATCGAACGTGAAGCTGGCCACACTGGGCATTGATGGCACCACCATCGTGCAGGCCATGCAAGCCCAGAACGCGGTTGCGCCCGGCGGTGCGTTTGAAACCGAAACCGATAAAATTTTCGTGCGCGCGAACGGCAGCTTTGACAGCGTTGACGCGATTCGCAATTTCACCCTCCGCGCCAACGGTCGGGTATTAAAAGTCGGCGACATCGCGACGGTGAGGCGTGGATATGTCGACCCGCCCTTCACCAAAATGCGGTTTATGGGTGATGACGCACTTGGTCTGGGCGTCTCCATGCGCCAAGGCGGCGACATTATCCAGCTCGGCCACAATCTTGATGCGGCATTGCACAAACAAGAAGCCAACTTACCGGTGGGGCTCGAACTGCATCGGGTTAACGATCAGCCCAAAGCGGTGCAAGCCAGTATTCGTGAGTTTGCACGTTCGCTGGCGGAGGCAGTCATTATCGTCCTGGCGGTGACATTCTTCAGCCTCGGTGTTCGCACCGGATTTGTCGTGGCCCTGTCGATTCCGTTGGTGCTCGCAGCGACTTTTCTGTTCATGTATTTATTTAATGTGGGCCTGCATAAAATCTCGTTGGGCGCATTGATCTTATCGCTCGGCCTGCTCGTTGATGACGCAATTATTGCGGTCGAAATGATGGCCATCAAAATGGAGCAGGGCTGGGAGCGCAGCAAAGCCGCAAGCTTTGCCTACACCTCAACCGCGTTTCCAATGTTGACAGGTACCTTGGTCACGGCGGCAGGCTTTTTGCCGATCGCGACCGCTAAATCAGGCACCGGTGAATACACGCGTTCGATTTTTCAGGTGACCTCGTTGGCGTTGATAATCTCGTGGTTTGCGGCGGTTATTTTCATTCCCTACCTTGGCTTTAAATTTTTGCCAGACTATCGCAACGGATTGCCCGTGACCACGCCGCGTATGCGCCGCGTTGCTGACTGGTTAAGCAAAATTCCGTTCGTGGGCGCGCGCATGGCGAACAATTTGGCACCTTCCGGGGCGGCGGTGGCCGCTGATTTAAAACAAGCAAATGGCGAGTCGCGTGGCGAACACAATCTACATGAGGATCACGATGTTTATAACAAGCCGTTCTACAAGCGGTTTCGCCGCGCCGTGGCCTGGTGCGTCACCCGACGAAAAACCGTGATTTTACTCACCGTACTTTTATTCGCGGTCAGCCTATTTGCGTTCAAATTCGTGCAGCAACAGTTTTTTCCTTCATCGACACGGGTTGAACTGATGGTCGATATGAAGCTTGCCGAGGGTTCATCGTTTGCGGCAACAATGGAGCAAGTAAAAAAAATGGAATTGGCGCTGGATAAAGAAAAAAATCTATTCGATAACTACGTGAGCTATGTCGGCACGGGCAGCACCCGATTTTATTTCCCGTTAGATCAACAGCTTCCCGCCGCCAGCTTTGCGCAATTCGTCGTGACCGCCAAAAGTGTTGCGCAACGTGAAGCGTTGAGGCTGAAAATTGTTGAGCTATTCAATACTGATTTCCCTGCGGTGCGTGGCCGCGTCTCACGCTTGGAGAATGGCCCACCAGTGGGCTTTCCGATACAGCTGCGCGTGTCAGGGGAGGACATCCCTACGCTTCGCGTACAGGCGCGCAAGGTCGCCGATTTGCTGCGCAGCAATCCAGACACGGCGAATGTTCAGTTTGACTGGGACGAGATGGCAAAGGTCATCAAACTCGACATCGATCAGGACAAGGCGCGGCTGTTGGGCATCTCCAGCCAGGAGCTGGCGAGCTTTCTGAATAGTTCACTGAACGGCACGCAAGCCACTTTTTTTCGTGAACGTGACAAGCTCGTTGAGGTCCTGATACGTGGGCCGGATAACGAGCGCGCTCGTTTGTCACTGCTCGAAAGTCTATCCGTGCCGACCCGCTCGGGCAAAGCAGTGCCATTGACCCAAATCGCTAATGTGAAGTATGAATTTGAGGAAGGCGTGATCTGGCGACGTGATCGTTTGCCCACGATTACGGTGAGAGCCGATATTGGCGTTGAAGGCCTGCAACCCGCCACAGTCATCGCGCAGCTCAATCCAGAATTAGACAAATTGCGCGCTGATTTGCCAACTGGTTATCGTATCGATATTGGCGGTGCAGTTGAGGAGAGCGCGAAGGCTGGCGCTTCGATTGCGGCGGGTATCCCGTTGTTTTTATTCGTGGTGCTGACGGTGCTGATGATCCAGCTGAAAAGTTTTCAGCGCGTCATTATTGTGGTGCTCACCGCACCGTTGGGGCTGATCGGCGTAGCGAGTTTTCTGCTGGTTTTCAACAAACCGATGGGCTTTGTTGCCCAGCTCGGGATCATTGCCCTGTTCGGCATGATTATGCGTAATTCGGTTATTTTGATTGACCAGATTGAGCACGATATCGGCGAAGGCCATAAACCGTTCGACGCGATTATTGATGCGACGGTGCGCCGACTGCGCCCTATTGTGCTGACGGCTGCTGCCGCCATTCTCGCCATGATTCCGCTTACACGCTCTGATTTTTTTGGCCCCATGGCGGTCGCGATCATGGGCGGTTTATTGGTCGCCACGCTGCTGACATTGCTGTTCTTGCCCGCGCTCTATGCCGCATGGTTCCGCATCCACCCATCAACGCCGGGGAAACATCTGAACGGGCGGGAAGCGGGCTGACTCCCACGCCACGCAGCGGACCTACCTGACGCACGTTACAATTCGCGAATGAAGTTTTCATCGACCATTTTTAAGCCATGATCATTCTCCCTCATCTTCGAACCCTATCGCTGACCTGTCTGGGCATTGTGTTTGTGCTTAGCGCATTTCTTCAATCCGGGCTGGCGGGCGCTCAATCGTCACCATCTGCCGATGCAGCGCCCGCACCGCCCACAGCGCGTATGGTCGGCAAAACAGGCACCCCAGCAGCCGCAAACGACACTTTAAAATCGCGTCCTAAAATTGCCCTGGTGTTATCCGGTGGTGGGGCTCGGGGTGCGGCGCATGTGGGTGTGATCAAAGTGCTGGAAGAAATGCACATTCCGATTGATTTCATCACCGGCACCAGCATGGGCGCGCTGATCGGGGCATCTTACGCATCAGGCACCTCGATCAAGGAACTGGAGGATCGGCTCGCGTCAGCAGACTGGAACGATCTTTTTACCGACATCAGCCCGCGGGCGGATCGAAGTTTTTTACGCAAAGAAGAAGATCAAGCGCGCTTGTTAAAGTTGGAAATTGGCGTGAAAGCAGATGGCCTGCGCCTGCCAGCGGGCGCGATTTCAGGCCAGAAGCTTGATATTTTATTCGCGCGAGTTACCCGCAACTCTTCAGGCTTGGTGAATTTTGACAAGCTCCCCATCCCATTCCGTGCGGTCGCCACGGACGCAGAAACGGGCCGCATGATGGTGTTTAATCAGGGTCGCCTGCCGGATGTAATGCGCGCCTCGATGTCGGTACCGGGTGCCATCGCGCCATTTCAGATTGGTGAGCGCATTTTTTTGGATGGTGGACTTACGCGCAATTTGCCGGTGGATGTCGCCCGGCAAATGGGCGCTGATATCGTCATTGCGGTGAATCTGGGCACACCGCTGCTGAAACGTTCAGAGCTTCAGTCTTTTGTCGGCGTATCGCTACAGACCATCAATATTTTGACCGAGCAAAACGTCCGAACCTCGCTTGATTCGCTGAAATCGACCGACGTCCTCATTTCACCGCCGCTTGATACGATTGGTTCCGCCGATTTTAATTCTGTGGTCGATGCAATGGTGTTAGGTGCGGCGGCAACACGAGAAATCGCTGCTACCCTGAGTGGTTTGGCAATGTCACCAGATGCCTACACACGACACCGCAATGCACAATTTGCACGTGCCACGGCACCACTAAATCCCAGCGATCCGGTTGATGAAGTAAGGGTTAGCGGCCTTGATCGCGCCAGCGCTGAGGAAGTTAAACGCACGATGGGCATCAAGGCAGGCGACAAGCCCACTGAAAAATTGCTGAATGACGGCCTCAGCCGCGTCTTTGGCAGCGGATATTTTGAACGCGTCAATTACAGCCTGCTCAATGAAAATAATCGCCGCATTCTTGATATCAATGCGCGTGAAAAACAATGGGGGCCAAACTATCTGCGATTTGGCCTTTCGCTGGCGGCCGACACGATTGGTGAGGGTCGTTTTAATCTGCTGGTGCGTCATCAGGCAACACAATTTAACGCTGCGGGGGCTGAATGGCGTAACGAACTGCAAATTGGCCGTGATCGCCGCATTGCATCGCGTTTCTTTCAACCATTTGGTCTGGGCAGTATCGCTAACGTTTCCGCCGGTGCAGAGCTCAGCCGCCGACCAATTGATGTGTACGTAAACGAAACACGGCTGGCACAGTACGACGTTTCGGCCAGCGTATTCAGCGCGGATTTTGGTCTAGATTTAGGTCGCAACGCCATTGCACGGCTGGGCTTGGTACGAGGCAATGATAGCGCCCAGTTAAGCATTGGTTCACCGCTGCTGCCAAACGTCAAGGTCAAGCAAGGCGGTATCAAATTACTCGCGCTCTACGATGATCTAAATGAAACCAGCTTCCCGCGTGAAGGCCGTATCGTCAGCTTCGACTTTTACGCCAGCTCTAAAGGACTATCTGCATCGCGCGAATTTAAGAAGCTAGATGTAAACTATCTTGACCACTATTCGTTCGGCCCTCACACGTTCGCGTTTGGGGCCCGTTACGCGCGCGGCTACGGCGAAAAACTTCCGCTCTTTGACCAATTCTCGCTTGGCGGATTCTTGCAGCTTTCTGGTTATCGTCCCGGCGAGCTGCTCGGCGATGCACTAGCATTTAGTCGGCTGTCGTATTACCGCCGCTGGAGCGATGCCCCCGCTGCATTTGGCCGTAATGTTTATCTGGGCGTGTCGGGCGAATTGGGCCGTGTATCAAGCTCCGCGCGCACGCTGGGAAACGCTGATAACCGAACGTCCATTGGCTTGTTCGCTGGCTTTGAAACTTATCTTGGCCCTTTCTACGTCGGCTACGGCAAAGCCCGTGATCGCGGCTCCGTCTTGTATTTTTTCTTGGGCCAGCCATAAATCGGTCGATCATTCGTGCGCTTATTGTTGTGCTCGCGGTTTTACCCTTTGTTGTATTGCACGGCTACTCGCTCGCTGTCATCAAATCATCACCAAGCAGAAACGAAAAAGACATGATGATTTTGTAAGGTAACGCATTCTTATTATCAGGAGGCGTTATGCAAGGCGCAACAACACTCGCTCTGAACCAGACTTCAAACCCAGATATGCTATGTAGGGTCGGCTCGGGAGACGCGAAAAAAAATCGATACGCCGTTGCCCTCGCCCGTAACGCGGCTGAAATTGAGGAAGCTCAGCGGCTTCGGTATCAGGTATTTTTCGATGAGATGGGCGCAACATCAGCCCAGTCGAATGGTGAACTCGATGTCGATGAATATGACGCAGAGTGCGAGCATTTGCTGGTTCGTGATCAGGCCAGCGGTCAAGTCGTGGGCTGTTATCGCATCATGCGGCCTGAAACAGCGCGCCGCCGAGGCGCGTTTTATTCCGACAGCGAGTTTGATCTGTCGCGCTTGAGTCATTTACGCAGCAGCACCGCCGAAGTAGGTCGCGCCTGTATTCATGCCGATTTTCGGTCAGGCAGCGTAATCATGCTGCTATGGTCAGGACTTGCACAATTTATGCTGGCAAATTGTTACGAGCATCTGATTGGTTGCGCCAGCATCGATCTGGCCGAGGGTCATGAAAATGCAGTCGCGGTCTATCGTGAGATGACGCAGAATTATCTTGCACCAGCCGAATATCGCGTATTCCCAAAGCACCTTTATCCGGTCGAACCGTTTAGAACAGCGGAACGCATTACGCCAGCACGAATCCCGCCGTTATTGAAAGGCTACGCCAGGCTGGGTGCCTGGATCGCGGGCGCGCCCGCTTGGGACCCCTATTTTAATACGGCAGACCTGCTTGTTTTGCTGCCCATCTCACGTTTACCCGCGGCCTACACCCGACACTTTATGGGCGAGCCGGATAATTTAGCCGGCTAACATATTGATAATATTTGGCCGTTTTTATTGAACTGCCCCGGCCAACATCCGGTGGGGACGGGGCAGCTGGAAGTAAAAATAATTCCGCACCGTGGTGTTTTTTGTTTCGCTTGATTTCAGCATGGACTACTATCGCGCAATCGTTAGCGTTCGATTCCAAATCCTGAACAGTTATTGAATAACTAATAATGCAGTGATCAACGTCTTTGTCCTCAATAATCGTCGCCTCAATCAACTCCATGTTGAAACCCTTGACGACCTAAAAAATTCAGACCCTATCTGGATTGATCTGGTCGCGCCTGACGAAACCGAGACATCGTGGATCAAAGAACTTTATGGCTTTGATTTACCTACTGTTGAGCAGATGCAAGACCTTGAGGCCAGCGCACGTTTTTTTGAGGGCGAAGGCGGAGAACTGCATTTGCACTCCGATTTTTTGTTGGAAATCGATGAGGAATCACGCAATGTACCGGTGGCCTTCATCCTCAAAAATAATACATTGTTGAGTTTTCACCTCGAAGACTTGCCGGTATTCCGTTTGGTGCGCATGCGCGCTCGCACCAGACCGGGCTATATCGAGGATGCGCGCGAAGTGCTGCTTGATTTATACGCGACTGATGCTGAATATTCCGCCGACGCGCTGGAAGGGGTGTACGCAGAGTTGGAAAAAATCAGTCAATCCGTGCTCACCACCAAAATGACTGATATGGCAGCTGCAAATGTGCTCGCGCGGGTCGCGACGGAAGAAGATCTGAATGGACGTATTCGTCGCAACGTGATGGATACACGGCGCGCAGTTTCGTTTTTGATGCGCCAAAAATTATTGCAGCAAGATCAGATTGAAGATGCACGTCAGATATTGCGTGATATCGATTCGCTGGACGGACACACTGCGTTCCTGTTCGACAAAATCAATTTCTTGATGGACGCAACGGTTGGCTTTATCAACATCAACCAGAATAAAGTCATCAAAATATTTTCCGTCGCATCGGTGGCGATGCTGCCGCCCACTTTGATTGCCAGCGTATACGGCATGAATTTTAAGGGGTGGTTTCCTGAACTGGAGTGGGCTTATGGCTACCCATATGCGCTGGGTTTGATGGTGGTTTCAGTAATCGTGCCGTTTGTATATTTCAAGTACAAAGGCTGGCTCGATTAATTTTTAGACAACAGTGGTCGTTGGCGTTAGGTCGTAATTTCGTTGTAATTTCTTCGTAGCGCAGCGTGAGGGATGATGTCCCAGAAACTGTTGACTGCGTCGACAGGCAGCGCCTTATTGCGTCGCCTTAGTGACATTCGGCTCGCGCTATCGCCAGCAATTTTTCCACCTCGCGCTTGTGCGTGCCCAAATTGCGTTGATGCCAGCGATAGATCAGGAACATGGTGGCGGCAACGAGCGTGCCGAATACGGTGAGCGCGGTATACGCAGACATGCCAAAACGGGTCATGCCTGCAAACAGCGCGCCGAGCCCTAAAATGCAGGCTTGCTCATTGAAATTTTGTACCGCAATCGAGCGCCCTGCCCCCATCAGGCTATGACCGCGATGCTGCAATAGCGCATTCATGGGCACCACCAGGAAGCCGCCCAAAGCCCCAAGGATAATCAGGAAGGGCGCAGCCACCAGCGGCGTCGAAATGAAATTCATCAGTAGCACCGTGAGGCCCATCGCGATTCCCAATGGAATCACGGCTGCGGCACGATCAAGTTTCATCCACATTGACGCCGCCACCGCACCAATCCCGGTCCCAATCGCCACCACGCCGACCAGAGTTGATGCTTGAGTCGTGCTGTAGCCCAGCGCAATGGCGGCCCAGGCCAGCACGATATAACGCAAATTGCCCGCAACACCCCAAAACAAAGTGGTCGTCGACAGGGAAATCTGCCCCAATTTATCGCGCCATAACCGATTGTTGCAATCCATAAAATCCACCAGCGTCGCCGCCGGGTTTTTCGGCAGCGGAAGCAATCGAGCAGAGGTACGTGGAATGAATAAGTTGAAAACCGCAGCTACAACATAAAGAATCAGGATCGAAGAAATTGCCGCTTCTGCGGGGGTATCAACACCCGTATCAAACCACGGCATATCAAAAGCCAGCAATTGGGATGAAACCGGATCACCGATTAATTGCCCGCCCAGCACCACACCTAAAACGATTGAAGAAATCGTCAAGCCTTCTATCCAGCCGTTGGCGGCAACCAATTTTGAAACCGGCAACAGCTCGGTGAGAATGCCGTATTTGGCCGGGGAATACGCCGCAGCACCAAGACCCACCACCGCATAAGACATGAGTGGATGGGTGCCAAACAACATCAACAGGCAACCCGCTACTTTGATGATGTTCGACAGAAACATCACGCGCCCTTTGGGCAGGTGGTCGGCAAATGCGCCAACATACGGCGCGAGCACCACATAAAACAACGCGAACATTGGCACCAGCGCGGCGCAGTTCCAGTCTGGCGCACCACTCTGCTTGAGCAGCGCGATTGCAGCAATAAATAGCGCATTGTCGGCAAGCGACGAAAAGAACTGCGCTGCCATGATGGTGTAGAAACCGCGACCCAAAAAGACTCCTCGCAAAGCGTGCCCGCCGTGTGTAATTTTCGGCGATGCATGAATAATTTTTATGGCTACCCAAAGTTGTAACGATATGTTAGCCGAATACGATGACAAATATGTTGATAATTGTTATGTCTTTTATGTTGCGTTGCCGCAAAAAACGCCGTTTGTTAAGACAAAATGCGGCACATCGGCGCAAAAAATAAACGGCATATCACGCCACAGACGAACGAAAAACGTAAACGCGAAACATATCCCTTTGTTTTGCTTTTTAAGGAATTAAAAACATCTAGAAAGTCTCGCGAATACGAAGGTAGCTGGCAAATCGAGGCAAGCCAGTTTTTGTAAGACTCGGGTATGTGTAGGTGACCATGGCTCCGATGGGCGGTGGGTTGCTGCGCACGCTGTTGGTAAAGCCTGTACCGATATTGAAACGCCTGCCGTCGGGCATTTCTACACGCAATGCCCCCATCATGCCCCGATATTTTCCACGTCCGGGGACGTGCTCTATAACTTTAGCTTCGGTATCGAGCAACGGTTTTAGTTTGAGCAAAACGTCACTGCGACCGGTAATATACGGTGCATTGGCGAAGTGAAGCATCAAGCCTTCTGCGCCATTGCCGACAATCTCATCAAATTGCTTTTGGAGCGCGGCGCGGCTGGCGATGGGCGTTTGCGTAACGGCGACCAGCTGGGAGAAATGAGCCTTCTCAACAATTTTTTGAATATGCAGCGCGCGCTCGGCGAACGTGCCTGCGCCATCCGGCAACTCAAACACCATGTAGCGGATTTGTTGCCATTCAGCATCCAGCGGTTCAGCTTTGCGAACGATCCCGCTCAGCACTTCAAACTTTTCGCGCGCCAACCACAACTCACCATCCAGACTTTCCGGTGGAAGTTTTGCAACAAACCAAGCTGGCGCATTAACCACTCGACCGCTGCGAAATTTAAGCACCTTGCCATCCCAGATCGCACGTACTCCGTCGTATTTTTCACTAACCAGATATTTCGTGACATCGATATTCTTTCCCAACACATTTGCCAACAATATTGACGGCGCAGTTGAGGATGAAACCGGATTTGCCGATCCAGCTTGCGCCCATACTGTGACATGAAAAAGCAACGCCAGCACCAATAATGCCAATTGTGCCCTTGGGAACAATCGCGTTTTGCAAATTCTGGTCGACGAATTTATTGCCTTCACGCTGCATCTCTCAACAGCGCCGATACATGCGCCGCCGCGCTGCGTGCGAGAGCATCGAAGTGATAGCCTCCTTCCAACGCAGACACAAGCCTTCCCCCTGCAAATTGATCGGCCACATCGAGAATACGTTTGGTAATCCAAACGTAATCGTCCTCATGCAACTGCAAATACGCCAGCGGATCGTCAGCGTGAGCATCAAAACCGGCCGAAATAATGATGAGCTGTGGTTGAAACCGGGCTAGTGCCGGCCACCATGTGGCGTCAACGGCACGACGAAATTCCGCCCCGCTGCTACGGGCCGACAGTGGCGTCGCAATAATATGCGCGTTGCCGGAATTAGCGCCCGTGCCGGGATAGTAAGGATGTTGGAAGCTGGAGCACAACATGACACGCTCGTCATCATGAAAGATATCTTCCGTACCGTTACCATGATGAACATCGAAATCCAGTATCGCCACACGGTCCAGTTTGTGCGCCTGCAACGCATGCGCCGCGCCGACCGCCACATTATTAAAAATGCAAAAACCCATGGCACGGTCGTAGGTCGCGTGATGCCCACACGGGCGCACCGCGCAAAATGCATTATCAGATTCACCCGACATGACCCTGTCCACCCCGCAAATGACGGCACCTGATGCCCGCTGTGCTGCCTCCAGCGTGTGCGGATTCATGGCGGTATCGGGATCAAGGTAGGCGTAGTCGTACTCAGGTGCTGCGGCAAAAATTGAGTCCACATAGTCGCTATTGTGGGCCGCCGCAAGTTGCTCACGGCTGGCAAGCGGGGCCTCAATTTTGTCCAGCCTGCCGATCAAGCCGGTACGATCAAACTCATCGTAAACCGCTTGCAGGCGTTGCGGACATTCTGGATGGTGTGCGCCCATTTCATGTTTAAGGAAACTCGGGTGGGTAATAAATGCGGTGGCCATGGCGTTGATCTCCTGCTGAATTTTTGAAAACGAGCTTAAGTATGTTTCAGTCACCATTATTTTCGCCGAAATAACCAGATCGTCGTAGACCAATCATAGATAGTCTCTCGAAATCCATTTGCAACCTGAATCTCGCGCACTCGTCTGAACGTGAGGATCAAAGGCATCGCTATAATCAGGGCAAGACACGCGCATCGTCAATCTGCTGTCAATTTATCCTCTTCAAAAATTTAACCACATCTGCGGAAACCAAGCGCTATGCTTTTCGAAAAAAAACAACACCCTGCCGGTTCAGCGCCTGAATCGGCATCGCACGCCACACCACATCTGTCTGCCAGCAGGTCACCCACCGTGGCACTCAATACCATGATGCAACGTGCTGGTGAAATCATTCTAGGCAAAGATCAGCAAATTCGCTTGGCAATGGCCTGCATTCTAGCGCGCGGCCATTTGCTGATCGAAGACGTGCCCGGTGTAGGTAAAACCACCCTTTCGCACGTCCTTGCGAGCCTGCTTGGCTTGCATTACCAGCGCATTCAATTCACCAGCGATTTGCTGCCCGCCGATATTGTGGGCGTATCGATTTTTGACCGTGATTCATCAAGTTTTAGATTTCATCCGGGCCCGGTTTTTTCGCAGGTGATACTGGCCGACGAAATCAACCGTGCATCGCCCAAGGCACAGTCCGCGTTGCTAGAAGCAATGGAAGAACATCAGGTCACAGCGGATGGCGAAACCATGCCATTGCCGGAGCCATTTTTTGTAATTGCGACGCAAAATCCATCTCATCAAATTGGCACTTTTCCGTTGCCTGAGTCTCAGCTGGATCGTTTTCTGATGCGAATCAAATTAGGCTATCCCGACAAAGTTGCCGAACGGGCGTTGTTGAAAGGCATTGATCGGCGCGACCTTATCGCATCCATCACACCTGCCATGAAAGTGGAAGAACTGATTCATTTACAAAAGGTTGTCTCGCAGATTTTCGTCTCAGATGCGCTGGTTGATTATGTTCTGGCGCTGATCAGCTTCACCCGCGATTCGGCCCGCTATGAAATGGGCTTGAGTCCTCGTGCCGGTTTGGCGCTGCTGCGCGCCGCGCAAGCCTGGGCGCTGATGAGCGGCCGGAATCAAGTACTGCCGGAAGACGTTCAGGCGATTGCTCCATCGGTCGTCGGCCACCGCCTCAGACCCGCTTCCAGCCTCGCATCCGGCGAAGGCAAGGTGCTCGATGCCGCACAAGATTTGATGAAAAATGTCGCCATCCCCTGAAGTGCCAACCGGTTTTTTAAGCGATTTCAGATTTACGTTGCGCCAGCGCATCGCCGACTGGATTTTTCGCGCCAAATTTCCGGAGGCGGCGCCCGTCAAGCTGATTCAGCGACGGATTTTTATTTTGCCTTCGCGCACTGGTTATTTCTTCGCATTTGTCTTGCTCCTGTTATTGCTGACCTCAATCAACTACACGTTGTCGTTGGGATTTTTACTCACGTTTTTGCTCGGCGGCATGGTCAGTATTTCGATGCTGCACACGTTCCGCAATCTGGCTCGCTTGTCCATCAGTCCCGGCATGGTCGATCCGGTATTTGCAGGCGAGACTGCACAATTCGCGCTGGTGCTTTCAAACCCGTCCATGCCGCGTTTCGCGGTGGGTGTAACGCGCGCAAAAATTCGCGTGACTGTGCCACAGTTTGGTGACATACCGCTCGACGCTACCGCGACCATTTATATTCCTGTAGCCGCCGAAAAGCGTGGCCGCATGGCAGTGGGCAGGCTTGAAATATTTACCGAATATCCGGTCGGCCTGTTCCATGCATGGTCGTATGTCGATTTCGGCACCAGCTGTCTGGTCTATCCCCGGCCTGACCCCGGCGCGGGCGCACTACCGATTGATGCGCGCTCGAAAAGCGAAGGCAATATTCCGATTGCAGGCGACGATGATTTTCAATCGTTGCGCACCTATAAACCTGGCGACACGCCCAGACAAATCGCGTGGAAAGCACTCGCACGTGGACAAGGGTTGCTGGTCAAGGAATTCGGCTCAATGACGAGCGCCGACCTGTGGCTCGATTACGACGCGCTAGCCGGGATAGACGTCGAACAACGGCTCTCGCGGCTCACCTGGTGGGTACTGGAAGCGGAGCGCGCGCAATTGCCCTACGGCTTAAAATTGCCAGGAAATTCCATCGCTCCGGCGAGAGGAAAACATCATCGTGATGCGTGCCTTGAGGCGCTGGCGCTATTTGGTGCGGCGTAGGAAAATTTCCAAAGGCCCGACAGTTTCTTCATTACTGCGCACAGAAAGGTGGCCATGCCGAAATGCCGGCATTCAGTCGTTGGCATCTTAAAACACCTGCCGCTCGCGCAAAGCTGTCAAGGCGGTCCGTGCCCGTGATGACCAGTATTATTACGGCTATCGCCCAATGCCACGGCTTATCATTGCGACGCGCACGCGGCAGGTTTTTGCGCGATGCCCGCAACTGTTGAATCCTTGGCCACTTTAATTCAGCCAGCTGGCAGCGATCAGGATCCTATTCCTTCTGATACCAAACCTTCAATAAGTCATACATGAGACCGTCTTTGATCCAGACCGCGACAATCGGATTGGGCGCTTGATTCGTCATCAGCATGATCACACGGGCCCGTCTGGTATCGACCATGAGCGATCGTTTGAAAGTGCCGATTTCACCATCGCGCGAGAGCATTTCAGGAGCGGGCTGGATCGGTGTTGACTTCGCGTTGTCGAGTTGCAGCGGAAATACCCGGGCGCCAATTGCGATGCAGCCGAGTTTGCTATCACCGGTCAGCATGGTCTAGGTGGATTCTGGAGACAGCAATTTACCGCGAATGAGGGCCCTCGCAAATTTGGCCCGATCGCTCGCGTTCGAATACATTGCACCTGCAGCGCCGAAATTTTCAATTGCGATGTTGGGTTCGGGCACAAACTTTCCCTCGGCAAGCGCATAGCCTTCGGCAATCGCGCGCCGCGGCTTGTTAGCTCGGAATTGGCGATTATCGTTGCTGAGCATTCCAGCATTTTTAGCCGATCGGACCTACGATTTTTGTTTTGAGAATTTCGACGAACGGCTTTTATACACTTTCTCCAGAACGGGCTGCACCACTAAATAATCGCCGTTGTTGTATTTGTCATGTTGTTGTTACTCGCTAGAATTTAATGACTAATCGCCGCGCAAGTTTCCGCCAAGTTCATCAGCACTGGTGCACATTAATGAAACAAAGTCTTGGACGGCAAGATTTGTTGGAACCGCACGCTGCGACGTAACTAACAAACCGCAAGGGAGCATGATGCAAAACGTGAAATTAACACTGACCGCGCATAACATAAGGCTGTTCATTGCGGCTCTTTTCCTAACTACAATTGGCGCTGCGCCCGCTGTCGGCACAGGGCCGCGACCCATCGAAGTCATGATCCTGGGCGCACATCATATGGGCAACCCAGGCCGTGACATCAACAACGCAAAAGTGGATAGCGTGCTTACGGCGGAGAAGCAAAAACAGTTGGTAGGGGTGGCCAGCCGTCTGGCGAAATTCAAGCCAAACAAAGTCGCGGTGAAAATGAGCGCGAACGGGCCGGATATGACGACCACCGATTTCGATAAATTTACGCCGGATTCACTCAAATCCGATGCCAACGAAATAATTCAGATCGCGTATCGGCTCGCCTACTAACTAGGTCACAATGTGGTTTACGCGATTGATGAACAAAGCGAGACAATCGGCTATTTCCCGTATGACAAAGTAGAGGCCTTTGCAAATTCCAATCAGCAGGAAGCACGGCTGGCCGCCGGACAGGCGTGGGGAACGAGGATCACGGCCGAGTTTGAGAAGGCGCAAAAAACCCGCAGCGTGCGCGAGCTACTAATCAAACTCAATGCGCTTCAACGGGCGAAGGAAGAAATGGAAAGTTTTTACTATCCTGCGCTGGCTATCGATGACAGTAAAAACCAGCCCGCTGCTGAATTGAACGCGGGCGGGTATCAGCGCAATGCAAAAATTTTCGCCTAATTAAACCTGGCGGCGAAACCCGGCGATAAAATTTTGGTGGTCTTTGGTGCCGGCTATAACTATTGGCTGCGTCATTTTGTGAACCAGATGCCGGGCTATAAATTGGTCGACGTAAACAGATACTTAAAATAGAACGTACCTATGTTTTGAGCAGCGGTAATTTCTCGAACTTGCCGTGCAAAATTTTCGTAGAATTCCCTGTCCACCACTGGTCAATGACCGAGGCGTACAGGCTGCGGAAATCAACCGCGAAGGCAAGATTGCCGCTGCCATCCAGACGGTTTAATTGCGGCGCCTGGCCGTAAAGGCCGCCATTGACGCGACCACCGGTGACAAAATGGGCACTGGCGGTGCCGTGATCGGTGCCGCCACTCTGATTTTCTTTGGGGCGGCGGCCAAATTCGGAATAGGTCATTACCATCGTCGAATCCCAGCGATTTAGTTCGAGCATCGCCGCTTTGAATGCACTGATTCCTTCTGCGAGTTCCTTGAGCAGGTTCGCATGCGTCCCTAACTGGCCCGCATGCGTGTCGAAGCTGCCAAGGGTCAGGCGGATCGTTGCCATTCCCGCATTACTGGCCACCATTTGCGCGGCAGTCCGCACTTGATTGCCGAATCCGCTTTTCGGGAATTCGGTTTTAAATTGATAGTTTGTGTTCAGCTTGGAAGCCGCGTGAACAATCTCGCTTTCAACGAACATGATGTGCTTTAACGCCGCGTTACGCTCATCGCCTTTCGGCTGCACGAGTTTTGCCTGACGCAAGAACTGTTGCGTATCAGCCAACGTAATTGAACGTACGCCGACCCCCGATAGCGGCCCCATATTGCCGGAGCCCACCACCACGCCATCGGCCGCGAATTGCCTGGGTACGGGCGAGGCGGCGAAGGTGCGTGCCAGCCAGCCCGCATCGAGATACTCCTCGCTTTTTGAGGCTGTATCCCAGATATCGATCGATCTGAAATGCGATAGATTCGGCACCGGGTAACCCACGCTCTGCACCACCGCCAGTTCGTTGTTTTGCCACAGCGGCATCAGCGGAATAAGGCTGGGGTGGAGTCCTTCGCGATCAGAAATTTTAATCACCTGGTCGCTGGCGATAGCGATTCGCGGCCGCAGTTTCGCGTATTCAGGATCGGTGTAGGGGATGACGGTATTCAGGCCGTCGTTCGCACCTTTTAGCTCGATCAACAACAACAAATTTTTATACGGCGTGTTATTGAGTATGTTGCTGTCGGCACCCGCCGCGCCTGCTAATACCGGTGAAGGCGCGGCCCAGGCTACGCCATGATATTGCCCCGCCAATGGCACACCGGCGGCGATTAAACTCGATGTTAAAAAATTGCGCCTGTTCATTGTTATTCTCCTTGAGATTCGTGTTGAGCCAAGCGACTTTATTTCAATTGGTATGCGGGGTCCGCGACCAACTGGCGCGCCCAATCAGCAGGTTTGTTCATGGCAGGGTCAACGGCTGAACTGGCCAATGTCAGCATCGGCGCGGGTGAAGCCGTTTGCGGTGGAATCGCCAGCACCAGACGAGTCATGTCTTGCATCGCGTTGGGCCCGCGCTGATCTACAAAGCGCTGCGTCCAAGCATTCAGATTCCACTTGATGCCGCCCATGGAGCGCCCCATCTGCTGCGCCATACGGCCTTCTTTGCCGGTTGGGCCTTGCATTTGCCCTTGCCCTCCCTCACCCATGCGCGCAGCCATGTCGTCCATGGCACGCATCGTCACTTCCATCCTGTCTTCGTTGCGAAACAAACGATCCAGCAATTGCTTGCGCCCCAGCAATGTTGCCGTGTTGATCCAAGCCTCACCACCCGGCCAACCTTTTACATTGGGTGGCGCAAAAACGTTTTGGCCCAACAACGCCGCAGTAAGCACAAACGGTCTCAAGTTCGGAGTTTCGATATCAAATGTTTTCAACGTGCCCACCACAAATTCAACCGGCGATTTGATCAAGGTAGCGCGGTTATCAAGCGTGTAAAAAGCATCACTCGACAAAATGAGCCGCATCAGTTTGCCAATGTTGTAACCACTTGCCTGGAAAATTGCAGCGAGTTGTTTAACTTCTTTCTCATCAGGTTTCGGTGAGACAAATTCACGCCATAATTTATCGGTAATGAACCGAGCCGTTTCCGGGCGATTCAAAATCATGTCCAGCACTTGATCGCCCTCGAAATTGCCAGTCTTGCCAAATATGGTTTTATCGTTATGGTCATGAATCGCTTTACGAAACATGAACTGACCCGTTTCGCGATCAACGCTCCACCCCGTAAACGCGCGGGCCACTTCCTTAATATCTTTCTCAGTGTAATTGCCCTCGCCCAGCGTGAATAATTCCATCACTTCGCGACCGAAATTTTCATTTGGCTGCTGCTTGCGACTATTCGCGCCGTCTAGGTAAATCAGCATTGCAGGATCGCGCGACATTTCATGCAGCATGTTGGCAAAATTGCCGAGCGCGTTACGACGCAGCAACGTATTTTGGCGATAGATATAGGCCGCAAAGCGAACCTTTTGCTGGCTGGTGGCAAAGTGGTTATGCCAGAACAAGGTCATTTTTTCGGTTAGTGGCGATGGCGTGTTCAACATTTCTCGAAACCACCAATCACGCAGCTCGAAAGTGCGCTCGTTATTGCGTCGCCGCTCAGCCTGGTTTTCTTCGCGCGACATGGTTTGTCGCTTCGCAGGCGAAAGCGGCAATTCATCCACCCACGGCAGCGCGGGTGTCACTGCCACTGACGTCGCACCCTTTACTAATTGATCAGCAGCCTCGGACCGGGTCATTTTTGCAAACGCCTGAATGTCCGCGCTAGTGGCTGCGAACCCTACCCGGCTAAGCAAATGGCGCGCGTCATCTAGGCCCATGGAACTTGTTTGTACGTTGCGCTGGGCGAAGCTTTGTTCACCCGCTTGCGCACTCTGGGCACCCGCAGTCGAGAGCGCTGCCAGCAGCACCAAACTGACCGTGCCCACCAACCCAAGTGCAAATCGAGAGATGCGGTTAGTTCCATTTCTGGCTAGCGAGCTTTTTTTCATTTTTTTCATCTTGTTTTTAAGCTGCGCTTATTTGAATTCGAACACATCAGCGAAAACGAGCGTGGCTTTAAAGTCGCCCTGCTCCAGCCATTTTTTTGCGGCGCTATCGTCGTTTAATGTTGCCTTCCAGAACGCCAATGTGGATGCTTTTACGCCAGCTTGAATCTGCCGGTCCCGATTGGTTTCAGGGCGCCGCGTGATGGGGTGACCGCCGAATACCATGTGATCACCGTCGACAAATGACAGCAAATATTTATGACCTGAGTTTCCGCCCGTCATTGTTTGATAAGGCAGCCATCGATCTTCCAGCTTGGTGCCATCATCCAGAATGCTGCCATCGTTACGGCCGGTAATGCTCAACACCGGCAGGCTGATGCTGCCATATTGTTTGTCCAACGCCATCTTGCTGCGCGCGTTTGGGCTGAACGCAATCGCTGCAGTAATCCGATCATCCCGACCAAACATATTGGGCAGTAGCGGATTGGTTTGACCAATCACGGCGAACGTCGTCTGCCCGCCAAATGAATGCCCGGACATACCGATGTGACCGAGATCCACGTTCGTGAATGGCGCGCGCCCGGCGTGTTGCTGGCGAGTGATTTCATCGAGCATCCACTTGATATCGGCCGTGCGCGCTGTTGCATTCTCAAGCGACATGGCGCGTTTCATGTTCGGGATTATCTCGCGAAGTTTCAAACCCTTCCAAAGCGTCTCGTCACTGCCGACGTGCTGCGCATGAACTGCTATAAAACCGTGGCTCGCCCAATGCCGACCCCACATCACGCCCCCTTCTCGCGAGCCTCCTAGGCCGTGCGAAAAGACGATCAAAGGAAAGGTCTTTTTTGCACTTGATTCTGCGCTAGGAAATTCCACGCGTATTGGAATATCGCGATTTCGCGATTCATCACGCCACGCCAAGTCTAGTGTTTGAACTACAAATGGCCCGGCAACACCGTAGATGCTGGGCTTTGTAATTTCAGCATTGGAATATTCTGCAGCATGCGCAATGTTTTGCGATATAAAAAAAGCCAGTGCGCAGGATGTCATCACCACCAATGCATAGCGCCATAAAACAGGAAATGCTTTTTTCATATCTGCGTTTTTTATTCAAAAATAAAGCGGTGAGCCTGAGTCGGGATACTGAATTGACACAGGGGTAGCACGCGGCATGACCTGGGTCGTCAGCAAGCCTAACGAGCGTGGCGGGCGTGATGGGCAGCGCGTAATTCATCCTTACTCAAAAAACCGTCGCCGTTGGTATCGATACGATCAAAATTCTGCGCCAGCTTGGGATGAGCTGCGGCCTCCGCGCGGCTGATTCTGCCATCGCCGTCAGTATCGATTTTTGAAATGCGGCGCGCTCTCATTTTTTCTCTTGCGGCTTTCATTTCATCTTTCGACAGTACGCCGTCGTTGTTCGTATCGAGCTTGTCGAACATCTTTGCCAACATCGGTCTGGCTGCCGCCTCATCACGACTGATCGATCCATCGCCGTTTTTATCAAGCGCGGCGAAACCGTGGCCTTTTGTGGGCGCAGATGGCGCGCCTAAAGCGGTCGAGGTGCTCGGCGTAGTCAACGTTGAAGGATTGGTCTGGGCCGATACATTGATTGTCGCGGTCATGCCCAACACGGTTAAGATGCTGAAACCAAGTTTTGAAAATTTCATTGTGCGCTCCATAAGTAGTAGATCGAATAGCAGCAGCTAATGGCAATAACGTTTTGCTTTGCTGTGACGTTATTGTGACTTCGGGGCAACCTGTCGTTGTGCGTTTTCGTGACGTGCATTTATTTACCTGTCTATCCGCTGTTTTTCCTTTGCTGCGTGCTCACTTTTCTACGACACAAAATTTTTTTGAAATCCGGAAAGACCACGATACGATACCCAGATAAACGAAGCAAAGGAACTTCGGTTACAGGAGCACCGTAACGCGGTGTAACCAAACCATCTGATAACGGCACTTTCATAACATTTACTTACAACTGATAACCGCATACGCGCCTTAGCCATCAACAATTTACATAACATTCAACCTATGACTAATAACACTTATCCCCGCCATCGCATTCTTGTGGTTGATGATGACTTACGGCTTCGCGATTTGCTGAAGCGCTACCTGACCGAGCAGGGTTTTGCGGCCGATACGGTGCCCGATGGCTCCGCGATGGATCGCGCCTTCACCCGCAATCGCTATGATTTGGTGGTGCTGGATGTGATGCTACCGGCTGAAGATGGCTTCACGGTTTGTCGGCGGCTGCGTGGTTCGGCCGCAGCGGAATCTAATATTCCGATCATCATGCTTACCGCAAAGGGCGACGACGTAGATCGTATTATTGGCCTCGAAATGGGTGCAGATGACTATATAGCCAAGCCATTTAATCCACGCGAGTTGGTGGCCAGGATTAACGCCGTGCTGCGCCGCCAAGCGCCGCTAGCGGCGCCCGGCGCGCCGAGCGATGCGGATGAAATTATTGAATTCGGAGCGTTCACATTAAACCTCGGTACGCGCGAACTCACCAGGGTGATTGAAGGCAAGCGTGAGGCGCTGGGAATGACAACCGGAGAATTTGGTTTATTGAAAGTCTTGGTTCAGCACGCGCGTGCGCCGCTGTCGCGCGACAAGCTCACCGAATTGGCGCGTGGCCGCGAACACGACACTTTTGATCGCGCGATTGACGTCCAGATTTCGCGGCTGCGCCGACTGCTGGGTGAAGATCCCAGCAACCCGCGCTATATTCAAACGGTCTGGGGTCTGGGCTATGTGTTTGTACCAGATGGAAAAAAACACGCTTAATGTCGTTCGTTCCTAAACTGTCACTGATTCCAAAATCATTGCTGGCGCGGATTGTGTTGGTCATCATGGTGTCGCTTATTGCGAGCCAAATTGTGTCGGTGGCGCTGTTTCGCTATTACACCAATGCCCCGCGCGTTCAGTTAATTGCAATTGGCTTTATAACGCAGCTACGCACCATCCGTACTGCGCTTGAGACTATTCCACCCGCGCAGCATCAGGAGTTCATCCAACGGCTGCGGGAAGAACGAGGTATTCGTGTGGTGCGACCACGCACAGACGAGGTGCTGGAGCTGGCTCCTGATCTGCCAGTGCTGCACATTGTTCGCGAGCGACTCAAAGCTGATTTTGGCGAGGATGCCGATTTCTTCGTGAGGCCGCGCAACAATCCCAAGTTACCCGAGACATTTGTCGCCAAAATCAACGCCGCAGGATCACCGTTTTGGGTGGTCTTTCCACGCAGCCATTTGGTGCAACAGGATTTCTCGTGGGCATGGGCAGGCTGGGGCGCGTTTGGCGCATTGCTGGCGCTAGCGGGTGCGGTGTTTGTGGTGGGGCGCGTGAATCGCCCGCTACGGCAGCTCGCCGATGCGGCGCGTGAATTTGGTCAGGGCAAGAACCCGCCGCCGGTTACCGAAATCGGGCCGGTGGAGGTGCGTGCAGTGTCGGTGGCATTCAATCAAATGCGCGACGATCTGGCCACCGTTGAGCGCGAGCGGGCAACTTTTTTAGCTGGCGTTTCGCATGATTTGCGCACCCCGCTTTCGCGTTTAAGGCTGGGCATTGAGATGCTGCCCGCCGACAAGGAAACGCGCGATGATCTGGAAAAAGATATCGAAGACATTAACGATATCATTGAGCAGTTCATGGATTTTGCTCGCGACGAAAGTCGCGAATTGCTGGCACTTGTTGATGTAAACGCAATAGTGCGTGATGCGGCAATCCGCGCTGAGAAATCCGGTGCCAAAATTTCGCTTGAGCTGGCCGAGGTGCCTGCTATTAAGCTGCGCGCGATGGCGATTCGCCGCGTTCTGGGCAACCTGATCGACAATGCGATGAAGCATGCCGGCCCCGACATTACGCTGCGAACCACCAAGACAGGCAACCAAATTTCGCTCAGCGTGCTAGACCGCGGGGCGGGTATTCCGGCTGCCGATACTGAACGTCTAAAGCAACCGTTTACGCGACTTGACGCCGCCCGCAGCGGCGTTTCGGGTGCAGGATTGGGGCTCGCGATTGTTGAACGCATCGCCAAAATTCATGGCGGCGCATTGCAGCTTTTACCGCGCAACGGCGGCGGCTTAGAAGCCCGAGTGACGTTGATGGCACAGAGCGGCTCATCCTGAGGACAGCTATTACTTGACACATATTAAATTCGGGGTTTCCACATAAAAGTATTTACCTTGATAAAACCTTTGATCGCTGCTTTATTTACTTCTCCCGCCGCTGCCACTTCCGCCGCCTTTACTTGCTCCACCATTTCTGCTGCTTTCGCAATTTGTTTATCGTGTGTATCCTTTTTCGTGGCACCTAGTTTAGCCAGCACGGCAGAAGTTTAATTGACACGACTCCCGACCAAACGCTTATCGATAAGACTATTTTCATTAAGGGTGATCGGATTACGGCCATAACGCCAAGCTTCTCCACCGAAATTCCTGAAGGCGCAAAGTTGATTGATCTTTCGCGCGCGACGATGTTGCCAGAATTGATCGATGTGCACACCCATCTGACGAGCGATCCGCGGCAACCGGGGTATAAATCATTGGGTATTTCCAACATTCGCGCGGCGCTTAATGGCGCGCGTGCCGCCTGCCGTACTATTGAAGCGGGCTTTACGACCGTGCGCAATATGGGCGCGGATGGCTTTGGGGATGTCGCATTACGCGATGCGATCAATGATGGCAATATTGTTGGACCGCGTATGCTGATCTCCGCCGATGCCATTGGAATTCAGGGCTGACACTGCGATCACAATTTGCTGCCCCCGGAATAACAATGTGAACAAAGTTGTGGCCGACGGGCCACAGGCGGCACGAACCAAGGTGCGCGAAATGGTCGAATATGGAGCTGACCTCAGCAAAATGTGCGCTGCCGGTGGTGTGCGGTCCAAAGGCGACGAGGCGGGTGCTCAGCAGCTCACGCTGGAAGAAATGAAAGCGATCGTTGAAGAAGCGCACAAGCTGGGCCGCCATGTTGCAGAACATGCACACCGCACCACCAACATTCGCGATGCCATTCTGGTGGGCGCGGATTCGGTTGAACATGGCAGCTTGATCGACACCGAAGGAATTAAGCTGGCGCGCGAACGAAGCACTTATCTGGCGATGGATATTTATAACGCCGATTATATTTTGCGGGCGGGAGAGAAAGCAGGATTTCTACCGGAATCGCTGGAAAAAGGAACGTCAAATTGGCCAGTTAAAGCGCAATAATTTTCGCAAAGCGCATCAAGGCGGAGCACGCATGGCATTTGGCAGCGATGCAGGCATCTATCCTCACGGCGATAATGTAAAGCAGTTTTTCTACAGGGTTAAATACGGCATGACACCGATCCAGTTTATTCAAGCTGCGACCATCAATGCCGCCGACTTAATGGGCTGAAAAGATAAAGTGGGTTCAATTTCGGCAGGCAAATTTGCGGATAGTATCGCCATCGACGGCGACCCTTCGGCCGACGTTAACCTGTTCACTAAAATAAAATTTGTAATGAAAGGCGGCAACGTTATCAAATCAGAATGAAGTTTTTGGCTTGTCCTATTTTCTGGTGACGAATTGAAGTGGAAAAAACCAGTCGCGCGGAAAATTGCCGTGCAGTATGAGGTGTTTTACCAATAGTTGGATTTGCCTAATCTGCGTCAATCAGCTACCATTGCAGGTTGGATTAGTTAATTAAAAATTAAGTAAGACAAGTGCGAAACAGCCTGAAAAGCATGTATTGAATTTTCTTATTTGGGTGTTTGATAGCAAAAAGTTGTTGTTATTTCCGTTACCGGAGGGGTGGATGAGCGGTTTAAGTCATACGCCTGGAAAGCGTACGTAGGTTAATAGCCTACCGCGGGTTCGAATCCCGCCTCCTCCGCCAAGTTGAAAAGCCGTTTTTATAGCAGAGAACGGTTTTTTTTCGCCTGAACAAATCAGGCAACCCACAAATCAACCCACATTAGCAGAGTGTTTGCGCCAATGCGCCTTTGACCCAGACTGCCGGTTTTGACTGACCCACCTGAAATTAGCGCAACCCCGTTATAGGCAACGTTTCGCAGGGTCTTGGGCTGGGTCAACAGAATTCCGGCACATGGGTCATTTTGGCGTCG
>ENA-OFCD01000369-OFCD01000369.1-metagenomes-genome-assembly--contig:-NODE-369-length-29714-cov-22.343977_pt1 | contig 29714 bp, 27 predicted proteins | sample MGYA00153392_OFCD01 | MGnify analysis MGYA00153392
GATGCCTCGACTGAACCCCACGTTCGTGAACTCTTAACGCAGTACCCAGACCAAGACGATCGGATTAAAGTCACCTTTCGCTCCGAAAACGGACACATTTCGGCTTGCTCTAATTCGGCGCTGGCACTAGCCACTGGAGAGTTTGTTGCACTGCTCGATCACGACGATTTGCTTAGCCCTGATGCCCTTTATGAAGTGGCTGCATTAATCAATCAGCATCCGGAGGCTGACCTGATCTACAGCGATGAAGACATGATTAACTCAAGGGGACGCCGTATTAAACCCGTCTTTAAGCCCGACTGGTGTCCCGATTCTTTTCTTTCTCGGATGTATACCTGTCATCTGGGCGTCTATCGTCGCAGCCTTCTCACGCGTATCAGCGGTTTTCGGGTGGGGTACGAAGGGAGTCAAGATTACGACCTCGTGCTTCGCTTCGCTGAGCACACCCCACATATTTTCCATATTCCAAAAATTCTCTATCACTGGCGCATTCACCCCACCTCCTCCGCCACCAACACCACCGCCAAGCCCTACGCCTATGAAGCAGGACGCAAAGCGATTCACGATGCTATTCATCGTCGAAATGAACCCGGACAGGTTTTGGAAACTCCTGGCTACCCTGGACTCTACACCGTTCGATATGAAATTTCAGACCCAAAGCCCGTCAGCATTATTATTCCGACCCGAGACCTTGCGCCGATGCTCGATCGCTGCCTGATGTCCATCACCCAGTTCACCACGTATCCCCATTACGAAATCATCCTGATTGATAATGGCAGTCAAGAGCCTAGCACCTTTAAGTTGTTCGATCGGTGGCAGGAAAAGCTCGGCGACAGGCTTCGTATTTTGCCGTTAGATATCCCGTTCAACTATCCCAGGCTCAATAACTATGGAGTCCAGCAATCAAAAAGCGAATATCTTTTATTTCTAAACAACGACACTGAAATTATCTCGCCTGATTGGATCACAGGGATGGTCGAGCAGGCCCAACGATCGAGCATTGGAGCCGTGGGCGCTAGATTGCTCTATCCAGATAACACCATTCAACATGCCGGAATCATCGCCGGAATTCGAGGCGGCGTGGGGCATGGTCATCGCTATTACCCAAGCACGGCAACGGGGTACATGAACCAAATCAAAACCGTCAGCAACTATTCAGCCGTCACCGCTGCTTGTTTGATGTGTCGTCGGGACTTATTCAATGCTGTTGGCGGATTTGATGAGAGCTTTGCGGTGGATGGGAACGATGTGGATCTGTGCTTTAAGTTTTTAGATGCAGGCTACCGAAATATTTATCTGCCCCATGTGACGCTCTATCATCACGAATCCAAAAGCCGAGGCTACAACGACACGGTAGAAAAACGATCGCGCGGGCGGGAAGAGCGCGACCGATTAGCCCAAAAATGGCAATCGATTATCAATCACGACCCCTGTTACAGTCCAAATCTCAGCCGTCAGGATGGAAATTACAGCCTACGAATAGAGTGACCGTCAGTCTAGAAAACTTTATAATGGTGAAAGAAAATAGATATCTTGTAATTCGTTATGACTAAACGTGCGCTGATCACGGGATTAACCGGACAAGATGGCTCTTACCTAGCCGAATTGCTCTTGGAGCAAGGGTATGAAGTATATGGACTCGTCCGGCGATCGAGTTCCAGTAACTTAGGTCGGATTTCTCACTTTAGTAAAAACGTGCATATTCTTTCAGGTGACTTGCTGGATCAGTCGTCACTGATGGATGTGATTACCGAGTCCCAACCGGATGAAATCTACAATCTGGCATCCCAAAGTTACGTGCCGCTGTCTTGGACTCAACCCGCCCTCACGGCAGAGTATACGGCTCTAGGCGTCTCACGGTTGCTGGAGTCAATTCGTCGGTGTAAGCCGGATGCGAAGTTTTATCAGGCGTCGAGTAGTGAAGTCTTTGGGCAGCCAGATGAGTCGCCGCAGACGGAACGTACGGCATTTCGTCCACGTAATCCATACGGTGTTGCCAAAGCCTATGCCCACTGGATGACGGTCAACTATCGCCAGCAGTATAAGCTTTACGCCTGCTGTGGAATTACCTATACTCATGAATCGCCTCGTCGGGGCGCGGAGTTTGTGTTTCGGAAGATTACGCGGACGGCGGCGATGGTGAAGCTGAGGATGGCCACGGAACTGAAACTTGGGAATCTAGATGCTGTGCGGGATTGGTGCTATGCAAAAGATGTGGTGAAGGCAATGTGGCTGATGCTGCAACAGGAGGTTGCCGATGATTATATTATCGCGAGCGGACAGGTTCATTCGGTCAAGGAGCTGGTGAGCTATGCCTTTGAGACGGTGGGCTTGAACTGGGAGGATTATGTGTCGGTGGATGCCGATTTCTATCGTCCGGATGAGGAGGTCCAGTTAGTGGGCTGCCGGGATAAGGCGAAGCGGGATCTCCATTGGGAACCAGAACATTCGTTGAAACAGCTCGTAGAACTCATGGTGGAGTATGAGCTGAAGGATCTGAGCGATCGACGTTAAATTGCAGCAGGTTCGCAACGGCTTCGCAAAAGGTTCGTAACCGATCGCCCCGTTTTGGGATTACTGACAGTGATCACGTTAGTGTCAGCCCATCCATGGTTTATCAGTTACGCATTATCGATATGCCCGAGACCGAGCGCCCTCGCGAACGCCTTGCTGCCCTTGGGTCTCGGGTGTTGTCGTCGGCAGAACTGTTGGCGATTTTGCTGGGGACGGGGCAAGGGGCGGGGAAGCTTTCGGCAGTAGGACTGGGCCATTTAATTTTGAAAGAGTTTAGTGCCTTTAACCGAGATCCAATTGCCGTCCTGCGCGAAGCCAGCCTCGCCGAACTGACCCAAATTCATGGCATTGGTCCGGCTAAGGCGACGACGATTTTGGCGGCGATCGAACTGGGAAAACGCGCCTATCAATTTCGCCCGACGGATAAGATCATTGTCAACGATCCGTCCATCGCAGCGGCGGCATTGAGCGGTGAACTGATGTGGCGATCGCAGGAACGGTTTGCAGTGGTGTTGCTGGATATTACGAATGCCATTATGGGTAGCAAAGTCGTCACGATCGGGACTGCGACCGAAACCCTAGCCCATCCGAGGGAAATCTTCCGTGAAGCGATTAAGCAAGGCGCGGCGCAGATTATTATTGCCCATAACCATCCCTCAGGTAGCCTAGAGCCGAGCCGAGAAGATATTGATCTGACTAAACGACTGCTTGAAGTCGCCGAAATTGTAGCGATTCCGGTGTTGGATCACTTGATTTTAGGAAAAGGTGATTTTGTTAGTTTGCGTGAAAAGACAGCACTTTGGAATTCATAAATCCCCTAACGTTTCTGGAGCGGCGTCACCATGAGCCGAAATGCACCGCCTGCTGTTTCACCAAACGATCGGACTCGCACAATATAGGATCCCGTTTTGACCACCCGCATAAACAACAGCGAGTTTGAGGTGCCATCGGGACCGTCGTCATTTTCGGCCACCGTCACGCCTTCTTTGGTCATCAGAACTACCATGGGATCGAAGGTTTCTGATATGAGATCGATCGCCACTTGATCCCCAGCTTTGAGGTCGATGGCATAGTCCCGCGCAAAACTTCCCTGTCCGGTGGGAATATCGCGATCGCTTAGGGTGTCTTTAAGTTCTTGTCCCAGAATAAGGGGCAACGGGTTATACACCGGGGTGGCAACGCTGGGAAGTGCAGTTAAGAGCATGGCCCCAATCGTCCAGCCTAGACGGGACTTTAGCTTAGAAGAAACCCGATAAAATCGATCGATGATTGAAGCCTTTCTCATATCAGCGTCTCATTTTGCAGAAGTTAGTCGTTTTTCTAATTCTGTCACTGGAACGGCACCCGAAAGCGGTTCACCGTTGAAAACCATAAATGGCGTCCCTTCAACGCCCAGCGACTCACCCAGTTTTTGGTCCGTTTCAATGGCGCGGGCCGCTTGAGGAGATTTGCGATCGCGATTGAACTTAGCGATATCCAGGTTTAGGGTTTTGGCAATGGCACCATAGGTTTCGTCACTTAGATTTTTTTGCTGATCAAACAGCGCATTGTGATAGTCCCAAAATTTACCCTGCTGTTGTGCGGCCCAGGAGGCTTTGGCCGCAGGGAGCGCTTCAGCGTGGATTTGGGTTAGGGGAAAATGTTTGTAGATGAGCTTGACGCGATCGGGATATTTATCGACAAAGGTCTTAAGGTTTTTTCGAGCGGATGCGCAGTACGGACACTGAAAATCTGAGAACTCGACCAGCAAAAGTTTGCCCTCGCCGTAGGTTGGAGACTGGGCGATCGCCGCTTTTGGATCAGTCTTGAGTTTTTGAAAACCCGTTTGCTGGGCTTGCTGAGACTTAAGTTGTTCCTGTTGCTGATACTTGCGCAGGGTGTCTAGGACGACCTCCGGGTTTTTCCGAATGACCTCCAGCACCTGCTTCTCAAATTGCGCATCCAGCTTCACATCGGCTTGCGCATCGGCTTGGACAGGTGCCTGGGTGCAGCTTATCAATAGCAGGGATAGATAAAGGGTGACGAGGAACGATGGGGAAGCCAGAGAAAATAATTTCATCACAAATAGTCCAGGGACGACAATGGTTAAATGTTGGCGGCTAAGTTTTAGCTAAGTGTGGGCAGACGAAGAAAATTGTCTCACGAAACCGCTAAATCTGCGTTGGGTCCACCCCGATCGATCTCAAATACTCCGCCATTTGATTCAATCGATCGCGTTCGAGAGTCACCTCTTGGACGGCTTGGTCAGCGCGTTGCTGCTCTTGATTTGCACGGAGTTCTTCTAGGTCTGCCCGTTTGTGTTCGACTTCCGCGACCCGATCGAGTTCGACTGAACTGAGGAACCGCCGATCGTCAGGCCGATAGATTTCCAGGTCGCCGTTCGCTTGCGTAAACCGAACGCCCAATAAAGGACTCACCCAGCCTTCCATGTTAGCGATCGCAATCAACTGATCCTCGTTCCGAATCCATCCTGTCAACCGAAACCGGTCGGGATTGTAAATGTAATATTCTTCGACGCCATATTTTTGATGGAACTCTCGTTTCTCGGCCATTTCTCGCTTAGTGTTGCTGGGCGATAGGATTTCAAACGCGACTTGCGGACCAATGCCTTTTTCTTTCCACTGCTGGTAAGAGCCGCGATCGCCTCTGGGACGACCGAATACCACCATCACATCAGGGGGTTAGCAAATCTGTGAGTTTCCCTCGATCGGATACCACATCAAATCCCCGGCAATAAAAAATCAAGATTTCCCGCGAGCCAGATCTCTAGATTTTCCTTGATCGTCACAATCCAGCGATATTGCCGAGTGTTATCAGACATGGATTTTCCGTCACTTTCGGGATAAAACAGGTCGGGTTCTTGGGTCTCTACGATCGATGCGTAATTCATGGGTTTACCTCAATAATTGAGAATTGAGAATTGAGAACTGGGAATTAAGTTGCGGGGAGGATTTTGCCGATCGTGCGGTTTTCGGGGGTGAAGGTTTCGGTGGCGACGCGTTGGATGTCGGCGGGGGTGATGGCGTTAATGGCGTCCAGTTGTTTGAACAGGTTGCGCCAAGTGCCCGTTTTGATTTGGTATTGCATCAGCGCTTGGGCCATGCCGCTGTTGGAGTCGAGCGATCGCAGTAACGAGGCTCGGGCATTGGTTTTGATGCGACTGAGATCCGTTGCGGAGACGGGTTCGGTTTTGAGGCGCTGGATTTCGGCTTGGATGCCATTCTGGACTGATTCGAGCGTTTGTCCTGGAGCAGAGAGAGCGTAGAACATGATCAAATTGGGATACTTATCGCCGGGAAACCCGTTGAACCCTTCGGCGGTGAGAGCAATTTTTTGGGTTTCGACTAGGGATTTGTATAGGCGCGAGGTGCGTCCGTCGCTGAGAAGAGAAGCGATCGCTTCGTAAATCGCATTGTCAGGATGGTTGAGACTAGGACGATGATAGCCTTCGAGATAGATGGGTTCAGATTTGAGCTTAAGTTCGACGCTGCGGGTTGCGGTTTGGCGCGGCTCAACGGGGATGTCGCGCTTCGGCCCAACGCGCTTGGCGATGCGACCAAAGTAGGTTTGAGCGAGGGTTTTTACGGTGGTAGGATCCACGTCACCGACGATCGCAAAGGTGAGATTGTCTGGCGTATAGAATTTCTTGAAAAATGCTTGAACATCGCCGCGAGACATAGATGTCACGTCATCGGAGAACCCGGCGACGGGCTGACGGTAGGGGTGAACTTTGAAGGCAGTTTGGAGATAGTCTTCGATCAATTTGCCGATCGGTGAGTTGTCAATCCGCATTCTTCGCTCTTCTAAAATGACGGCTTTTTCCTTAAAAAATTCTCGCAAAACTGGGTCAAAAAACCGATCGGACTCCAGTGACATCCAGAGTTCTAGCTTATTGGACGGGAAGCTGAAGAAATAGTTGGTGGCATCGGCAGCGGTCGTGGCGTTGAGACCGACGCCGCCATATTGCTCAATCAGTTGCCCAAATTCATTTTGCTTAGAAAGTTGCAGGAGTTCTTGATCAATCTTCTGGAATTCTGCCTGGAGCTTCTCCGTTGATTGTGGATCTTGCTGAGACGCTTTGCTAGTTTTAAGTTGCTCAAAAAGCTGATCCTGTCGATCGAGCAGCGGTTTTTCTTTGGCAAAATCGGTGGTTCCGATGCGCGTGGTGCCTTTGAAAGCGAGATGCTCTAGAAAATGGGAAATCCCCGTTTTGCCCGTTAGTTCATCCGCTCCGCCCACGTCTGCGTAGGTCAAGAACGAGACGACCGGGGCATTGTGACGTTCGAGGACTATGAATTTCATGCCATTGTCAAGCTGAAACTCGGTCACATTTTGAATCACCCGATCGAGATAAGGTTGAATCGAAGCGGGTGCGGTGATGGCGGGCGGCGAAGTTTTGGGCGCGGGAAATCGCGTTTGAGCTTGAGCTGGAATGATGAGATTAATCCACACCAAGAGTGTCACAAGCAGCGTTGAGATCACGTTTGAGACAGAGCCTGGTGCAGAGACGGGTGCCGATCGATCGTTATTTCGACGAACCCAACTGTTTCGATGTTCCTGCTGTCCCATGATGTGCCTGCAAACCAAAATATGCGAGTGCTCCCATTATGCCAAAACAAGACCCAAACAAGGTCCAGACTCGCTGTAAAACAGGGAGTAAATCTCAGATACGTTCAGATTTCCCAGCCGTAGGGTTCCAATCCGCACGCGGTAAATCCTCAGACGGATCCCTAATGGGTTTCTTTTGGTAAGACAACTTTACAAGTAGTTACGATTGTGATCACAAACAATTTAAATCTAAATTATTATGACCTCACTTCGCACAACACCACTCAACATTGAATTTGTAGCTCGTCGCCTTTCCACGATCGTGGCCCTAGTCATTCTCACCTTGACTTTAATTGCTGCTGTGACGGGTATTTTGATGGCCTTTTACTATCAACCTATGGCAATTTCAGCCCACACCTCACTGGAATTCATTGACCATGAGGTGAACTATGGCTGGCTTATTCGTCGGCTGCATGACTTGGCTGGCAATGGGCTAGTTGCGCTGGGTTTGGTGCAGATTGTGACGCTGTTTGTCGGCCAACGGCAACGGTTAAGTTGAATTGGAGCGTGGTTCTCGGGGATTTTACTGACCCTGTGCGCGATCGGCTTAGGTTGGACGGCCATGATTCTGGACTGGTCGCAACTGGGATACTGGCGATTAAAGGTGGAACTCGGGACGATCGAGGCGATTCCGTTCATTGGCGACACGCTAGCGCAAATTCTCACTGGGGGCAGTGTCGGTAGCCAAACGGTGGGTCATATGTTTGCCATCCATAGCTACGTGCTCTCGCTGGGAGCGGTCGTCCTATCGATCGGGCATTTGGTCAGTCTTCTGTATCAAGAGCGAGAATCAAACCAAGTCTAACGATTTCCCAGTATGGAACAGTGTGGCAGGCTGACTTAGAGCAAGCTGACCTAGAGCAGTCGTTGACGATAAATCACGTAGCCGTCAAACAACGCACTCACCAAGGCAAATGCACTGCCAATCACCATCAAGCCTTCTAGGGGTCGCCCCGCGCCAAAGGTGGCTAAAACATCCACAATTTCTTGAAAACACGCCTGACTGACCCAATCCACTCCGGGCAGGCAAGATCCTAAGCTAAATCCAATCATTACGGCACTTATACCTAGCACTGGAACTAGGAAGCCTAGAGAACTCGCGACACAAATCGATCGAAGCAAGAGTAGGGTAGTGGATAAGGTCGTGGTCATGGCGGGGATATCTAGATAAAAGGAAGGGAACTTCCTTTAAGATAGGGGGCAACTTTCAGTCCTGTCGTTCCCCGTGAACATTCGTTAGAGTTAGACAAACAAGTACACAATGTTAAGAAATTATGATGGGTTAAGAAATTATGATGGACTCTTAGATGGGCAGAGTTGCGAAGAGCGTTTTTTCTAGGCGATCGAGGGCCGTGTCGAAATCATCGTTCACGATCATTGCATCAAATTCGTTGGCCGCGTCAATTTCATCCTGGGCATGACTGAGACGACGGGCGATCGCTTCATCGGAGTCCTGGCCGCGTCCTCGAATCCGATTCTCTAACTCTTCAATAGACGGCGGCAAAATAAAAATGCGGTAGGCCGTTGGGAAGGTCTCTCTGACTTGACGCGCCCCTTCGAGTTCAATTTCCAGAATCACCCACTGGCCTGCTTGAAGTTGGGCTTCGACGCTCTGGCAGGGTGTCCCATAGCAATTTTTTGCAAACTCTGCCCATTCCAAAAATTCCCCGTTGCTCACCATCCCGTCAAATTGCTCATGGGTTAGAAAGTAATAACTCACGCCATCTTCTTCACCGGGCCGGGGCGATCGTGTTGTTGCCGAGATGGAGAGACACAGTTCTGGATGACGGGCTAGGAGCGCTTTCAGCAGCGTCCCCTTTCCGACGCCGCTAGGTCCTGTTAATACAATTAATCGTCCTGGCAGGTGGGAATTCTGGCTGGTGTTCAGGTCAGGCGATCGGGTGTCTGCTGCTGGGGCGCTATCAAGCTCAGTGTTAAATTCACGATCAAACTTAACGGCTGCGGGTTTTGCGGCTGTAACCATCGGATTTTCCCTACCTGTATGTCCCTAAAGTTTAGATGCTGTTGATTTGGCATGATACCTGGTTGGACCCGATCTTCACCACTACTCCCAATCAATATTCGATTCCCCAAATTACAAAAGCGACAAAATTGATTCATTTTGTCGCTTTCTAAGATTTTTTAACGGAAATTTGTCAATTAGCATCAAAATCCCAAGGACTTTAATCTGCTTGACTTATCATCTTGATGACTCAATCATCAGGATTGGATTCCTTGCTGGTCACAAATCGATTGGCGACGGTTTCAGGCTGAATCGCAGAGAGAACAACGTGACCTGAATCGGTAATAATCACGGCTCGGGTCCGACGTCCGTAGGTGGCGTCAATCAGCTCACCCCTCTCTCTCGCATCCGTGATAATGCGCTTGATGGGGGCGGATTCGGGACTCACGATCGCAATAACGCGATTTGCGGAAACGATGTTGCCGAACCCAATATTAATTAGCTTAATGTCGGTCATAAGGTTAGATGAGAACGCAGGGGATATGTAGAGCACATTCAGGAATCTTGTTTTATCGTAACCAAAAAAATGTGTATTAGACAAGTTTAGGGAAAAAACAGCGAAAAAATCTGTATCTGTCGCACTAAACTAAGCAACAACATAATTTTTATTCATCCGTTGCCTTGATGTTTATACCGCTTGATCGGAAAATGTAAAAACCCAGGAAACACAGAGTTTGGGTCATTTATAGGGGGTTTGCACTGCAGCGCATGCCCGGAGGACGCCGATCGAAGATTTGATGATTTTCCGATTATTCATGAGTTAAGAGAGATTCAGTGTGCAGCCTGTAGATTTTACGACCTTAAGTGCGTCCTGTCATGACCTGATGACAACCGGTCTCCCTGCCCGTCTCGAACAGGTTCACCAGCGCGATCGGACGACGCTTTGCTTGGCGTTGCGGACGCTGACGGGTCGTGATTGGCTGACGCTTTCGTGGCATCCCCAAGCGGCTCGACTTCATATCGGAGAGGCTCCCCCTCGGACACCGGACACCTTTACTTTTAGCCAGCAGCTTGTACATCAGTTGGGCGGATTGGCGCTGTGCGAGATTGCCATTGTCTCTCCCTGGGAGCGGGTTGTTGATCTACGATTTGCGCAGCGTCCGGGGGATCCGATCGAGTGGCATTTGTACTTGGAAGTGATGGGTCAGTATAGTAATGCGATTCTAGTGAATGAATCTGGGGAAATCGTTACGGCGGCCCATCAGGTTAGTACCGCGCAGTCTACGCTCCGGCCCATTCAGACGGGCGATCGCTACACGCTCCCCCCGAAGTCATTACTTCCGGCTCCTAGCCTGAGTGAAGGGTTTGAATCTTGGCACAGTAGGCTGGCGTTGGTTCCCACAACGCTGAAAAAATTGTTTGTCCGCAACTATCGAGGCTTAAGCACGGCGCTAACCTTGGAATTACTTGGACAGGCTGGATTGGATCCGAGTCTTAATAGTGCAGATTTAAGTCCGATCGAGTGGCAGGCGCTGTTCACGGCCTGGCAACGCTGGCTAATGAATCTAGAATCGCACCAGTTTTCGCCTCGGCTGACGGCGCAGGGCTACAGGGTGCTCAAACCCGCAGACCCGGACCTAGAAATATCTCTAGCTCCATCCCAAAGCCTTCAAGCCATCTTCCAGAGCTACTATGGCGGCGGTCTGATGGAGCAGCAGTTTAAACAGCTTCACCATCAGCTTCAACAGCGGCTGAAGGCGATTTTGGGTAAGCTCTACACCAAGCGGGACGGGTTTTTAGAACGCCTGAAGGAAAGCGATCGCGCAAGCGACATTCGGACGCAGGCTGATCTGTTAATGGCTCATCTCACCGAGTGGACGCCTGGTCTGAGCGAACTGATTGTCACGGATTTTGAAACGGGGAATCAAGTTGCGATTCCTCTGGCTCCCGATCGAAATGCGGTTCAAAACGCCCAAGCTCGCTACAAACAGCACCAAAAGTTCAAGCGATCGCGCGCTGCTGTTACGCCGTTATTACATGAGATTCAAGCCGAAATCGCTTACCTTCAGCAGGTGGAGACTGCCCTGCAACAGCTCGAACCTGAGTCTACTAGTCAGCGTGAAGCCCTAGACTTAGAGGCGATCGAAGATATTCGCGACGAACTTATCCAGCAAGGCTATCTCGCCACTCCCGCCTACCGCAGCGACAATCCCAAAGTTCCCCTCAGAGCCGATCTGGCCTCAAGTAAGGCCCGCCCTGCCAACAAAAGCAAATCCAACAGTAAATCCAGCGGCAAATCCAAAGCCGAACCCGCCACCACTAGCCAACCTCGTCGCTACAGCACCCCTAGTGGTTACGAACTCCTGATCGGTCGTAACAACCGCCAAAACGATATCCTAACGTTCCGCACCGCAGGTGACTACGATCTTTGGTTTCATAGTCAAGAGATTCCCGGTAGCCACGCCCTTTTGCGTCTCCCGGCTGGCAGTGTCCCCGACGAAGCGGATCTCCAAAGCGTCGCAGACCTAGCCGCTTATTATAGCCAAGCCCGTGAGAGCGATCGCGTGCCTGTGGTCTATACCCAACCTAAGCACGTCTACAAACCTAAGGGTGCAAAGCCTGGAATGGCGATTTATAAGCAAGAAACTGTGATTTGGGGCAATCCACGATCGGCCTTCGTTTTGTCTGTTACAAGTAGCTAGCGAAAGGCCCACAGGAGAATTATGGCACTGCGTTACGCGATGGTTCATGAATGGCTGACGCCCAAGGCGACCGGAGGATCAGAGCTGGTGGTGCAGGAAATCTTGCAGCATATTGAGGCGGATCTGTTTGCGCTGATTGACTTTGAATCGCGAAATCCAGAGAGTTACCTCTACGGTCGATCAATCGGCCATACGTTTTTGCAGCATTTTCCGGGCGCTGAAAACGGCGTGCAAAAATACCTTCCCTTCATGCCCCTGGCCATAGAGCAGCTTGATCTGCGCGACTACGATGTAATCTTGTCGTCCTCCCATGCCGTTGCAAAAGGCGTTTTAACCCGTGCCCATCAAGTTCACATTTCCTACTGCCACGCGCCCATGCGCTACGCCTGGGATCTGACCTTTGATTATCTTGAACAAAGCAATATTCATTGGGGTCTCAAGGGCATTCTGACCCGCTACTTTCTGTCTCGTCTGCGTCAGTGGGATGTTCTCAGTGCTAACCGCGTCGATCATTTCATCGCTAACTCCCGTACGACTGCCGATCGAATTTGGCGGTGCTATCGGCGGCGGGCTGAGGTGATTTATCCGCCTGTAGCGATCGATCGCTTTACATTCACGGCCCAAAAACAGGATTTTTATCTCACCGTTTCGCGGCTGGTGGGCTATAAGCAAGTCGGCTTAATCATTCAAGCCTTCAATGAACTGGACTTGCCGCTGATCGTCATTGGCGAAGGCCGTGACGCCGAAAAGCTCCAACGCCTTGCCAAACCGAATATTCAGTTCCTCGGCTGGCGATCGAACGCTGATGTTGCCCACTACATGGCTCAAGCCAAAGCCTTTGTCTATGCGGCTTACGAAGACTTCGGCATTGCACCGGTGGAGGCCCAAGCCTGCGGAACTCCAGTGATTGCTTACGGCCAAGGCGGCACGGGCGAAAGCGTCAAAGATTTTCGGACCTGGGGCGATCGGGGTACCGGAATTCTATATCGTCGTCAAACGGTTTCGGATTTGAGCGCGGCAGTCCTGCACTTTGAAGAATGGAGAAAACAAACGGTTCCAGAGGAAATTCGGCGTCATGCAGAGAAATTTTCTCCAGAAAAATTTCGCGATCGCTACCTTCAAAGCGTCGATCGGATCTGTCTTAAGGCAGGATTGGAACCAAAGGACGTCTAATTTCCGTCTAACACCTGTATGATTTATGCAAGATTTAAGATATTTGTCTAATTCTTAACATTTCGTGTCAGGCGATTTTGTCTTCATCTGGTTGAAGCCCTAGCGCGAATCTTGGGAAAGCTCATCTTGCGACTCTTCATTTCTAACGATTCCTGTACTCGATCGTCACTGTGAATGTTAAAAAATCCCGCTATGGCTAACCCTCAATCTCTCTCGGTCCGTGTCCGGAATCGAACCCACCCATGGCGGAACTGGGTGGATCGTGCAGGGGGCAAGCGGACGTTTGATATTGGGTTTTCATTGGCTATTTTGATTTTGTTTTCGCCGTTTTATCTGGCGATCGCGCTGTTGGTGGCCATAAGTTCTCATGGGCCTGTGTTTTATGTCCAAGAACGCGTCGGCAAAAACTACCGTCATTTCGGTTGCATTAAGTTTCGCACAATGGTTAATAATGCCGACCAGCTCCTTGAAGAATTGCTCCAAACCTCGCCTCATTTGCAAGAAGAATTTGACACCTCATTCAAACTCCGATCGGATCCTCGCATCACTTGGATTGGCCGATTGTTGAGAACGACGAGCTTAGACGAGTTTCCACAGTTCTGGAATGTCTTGATGGGCGATATGAGCGTCGTCGGCCCGCGTCCACTCGTTCCGGAAGAACTGTGCCGCTACGGAGACCACATGGATCATGTGATTCAAATTCGTCCTGGACTGACGGGTCTCTGGCAAGTCTCCGGACGGAATGATATTCCCTACTCACAGCGGGTCCGAATAGATGCTTATTATGTCAACAATCGCAGTTTCTGGATGGATATGGTGGTGGTAACTCGGACGATCGGAGTCGTGTTGTTTCCCAAAAACAATGGTGCTTACTAGGTTGTGTAGTTTTGTCATCCGTCATTTGACTGATTTTGTAAAATTTCTGCGAAGCCCACGGATTTTGGGAGCACACCTAATGGGGTTGCGCTAAGGTAGTCGTGCCCTGGGTTCAATTGTTATAAGAGCTTGACCGTGTATGGATGTTGTCTTGACACTATTCAGTCCAGCGTTCAGTCAAGGTCGCTCTATAGTCCAATCCATTTCAATTTAGCGAGATGGTAACGTAGAGGCGATCGTCTGGGATTAATAGTCTATGAAGACCTCCTCATTATGACCTTCCACTGCCTGCGATCGCAGGTGAGTCAGAAGCGATCGGTGATTTTTAGGGTGATTGCTTTATTTTTAGTTTCATTTTACAAAGAGGATAGATTGAGCATGACGCAACGTAAACGCGCCTTAATTACGGGAATTACCGGGCAGGATGGATCCTATCTCAGCGAGTTATTGCTGGAAAAAGGCTATGAAGTTCATGGAATCATCCGTCGAACCTCTACATTTAATACCGATCGGATTGATCACATTTACGAAGATTCTCACGCCGAAGGAGCCAAGCTCTTCCTGCACTACGGCGACTTGACGGATGGTACGATGCTGGGCCGAATTATTGAGGAAGTGAAGCCTCACGAAATTTATAACCTGGGCGCACAGTCCCACGTTCGCGTTAGCTTTGACTCGCCTGAGTACACCGCCGATTGCGTGGGTATGGGCGCGCTGCGTCTGCTTGAAGCGATTCGTGATTACCAAGTTCGCACGGGTAACGAAGTCCGCTACTACCAAGCGGGTTCGTCAGAAATGTACGGCAAAGTGATGGAAGTCCCGCAGTCCGAAACGACGCCGTTCTACCCTCGCAGCCCTTATGCCTGCGCCAAAATGTTTGCGCACTGGCAAACCATTAACTACCGCGAGTCCTACAACCTGTTTGCGACCAACGGCATTTTGTTTAACCACGAGTCTCCGCGCCGTGGGGAAACCTTTGTCACCCGTAAGATTACTCGTGCAGTTGCCCGGATTCTTGCAGGTAAGCAGAAGAAGCTGTTCATGGGCAACATCGACTCGAAGCGCGATTGGGGCTATGCCAAGGACTATGTGATGGCGATGTGGCTCATGCTTCAGCAAGATCAAGCCGATGACTATGTTGTGGCGACGGGTGAGACTCACTCGGTGCAGGAGTTCTTGGAGTTGGCGTTTGGCCGAGTCAATTTGGATTGGCGTGACTATGTTGAGTTTGACCCTCGCTACCTCCGTCCGACGGAAGTGGATCTGTTGATTGGCGATCCGTCGAAGGCGAAGAAGCTTCTGAAGTGGGAGCCGTCGGTCACCTTTGTCGAACTCGTGAACATGATGGTGGATGCCGACTTGCGGGCCGTGGGCATTGAACCTCCTGCGAGCGAATCGATGAATAAAGAACAAGCGATCGTCCGTGAGCAGTTTGCAGGCATGTCGTTCTAAGGGCTAAACCTTCAAATTCCTGTAGTTCCGATTAAATCTAGTTCTCCAAGATTGGGAACGCTTTATAGCTGAGAGGGTATTAATAACTCTCTCAGCTTTTTTTGGAAATGCTGTACCTTTTGTAGTAAGACACCAAAGCCCTATGACGTTAACTATGACTGCACCGATGATTTCTACGCCCTCAACGCTCAATGCCGAAGGTGGAATAGACCTGAAAAATAAGCAAATCTTGGTGACGGGGGGCGCGGGCTTCCTAGGAAAACAAGTAGTGAAGCAGTTGCTGGCAGCGGGCGCTGATGAAGACAAGATTTCGGTGCCTCGATCGCGCGACTTTGACCTTTGTAAATGGGAAAACTGCCAAAAAGTCGTTGAAAAGCAGGATTTGATTATCCACTTGGCGGCGCACGTTGGCGGTATTGGTCTCAACCGTGAGAAGCCAGCAGAACTTTTCTACGACAACTTGATGATGGGAACGCAGCTTATTCATGCGGCTTACCAGTCGGGCGTCGAAAAGTTTGTTTGTGTGGGGACGATTTGCGCGTATCCGAAGTTTACGCCCGTCCCTTTTAAGGAAGACGATCTCTGGAATGGTTATCCGGAAGAGACCAATGCGCCCTACGGAATCGCGAAGAAGGCTTTGCTGGTTCAGTTGGAAGCGTACCGTCAGCAGTATGGGTTCAATGGCATTTATCTATTGCCTGTAAATATGTATGGTCCAGAGGATAACTTTGACACCCGCAGTTCCCATGTGATTCCGGCGTTGATTCGCAAAGTTCATGAGGCTCAGAAGGCGGGAGAGAAAATTATTCCAGTGTGGGGTGATGGCAGTCCGACCCGAGAATTTATCTACTCTGAAGATGCGGCACGCGGGATTGTCAGGGGTGCGCAGTTTTACAATGAGTCGGATCCGGTAAACCTGGGAACCAATCGTGAAATTACGATCAAAGATTTGATCACCATCATCTGCGAGTTGATGGGATACGAGGGCCTGCTGGAATGGCAGACGGATCAGCCCAATGGTCAGCCGCGTCGGTGTTTGGATACAAGTCGGGCACGCGATCGCTTTGGCTTCGAGGCGGAAGTTGGCTTTGAGGAAGGGCTGAAGCGCACGATCGAGTGGTACCGCCAAAACAGCTAGGAATTGGTTGAGTACTCTAACTAAAAAGCCCGATCGTTTATCCCGATCGGGCTTTTGTCTTGGGATGCTAAGTTAGCGGTTTGCTTCGACTAACGGTTTTGTGTCAGTCTTCACTTCAGGTTTCACCTCGGGCTGAATGTCAGGTTTGACCTGAGGCGTAAAGTCGCTGGTTATCTGCGGTTCAGTTGAGGGAGGGACGATCGGTTTGATAACGGGCTTAGCGATTGTTTTGTTAAGACGATCGACGAGTTCCTGAAGCATTTCAGCCTTGGGTTCGATTGTCGTCGGTTCGATCGCTGGTCTGACATCCAGTTTAGCGCTGGGAACCACTTCTTGTGTCGTTTCCTCTGTTGCATTCGGGACAACGTTTGGCTCAGGAGCCGTTGTTTGAACCGTTGTGGGAGCTGTTTTGGATGGGAGCAGGCGATCGCGGATTTGATCAAGCCAGCTTGGGGACAAATTTTCAGAGATTTCGGCTTTTGGGACGACTGGAGTTTTTTGCTGCTCAATGAGTTTGGATGGCATTAATTGGGGGGATGCGATCGACGATGGCACGGATTTAGACTCAACTTTAAGTTCGGCCTGAGACTGGGCTTTAGTTTTAATCTCAGGTGCAATCCTAGCTTTAATCTTAGGCTCAGTTTTGGGTTCAGCCTTGGATTCAGTTTTGGGTTCAACCTTGGCTGGACGGTTGACCTCTACTTTTTGTCCAGGGAAGAATCGAGATGGGAGAGTGGGCGGAGGGGCAATCTTTTGGGATTCAGTCTTAGGTTCGGCAGGTTTGGGTTGAGGCGTGGGTGGCTCAGGTTTTGTTAACGGTGGGAAAAAGACGTTCGGTTTTGTCATCCCTTGCACCGCAGCTTCGGGTTTGATGGCTTCGGGTTTGATGGCTTCGGGTTTGACCGCTTTTTTCGTCATCGTTGCCAACGGTTGTCGGAGCGTTGCAGGCTTTGGGACACTGGGTCTAGGCGCTTCGATCGGAGAAATCGGTTCGATCGTCTTTTCTTTTTTCTTAAAGAATTGGAAAGGCTTATTCCGTTTAGAGATGGCAGGCGGCTTTTCAGCGTCTTGGGATTGGAGCAACCGACGATCGGACTGTCCTGATTTTCTAGGCAAGTCAATCAGTTTAGTCGTTTCAGGCTTGGCAGTTTCAGGCTTGGGCGTTATGGACTTGGACTCTTCCGGACCCGTGATAACGTCGTTAGGATTTAAACCCGATTTTTTACCAAAAATAGGCAGTGGAATTGGGACGATCGGTAGCCGGAATCCTGAGGGTTTTGCGTCTACGGTCCCCACAGGCAAAGGCTCGATCGTCGGTGCTACTTTCGATTTAGCTTTTGATTCAACTTTTGATTCAATCTTCGGTGAAACTTTGGGTTCGACAGACGTCACAGCTTTGGGCAACACCTTGGATTTAATCTTCGGCTCAGCTTTGGGTTCAGCTTTCGGGGCGATCGTAGGAACAACATCAGGGACGATCGCCTCTATGGGTGACCTATAGGTCGGATCCACGATGCCTTTCGACTGCGCGATGGTGAGTTCGCCTCGGATCAGCTTTGAGAGTACATCGGTCCCATTGGGCGTGTAGGTAAAAATCCGGGCCGTGTTATTCCCAAAATTTTCGACGCGGGTTCCGTTTTCATCAATAAATTCGAGCTGAACCCAGTTCTTACCCGGCTTGACGCCTTTGAGATAGATAGGCTGCCACCGATCGAGCAGAAAACTCTGGCCGTTAACGGTCGCTTTAATTTTCCAGTCGCGAGTGCTGTCCTCCGGATGATCTTGAGCGATAAAGTGTAGCGGCGCATTCGTCAGATAAAAATCCAGCAGAATCGGTTCTGCGCCATAGTTTCCCTGGGGTTGACTGTAGGTCAGCAGCGGCTTGCGAGGATCCGGGTCATGGTCATCTGTTTTGGTAAAGACATTAAATGTTGTCTGAGCAAAAGAGCCGTCATTTTTGAAGCTCTCATCCCATGGACGGACAGCAAATACCCGAATCGTATGCGTTCCAGGAGCCAAATCGGTCAGAACGATCGGCTGCGTTGCATCATAAACCGATTGGTAAGGCCGATCGTCTACAACGACATGCAAATGCGGACCCAAGCCTAAACCCGCCGACTGATAGATCGGTAGATCTTTGACCTGTAACACCAGCGAAACTGTGGTGTCTTGAAAGAGTTCACCCGGCTTAGGAGCCAGAATCTTGATCTGGGGCTGATACTGATCCAAAACCCGACGCAGCGTCTGAATAGCCTGAGGTGGAGGCGTTTCTGTGAGTTGACTGGAGGCAGCGATCGCCATCTCAGAACCGCTACTCATTAGAATCAGTGCAAGGGCAACTGCTACCGACTTTTGAATGCCTCTCCAACCACGCCGTCCAACCACTAGGATTCCTCGCCTTAATAATTAGCTAAAAACTCGATAGACTTTTCAGAGACTTTTCAACATCCCCTTAAAAGTTTAGGCCACTGGGCATCCGATCCCCAAACCGATCCGAATCCAGCCTTGGAGTGTTGCAAAATGTTAACTTCGTTTACGCACTCTTGACTTTTAGCCTAGATGGCATGGGCTTCAAAAGCTAATCAGCCTTAGGATTGGGTCTTCTTGAACTATTGTAAATCACGACTCAAAACCCATTCTTCATGCCCCTATAATATTGGCTGTGAGAACCCACCCGATACGCACTGTGTTGAGTTCTGGATTATTCAAACTTTTCACATCTGTGTTCTTCACCGAACTGATCTCTGAGGGAGTAGGTTTCGGGTAGGGGAGTCCTCGTTCCGTTCTAGAGAGGAGAGTCTCCATGACAATCAGCCCACCGGAGCGCCCTGCGAAGGCGAAGATTGTTGTCGATAGAAACCCCGTTGCAACGTCCACTGAAAAGTGGGGCCAACCCGGTCACTTCGATCGCAGTCTTGCTAAAGGACCCAAAACCACCACCTGGATTTGGAACCTACACGCAAACGCTCACGACTTCGACAGCCATACTTCTGACTTAGAAGATGTATCTCGTAAAATCTTTAGCGCACACTTCGGTCACTTAGCAGTAGTGTTCGTTTGGCTCAGTGGAATGTATTTCCATGGTGCCCGTTTTTCAAATTATGAAGCTTGGCTTGGCGATCCACTCAGCATTAAGCCTAGTGCTCAAGTTGTGTGGCCGATCGTCGGTCAAGAAATCCTCAACGCAGACGTCGGCGGCGGTTTCCACGGAATTCAGATCACATCGGGTCTTTTCCAAATGTGGCGCGGCGCTGGCATCACCAACTCTTATCAGCTTTACTGCACCGCGATCGGCGGGCTGGTCATGGCAGGTTTGATGTTGTTCGCTGGCTGGTTTCACTACCACAAAGCAGCTCCCAAGTTGGAATGGTTCCAAAATGTGGAATCCATGATGAACCACCACTTGGCGGGTCTGTTCGGTCTGGGTTCGCTCGGTTGGGCTGGTCACCAGATTCACATTGCAAATCCCATCAATGAACTGTTGGACAAAGGCGTTCCCGCAGGCAAGATTCCCTTGCCTCACGAATTTATCCTGAACCCACAGTTGATGGCGGATATCTATCCGAGCTTTGCGAAAGGTTTGACCCCCTTCTTCACGCTCAACTGGGGCGAATACTCAGACTTCCTCACCTTCAGAGGTGGCCTTAATCCCCTCACGGGTGGTCTATGGCTGACCGATACGGCGCATCATCACCTGGCATTGGCCGTGATGTTCATCGTCGCAGGTCACATGTACCGCACGAATTGGGGCATTGGTCACAGCATGAAGGAAATCCTTGATGCAAACGGCCCTGATCCACTAATGATCACTGGACGCGGCCATAAGGGTTTGTTTGAAGTCTTGACAACCTCTTGGCACGCACAATTGGCGGTCAACTTGGCGATGGCAGGTTCTGTCACCATCATCGTTGCCCAACACATGTACGCCATGCCTCCATACCCTTATCTGGCAACGGATTACGGCACGGTTCTGTCTCTGTTTACCCACCATATGTGGATTGGCGGATTCTTAATCGTCGGGGCTGCGGCTCACGCTGGGATTTTCATGGTCCGTGACTATGATCCGGTTGTGAACCAAGGCAACGTGTTGGATAACATGCTGCGCCACCGCGACGCGATTATTTCTCACCTCAACTGGGTTTGTATTTTCCTCGGCTTCCATAGCTTTGGTCTCTACATCCACAACGATACGATGAGTGCTCTCGGGCGTCCTCAGGATATGTTCTCTGACAGCGCCATCAAGCTCCAACCTGTGTTTGCACAGTGGATTCAAGGTTTACACACAGCGGCTGCAACCGTGGGTGGTACTGCTCCTAATGCGCTCTCGACCGCGAGCTATGCATTTGGTGGCGACACAATAGCTGTCGGTGGCAAGGTTGCCATGATGCCGATCGCTTTGGGTACGGCGGACTTTATGGTCCACCACATTCATGCCTTTACGATTCACGTAACGGTTCTCATTCTTCTGAAGGGCGTTCTGTATGCCCGCAGTTCACGTCTGATTCCAGACAAAGCAAACCTCGGTTTCCGCTTTCCTTGCGACGGCCCTGGCCGTGGCGGCACATGCCAAGTCTCCGGATGGGATCATGTGTTCTTGGGTCTGTTCTGGATGTACAACTCCATCTCTATTGTGATTTTCCACTTCTCTTGGAAAATGCAATCTGATGTGTGGGGAACGGTATCGCCAGACGGAACGGTGAATCATATCACCTACGGAAACTTTGCTGAAAGCGCCATCACCATTAATGGCTGGTTGCGTGACTTCCTGTGGGCACAAGCTGCTCAGGTAATCAACTCCTACGGTTCGGCACTGTCTGCTTACGGACTCATGTTCTTGGGCGCTCACTTTATCTGGGCCTTCAGCTTGATGTTCCTGTTCAGCGGTCGTGGCTACTGGCAAGAATTGATTGAGTCCATCGTTTGGGCACACAACAAGCTAAAAGTTGCTCCTGCCATTCAACCTCGCGCTCTGAGTATTATTCAGGGTCGTGCGGTCGGTGTAGCTCACTATTTGCTCGGTGGAATCGCCACTACGTGGGCCTTCTTCCTTGCACGATCACTATCCCTTTAATGAGCCAGGAGGACTTTTAGAACATGGCAACTAAGTTTCCAAAATTTAGTCAAGACCTCGCTCAAGACCCGACCACTCGTCGGATTTGGTACGGGATTGCAACGGCGCATGACTTTGAAAGCCATGACGGAATGACGGAGGAGAAGCTTTACCAAAAGCTCTTCTCAACCCACTTCGGTCACTTGGCAATCATCTTCCTCTGGACCTCAGGCAGCCTGTTTCATGTGGCTTGGCAAGGCAACTTTGAACAGTGGATCTTGGATCCGTTGAACATCAAACCGATCGCACATGCGATTTGGGATCCTCAATTTGGTAAGGGTGCAGTTGATGCGTTTACGCAGGCTGGCGCGTCTTATCCCGTTGATGTGGCGTACTCGGGTGTCTACCACTGGTGGTACACGATCGGGATGCGTACGAACGAAGACCTCTATACCGGATCGATCGGTCTCTTGGTTTTCTCGGCTGTGCTCTTGTTTGCGGGCTGGTTGCACTTGCAACCCAAGTTCCGTCCTAGCTTGGCATGGTTCAAAAACGCTGAATCTCGGATGAACCACCACCTCTCAGGTTTGTTCGGCGTCAGCTCTCTCGCTTGGACAGGACACCTTGTTCACGTTGCAATTCCTGAATCCCGTGGTCAACACGTTGGTTGGGATAACTTCATGACGACGTTGCCTCACCCTGCGGGTTTGGCTCCCTTCTTCACTGGAAACTGGGGTGTGTACGCTGAGAACCCAGATGGAATGAACCAAGTGTTCAATTCTGCTACAGGTTCTGGGACTGCCATTCTCACCTTCCTCGGTGGCTTCCATCCTCAGACTGAGTCCTTGTGGCTTACTGACATGGCTCATCACCACCTGGCGCTTGCAGTGATTTTCATCATTGCGGGTCACATGTACAAGACCAACTTTGGGATCGGGCACTCGATGCGCGAAATCCTGAACGCACATAAACCCCCTTCGGGCAAACTGGGCGCAGGTCACACGGGCATGTATGACACCGTCAACAACTCGTTGCACTTCCAATTGGGCTTGGCACTAGCATCCTTGGGTGTCATTACCTCCTTAGTTGCGCAGCATATGTATGCGATGCCTCCCTATGCATTCATTGCACGGGATTTCACCACAACGGCAGCGTTGTACACCCACCACCAATACATCGCAGGCTTCCTGATGGTTGGTGCGTTTGCTCACGGCGCAATCTTCTTCGTCCGTGACTACGATCCTGAAGCGAACAAGAATAATGTTCTTGCCCGCGTCTTGGAACACAAAGAAGCGATCATCTCTCACTTGAGCTGGGTTTCCCTCTTCCTGGGTTTCCACACGCTGGGTCTGTATGTTCACAACGACGTTGTGGTTGCATTCGGAACGCCTGAGAAGCAAATCCTCATCGAACCTGTCTTTGCCCAATGGGTCCAAGCAGCGTCCGGTAAGGCTCTGTATGGATTCACCTCACTTTTATCTGATCCAAGCAGTTTGGCTGCAACGAGTGGGGCTGCTTATCTGCCCGGTTGGTTAGATGCCATCAATAGCGAAAAGAACTCCTTGTTCTTGAGCATTGGACCTGGTGATTTCTTGGTTCACCATGCGATCGCTCTGGGTCTGCACACCACCACTTTGATCTTGGTCAAGGGTGCGTTGGATGCACGCGGTTCTAAGCTGATGCCCGATAAAAAGGACTTCGGTTATGCCTTCCCTTGCGATGGTCCTGGACGTGGCGGTACCTGCGATGTCTCTGCATGGGATTCGTTCTACCTCTCAATGTTCTGGATGCTGAACACCATTGGCTGGGTCACGTTCTACTGGCATTGGAAACATCTTTCAATCTGGTCGGACAACGTTGCGCAGTTCAACGAGTCTTCAACTTACCTGATGGGCTGGTTACGTGATTATCTGTGGCAGTACTCTGCTCCGTTGATCAATGGCTACAACCCCTACGGAACCAATAATCTGTCGGTTTGGGCTTGGATGTTCTTGTTTGGTCACCTGGTGTGGGCAACTGGATTTATGTTCTTGATCTCCTGGCGTGGTTACTGGCAAGAGTTGATCGAAACCTTGGTCTGGGCACACGAACGCACTCCTTTGGCGAACTTGGTTCGTTGGAAGGACAAGCCAGTGGCACTGTCCATTGTTCAAGGTCGCTTGGTGGGTCTGGCTCACTTCACGGTCGGCTATGTCTTCACCTATGCTGCGTTCCTAATTGGGGCGACTGCGGGTAAGTTCGGTTAATCACCGTTCCTGACTAGTCAAAAAACCCTCTTCTATAAGGAGAGGGTTTTTTATTGGATTTTGGGCGTGTTTTTACCGATATATTTTGTGTATTCAGATGGAAATATCAGACAAAATAGAAGGACGGGTTAATCACGAGAGTGTGGAAATTTTATGAATAGTGCATTGGCTGTTTTGGGTGCGATCGCCGCAATCTTGGCCACGATCGGATATCTGTTATTTGGTAAGCCGAAGGGCGCGGATACGCGATCGGGCCAAGTAGTTGAGCGTGTGCAAGTCAAGGCATCGACGGTTGATGAGATCGGCACGACAGCACCTGTTAATCCAACCGTTGATCCAATCGTTGATTTACCTGTTGCAGAACGTGGGATTGTAGAGACTGTTATTTCAGGACCGGGTCAATCAGAAGTTTCTTCTCATCCGTTGCCGGAGCAAACCTATGGTGAAGTGGGTGGAATTACGCTAGATACCGTTGAGCAACCGGATGCTGTGCAAGCTGACGCCATCGACCCCAACCAAGCCTATTACTACGATTCAAAACCCGAGGCTCCGATCGAACTGAACTTTGATGATGCAACTCAATCGAATGAGATGGTGCCCGTTCAATCTGAAGGTTCGACTCCTGTTTCAGACCTAAGCGCGTTTGCCGAACCTCTGAGCGCTCGACGCGCTGATCCAGTCCCGCCCATGGCTAGCAGCTACAGTGTCAATAATCCTCCTATCCAACTTGCACCCTACTGCATCCTCAACGATTCCAAACGTCCCAAAAGCTTAGATTCTCAGAAATTGAGTCAGCAGCTTCTCACCTGGGGACAATCCGTTGAACAGGTTAATCAAGTCATCTCCTACGCGCAGAATGAAGATCCGATGATTCGGAAATACGTTGCACAATCACTCACGCTGATGGTTAAGAAGACTCCCGATCGATCGGCCCTTTCCACCGTGATCAACACCCTCGAAACGTTGAGTAATGATGCGGATGAAGATGTACAATCGATCGCCCGATCGGGTTTGGGCGCGTGAACGGGAGGTGCGATCGGAGGTTGAGGATGCATAGTTCCATCGCCGCAGATGCGCTCTTTGATATCAATGCTATCGTTATGTCAAGTAAACCTAACGGACGTAATTAGCCGTGGCCAGTTTAATTGTACGCAATGTTGATGATGCGATCGCAAACGCTCTAAAAGTGCAAGCTAGCCAGCATGGCATTAGCGCAGAAGCACAGCATCGTCATATTCTAGAGCAAGCTCTTCTGCGCCCCAAGAAAAAATCATTTCTTGAAGCTCTTAGCCAGATTCCTGATGTCGGCACCGATGCTGATTTTGTACGGATTCAAGATCAGTTTTACAATGGAGAGGTCACGCCAACATCCACAGATCTGCCCAACTAATGTATTTACTCGATACCAATATCATCAGCGAACTTCGTAAACGCGATCGAGCAAACCCCGGCATTACTCGTTTCTTTCGTCAGATGGTGGAACAGGAGATTATCACTTACCTTAGCGTTATCACCACTGGTGAACTCCGCCGTGGCGTTGACATTATTAGACATCGGGGCGATGCCACCCAAGCTAAGTCCTTAGAAACTTGGTTGCAGATCATTATCGATCGTTATGCTGAGAACATCCTTGATTTTGGCTCAGAAGAAGCTCAAATCTGGGGCCGACTACGGGTTCCCTACCCTGAGAATGCACTAGATAAACAGATTGCTGCTACAGCACTAGTCTACGATTTAACCCTAGTGACTCGAAATATAAAAAATTTTACTGCAACCGGAGTTTCTCTCCTCAACCCCTTCGAGTAACCCAATGAATTGAAGTTCTTAGGTTTAAGCCAAGATGCCAAACTTAAGACCTATCCTATTAAAATCATCTGGTTTTAAGCTCTAGGACATCTCCCAAGTCCACGGTCGTTTTGCGGCTGCTTTCTCCTTGGGATGAGCTTTTGTCCAGTAGGTTGGCATTTGTTTTAGGTCGATATTGCCGCCGCTTATAATGATGCCAATCTTCGATCCAGGTTGTGACACGATTCCTTCCAATAACGCTGTCGCCGCTAACGCGCCCGTCGGCTCCACTACTATTTTCAGTCGTTCCCAGAGATAAAACATCGATCGCGCGATCGCCGCATCGCTTACCGTCACCATGTCACTGACGTGTTCCAACACAATAGGGAACGTCAAAGCCCCGAGGGAGACCGATCGCGCTCCGTCTGCAATGGTATTGGTCTTTTCCGTACGCTCCAGTTTTCCAGACAAAAACGATCGGGTCGCGTCGTCGGCTAGCTTTGGTTCCACGCCGATAATCTGGCAGTGGGGTGACAGGTGACGGGCGGCGATCGTACTGCCCGAGATTAATCCACCGCCGCCGACGCACACCAAGAGCAAATCCAACGGCCCAACCTCTTCAATGAGTTCCTTCGCTACCGTGCCTTGCCCTGAAATGATATCTAGGTGATCGAATGGGGGAATCAACACCGCATCTCGCGTGATCAAAATCTCGCGGGTGACGTCCTCGCGGCTCTGGAACGTGCGATCGTAAAAAATAATTTCTGCGCCATACTCTTTCGTTGCCGCTTGCTTAACCGCTGAGGCATCGCTCGGCATGATGATGGTGATGGGGATATCTAATAATTTTCCGGCTAACGCCATACCCTGCGCGTGGTTGCCAGAGGAATAAGCGATCGCCCCGCATTTTCGTTCCTCTGGCGTCAGCTTCGAGAGCGCATAGTACGCACCCCGAAACTTAAATGAACCCGTACGTTGAAAATTTTCGCACTTGAAAAAGACCTGACTTCCGGTGCGCTGATCAATCACAGTTGAGGTCAAAACCGGAGTCCGATGTGCAACCCCTGCAAGAATCTGAGCGGCGCAGTCGATGGCTTCGTACGTCAACATGATTCAAACTCTGAAGGCTAGATTTATTTAGGACCATAGAAGAATGCAATGTCTTTAGGCTTCAACGGAGCGAACCCTGCGGCTTCCAGTTTTGCGTCGAGTTCAGCTTGGGGAATATGCTTTGCGCCAATGCGTACAATCCTCGATCGCATCGTGTTCGACACGCCACTGCGCTGACGGCCTGCTTCTAGTGCCATAACGCTTTTGTAAAGGTCGAGTTTGGCCGCCGGAATCGCCGATCCGTCAAAATCTAATCCACTCTCGATCGCGACATCGATCGCATCTGCACCTGTTGTTTGTTCAGACATAATTTAACTCCCTCAGTAACGTGTAATCGCAAAATCCAATCGCCCTTAATAATACAGCTAATGATACAGCCAGCTTGTCCACGAATACTTGCGGCCCCGCGTTACCGGAAGCGATTGATGCGGATGCGTGTAGTAGGAAGGAAAGACAATCGCACTGCCTTTTTGGGGTTTGATTTTGACGCCTTGGCGATCGAAAAAGGTCTCGCCGCCTTCAAAATTATCATTGAGGTAGCCGACAATACTCACATCCCGCGTCGGAATCCCTTGCTCGACTTCCTTAAAACGGCTAGAGAGTAAAATGTTGTCGATGTGGCGCTTGTATTGCTGACTGGGGGAATAGCGCAAAATCGAACAGGGTTCAGCATGGGGAAACTGGACGCCGTAAACTTTAAAAAGCGCCTCTTGGATCACCTGGATTCGCGTCATCACCAGATCGTTGGCCGACTTTTGGATAGGATTGCGTCGATCGAGTGGCAGGATGCCATTGTTGCGAATCTCCGTATCCACCGCCCCAATCAAAATTGTCGCCGCCTCAAACTTACAAAACTCAGCCACCTCGATCAAGTGATCGCAGGTTTCAGGTTCCAACAGGTTTTCTAAGAGCAAAATGTCACTGCCCAAGTTTTTAACCGAATAGCCCACAGGCTTTGTCCCTCTTTCGCGTCTATTGCCCTATCGTACCCAACATTTCCCACACTTCGATCGCCGTTGCGGGTGCCAGCAAAACCCCATTTCGATAATGCCCCGTCGCGAGTAGAACTTTAGGACTTTCAAACGCTAAATTGGTCGCCCATTCGATGACGGGAGCAGGGCGACCCACAGGCCGAGGACGCATTCCCTGCCAAGTTTGCAATCGTTCTGCATACGCTAGTTCGGGCACTAACGCGATCGCTTTTTCCCACATTCCATCAAAGGCATCCGGTTGGGCTATCAATGCCTCACCCTCCGTCTCAAACTCCACCGTCGCCCCAACCCAATACTCACGGTTTTCGAGGGTTTGATCTAGGGGAACGACATGGGTATCCTGGCCTGTGATCACGGGCTGAAACTCTGGATGGCCCAACGACTTTGGCGTCCGGACATGGATGGCTTGGCCCAACACCGGACGCAGATCGAGGGGATTTTTCGCCGCGATCGATCGCATCACATCTGACGAACCCAACCCTGCCGAAACCACCATGACATCACACTCTGGAGGCTCATTGTCCACTTCAAAATTCCAGCGAAACAGAACCCCTCGAAGTTGAGCGGCTGCAATCAGGGCTTGTGTCATACGCGTCGGATGGACTTGGCGATCGTCCGGCGAATACACCGCTGCGACGATGTTATTGAGATCCACATGGGGACAGGCACTGCGAATTTGTTCGGGTTGCCAGATTTCAAGTCGTCGATTTTGGCTGGGGCGAAGCTGGGCTAATTTTTCCCACTGCGCCAAATCATGCTCACTTCGATCGCCCTCGTATTGCATCATCAAAATCCCTTGGCGGTTGTAGGGAATGTGAACGCCTACCGTTTTTTCCAGTTCAGGAATCACGCGATCGTACCAATCCAGCCCTGCTAACCGTCGCCGTAAGTTCTGCCCCTTTTCTCTTTTACAAATTGCCCCCATCAGCACACCCAGCGCCGCGCCCGTACCTCCAGCGTAGAAAGATTGATTCTCCTGAACTGGGCCATTAGCACAGTCATAGACCGTAATCTCATACTGCGAATGTTGCGATAATTCGTATGCGATGGCACTCCCGACAATTCCCGCCCCGACGATCGCTATCTGCATTCCCATCCTCCAATAAAAAGATGCCCCAAAAGAGCATCCATCACCATCAACCAAGATTCATTATTAGCTTTAGGCTTTCGGTAACAAGGCAAAAAACGTATCTAACGACCGATTCAGGTTGGTGTAACCTTTTGCCGCCGACTTATAGTCCTTTTCCGAAGCAGCCCGATCGATCGCCGCCAACGCATTCGTCAAATCTTTGGTTGCGGCCTGAGCTTGCTTTTTCGCGTCAGGAAATAACTCACTGGCAATAAATGACATGCGAGTCCGCAGATCGCCCAATGGACCATGGATGAAATTCGGGATGAAGACATAATCTTCCTTTTCAATCAAGCGTTCCAACTCGCCAAAGCGATCGCGCATGACCTGAATCTGAGCAGCATAAGACTGGATTTCTGCAACTTGCTCAACGGAGTAAGTTTTAGGTTTCCCTTTCCTCGGTTTTGCATCTGCCGGATTTACGAACGCGATACATAGCACCATCACCAGCGTTAGGGCTATCGCTAAAACGGAACGAAACTTAGACTTCATGACTAGATCACTATCTTGAGCAACACAACAAGCTGATAAATCGCTAACTCAAACCTCAAAAGGTCCATAGCTAGCCCTCGTTCAAGAGTGTATCAAAGTATAGGGGGACAAGACGGCTTACCCTCTCCGAATGTTACACGTTGTTAGATTTTACACATCTGAGATTCAGGTTCGCAGGACTCAAAACGTAAATGTTGTCCGCTCAGCACAATTACGCATCTAAACCCAAAAGACTAAAAACCTAAAAAGAGCGCCCCAACTGCTTGGAACGCTCTTCTATCTAAACCTTTACGATTTAGATTGCCTTCATCCTAAAGATCTAGAATGTAAAGGTTGTTCGGACGGTTCCGATGATTGCACTGCTTCCGTTGACTTGGCCAGGATTCGTAATCCAGATGACACCAGGAGTGACAGAAATACGATCGTTCATTTGGTACTTGTAGAATCCTTCAAAGTGGAAAGGAACACGGGAAGAACCAGCGTA